>Ga0079226_10001084_pt1 | contig 20614 bp, 22 predicted proteins | sample Poulit2014_FD_76345 | JGI IMG/M metagenome (GOLD analysis project Ga0079226, IMG submission 76345) | Agricultural soil microbial communities from Georgia to study Nitrogen management - Poultry litter 2014 | ecosystem: Environmental > Terrestrial > Soil > Agricultural land | place: USA: Georgia... | reverse complement strand
CGCAGGTGCTGCACGGCGGCCGGCGCCTCTTCAACCACGAGGTGCGGATGACTGATGCGGACGACCGACTGCTGTCGATCGTCCGCATCTCCAATATGGTTCTGGGCACGTCCTGACGGACCGGCGGCGCCGCGCGCCGCCCGGGATCAGGCCCGGTCCGGGATCACTTCTTCGACGAGCCGATCTGGTTGAGGACCGTCTCCGCGACTTCGCGCATCGTGAGTCGGCGGTCCATCGACGTCTTCTGGATCCAGCGGAACGCCTCCGGCTCCGTGAGCCCCATCGACGAGATGAGCAGGCCCTTCGCGCGCTCGACGAGCTTGCGGGTCTCGAATCGATCCGTGAGATCCGAGATCTCCGATTCGAGGGCCGTGATCTCCGCATGCCGCGACAGTGCGATCTCCAGGGCCGGCAGCAGATCGTTCGCGGTGAACGGCTTCACGACGTACGCCATCGCACCCGCGTCGCGCGCGCGCTCGACGAGGTCCTTCTGCGAGAACGCCGTGAGGAGCACGACCGGGCTGATGCGCGCCTTGGCGATCCGCTCGGCGGCGGAGATGCCGTCGAGCACGGGCATCTTGATGTCCATCACCACGAGGTCGGGACGCAGCTCCTCCGCGAGGCGGATCGCCGACTCGCCGTCCGCGGCCTCTCCGACCACGTCGTAGCCGACCTCGCGGAGCATCTCCACGATGTCGAGCCGGATGACGGCCTCGTCCTCCGCCACGACGACGCGCCGGACGGGTCCCTGTTCGGTGCTGGGGGTCTCTTCGTTATCGGTCACGCGCCCCATCGTACCGCCGGTTGCGCACAGGAGCACGATCGGCGGGTCCACTCAGCGCACACGGCGCGCGTGAGGGGCGATCGTCGTCTACACTTCCCGTGGGCCGGATTGGCGGAAACGGTAGACGCAGCGCACTCAAAATGCGCCGCCTTCGGGTGTGAGGGTTCGAGTCCCTCATCCGGCACCGATCAGACTCCCTCGTCGTCGACCTCGTCGCGGTACGCCGCCGCCGTGCCGCGCAGCGCGTCGCCCAGGACGTGGACGCGCAGCGCGTTCGTCGATCCGACGATCCCGGGAGGCGAGCCCGCCACGATGATGCAGAGCTGCCCCTCCTCGCCCTCGCCGAAGCTCAGGAGCACCTTGTCCACCTGGCGCGCCATCTGGTCCGTGTGGTGCACCGAGCGCACGAGGTGGCTGCGCACGCCCCAGCTGAGCTCCATCTGGTTCCGCACGCGCGGGTCGGGGGTGAAGGCGATGATCGGGCGGCGCTGACGCAGCCGCGACATCCGTCGCACGGAGTCCCCGGACTGCGTGAATGTGCACAGCAGGTCGATGCTCAGCTGCTCCGCGATCTGGGCGGCGGCGGCGGTGATCGCGCCCCCGCGTGTGTGCGGGGTGCTCCCCAGGGAGGGGATCCGCTCGAGTCCCTCGCGCTCCGTCGACTCGATGATCCGCGCCATCGTGCGCACCGAGTCGAGCCAGTGCGCCCCCACCGACGACTCGCCGGAGAGCATGAGGGCGTCGGCGCCGTCGAGCACCGCGTTGGCGCAGTCGCTCGCCTCCGCGCGGGTGGGCCGCGGCGCCTCGATCATCGATTCGAGCATCTGGGTGGCGACGATGACGGGCTTCGCCTGTCGCCGGGAGATCTCGATCGCGCGCTTCTGCACGATCGGCACGTGCTCCAGCGGGAGTTCGACGCCCAGATCCCCGCGGGCGACCATGATGCCGTCGAACGCCGCGACGATGTCCCGCAGCCGGTCGACCGCCTGGGGCTTCTCGAGCTTGGCCATGACGGGTATGCGGATGCCCTCCTCGTCCATGATCCGGCGCACGTCGAGCACGTCCTCCGGTCCGCGGACGAAGCTCAGCGCCACCCAGTCCGCACCGGCGCGCAGGCCCCAGCGCAGATCCTCGACGTCCTTCTCGGTCATCGCCGGCACGGACACGGCGACGCCGGGGAGGTTGATCCCCTTGTGGTCGGAGATCCGGCCCGGGATCTCCACCTCCGTGACGATGTCCGTCTCCGTGACCTCGAGAGCGCGCAGCCGGATGCGCCCGTCGTCGACGAGCAGCGGGTCTCCCGGCTCCACATCGCCCGGCAGGCCGGTGTACGACGTGGCCACGACCTCGTGCGTGCCGTCGACCGGACGGGTCGTGATGGTGAATCGGTCCCCCGCGGCGAGGGAGGGCTTCCGCCCCCCGGCGAACGTGCCGACGCGGATCTTGGGGCCCTGCAGGTCGATGAGGGCGGCAGCCGGTCGCTCCGCGTCCTCCGATGCCCTGCGCAGCCAGTCCAGCCGCTGCTCGTGGTCCGCGTGGGTGCCGTGGCTCATGTTGAAGCGTGCGACGTTCATCCCCTCGTCGAGGAGTGCGCGCAGGTCTTCGTAGGATGATTGTGCCGGTCCGAGTGTCGCGACGATCTTGGCGTGCCTCATACCGGTCAGCCTAGTCGAACCCCGGCCCCTCCCACCTGCGCGGAGTGGTCTGAGCGGGAGCACTCACGCGATCGTGGCGATGACGGGCGGAGGACGTCACTGCCCGGGGTCCCGCCTGTCGTCGCCCGTCTCGGAGTCCGGACGGCCCGGCAGCTGGGGGACGATGGAGATCGCCGAGGTGACGGCGCCGAAGAATCCGAATCCGCGCCGGCGCGGCGGGTCCTCACCGGTCTCGTCCGCCTCTGCGTCCCCGTCAGTCGTCGCAGACCGGTCCGTCTCCGCACGGTGGGTGTAGGCGGTGTCCTCGCTGCCTCCGTGGCGCATCCGGGACACGGTGAGCAGCGTCGCACCCAGGAGGAAGATCAGGATCGACGTCCACACGTTGAGGCGCACGCCCAGGATGAGCTCCGCGTCGTCGATCCGCAGCGCCTCGATCCACACACGGCCCAGCGTGTAGTACGCGAGGTAGAGGAAGAAGACCTGACCGCGCCACAGGGAGAATCGGCGACCGGCCCACAGCAGCACGACGCAGCCCACGACGTTCCACAGGGACTCGTAGAGGAACGTCGGGTGGAACAGGGTGTCCGCGGGGAGGGACGGGTCCGGCCAGGTCGGGCTGCTCCGGTCGATCTCCAGGCCCCAGGGCAGATCCGTGGGAGCACCGAAGAGCTCCTGGTTGAACCAGTTGCCCCAGCGGCCGGCGGCCTGGGCCAGGATGAGGCCCGGTGCGGCGGCGTCGAGGAACGACGTGAACCGGAATCCGTGCCGTCGGCAGACGAACAGGACGACGAGGACGCCCAGCGCCACCGCTCCCCAGATGCCGAGGCCGCCGTTCCAGATGTAGAGGGCGGCGACGGGATCGCCCTGCGGGCCGAAGTACGGGTCCGGTGTGGAGAGGACGTGGTAGATCCGGCCGCCGATGATGCCCGCCGGGATCGCCCAGACGGCGAGGGTCCAGAGGTCGTCCTCGGTGCCGCCGCGCGCCTGCCATCTGCGGTTGGTGAGCCACAGCGCGAGGACGATGCCGATCAGGATGCACAGCGCATAGGCGTGGATCCGCAGCGGGCCGATGTCGAACCCGTTCCACGCGGGCGACGGGATGGAGGCGAGCAGATCAGTCACGCACGCCCTCCGCGAACTGCTCGGCCAACCGCCCGACGGCCGCGGGCCCGTCGGCGTCGAGGGCGCGGACGAAGGCCGACCCGACGATCACGCCGTCCGCGTAGGACGCCACCTGTGCCGCGTGCTCGCGCGTCGAGACGCCGAGGCCCACGCACACGTTCTGCGCGCCGGCCGCGCGGGTGTCCGCGACGAGACCGGCCGCCTTGTCGCCGACCTCTGCGCGTGTGCCGGTGACGCCCATCGTCGAGGCGGCGTAGACGAACCCGCGGCTCGCCGATACGACGCGGGCGATGCGCTCCGGCGAGGAGGAGGGCGCCACGAGGAAGATCCGGTCGAGACCGTGGGCGTCGGAGGCGGCCATCCAGTCGTCCGCCTCGTCGGGGATGAGATCGGGCGTCACGATGCCGACCCCGCCGGCCGCCGCGAGATCGCGCGCGTACGCATCGACCCCGTACTGCAGGACGAGGTTCCAGTAGCTCATGACGACCGGAGTGGCACCCGCCTCGGCCGCGGCGGCCACCGCGGTGAACACGTCGCGCACGCGCACGCCGCCGCCCAGCGCCCGGACGCTCGCGGCTTCGATGACCGGCCCGTCCAGCCCGGGATCCGTGTACGGCATGCCGATCTCGACCATGTCCGCTCCGCCGGCCACGAGGGCGCGCACGGCGTCGAGCGATCCGGGCACGTCCGGGTAGCCGACGGGGAGGTAGCCGATCAGGGCGGAGCGGCCTTCGGCCCGGCATCCGGCCAGTGCTGCGGCGCTGCCGCGGGACGCGCTCGTCGTCGTGCTCATTCGGTCTCGTCCTCCGTGTCCAGGTAGCCGAACCAGCGTCCGGCGGTCGTCACGTCCTTGTCGCCGCGGCCGGAGAGGTTCACGAGGATCGTCGCGTCCGGCCCGAGCTCGCGACCGAGCTCGACCGCGCCGGACAGGGCGTGCGAGCTCTCGATCGCGGGGATGATCCCCTCGGTGCGGCACAGCAGGCGGAAGGCGTCCATGGCCTGCGCGTCCGTCACGGGACGGTACTCGCCCCGCCCGCTCGCGTGCAGCCACGCGTGCTCCGGCCCCACGCCGGAGTAGTCCAGGCCCGCGGAGATCGAATGGCTCTCGAGCGTCTGCCCGTCCGCGTCCTGGAGCTGGAACGACTTCGCTCCGTGGAGGACTCCGACGGTGCCCTTCGTCAGGGTCGCCGCGTGCCGCGGGGTGTCGATGCCCTCGCCGGCGGCCTCGCAGCCGACCAGGCGCACGTCCTCGTCGGGGATGAACGCGTGGAAGGCGCCGATGGCGTTCGATCCGCCGCCCACGCAGGCGACGACCGCGTCCGGCAGCGCACCGGTCTGCTCGAGGACCTGTGTGCGCGCCTCGAGGCCGATGATGCGCTGGAACTCCCGCACCAGCACGGGGAACGGGTGGGGCCCGGCGACGGTCCCGAAGACGTAGTGGGTGGTCGCGACGGACGCGACCCAGTCCCGGAACGTCTCGTTGATCGCGTCCTTGAGCGTCCGGGAACCCGCGTCGACTGCGGTCACGTCAGCGCCCAGCAGCTTCATGCGCGCCACGTTGAGCGCCTGTCGCTCGACGTCGACGGCTCCCATGTAGATCCGGCACTCCATGCCCAGGAGCGCGGCCGCCGTCGCGGTGGCCACGCCGTGCTGCCCGGCTCCGGTCTCCGCGATCAGCCGGGTCTTGCCCAGCCTCTTCGCGAGCAGCGCCTGGCCGAGGGCGTTGTTGATCTTGTGGCTGCCGGTGTGATTGAGGTCCTCCCGCTTCAGCAGGATGCGGGCGCCGCCCGCATGCTCCGAGAACCTCGGGGCCTCGCTCAGCAGGCTGGGTCGACCCACGTACTCGGCCAGGAGTCTGCGGTACTCCGCGCCGAAGTCCTCGTCGAGGACCGCCTTCCCGAACGCCTCCTCGATCTCCTCGCAGGCGGGGACGAGGGCCTCGGGGATGTAGCGGCCCCCGAACTCGCCGAAGCGCGGCCCCTGGGGCAGCCCGGAGTCGGGGCGGGAGAACTGCTCGATCATGTGGTCGCTCCTCATGGCGTGGGTCCGGCAGTGGTGGGCGCGCCGCTCACTGGCGTGCGGCCCGACCGGCTTCGGTGAATGCTGCGACCGCGGCCCGGGGGTCGCCGCCGACGACGAGCGCTTCGCCGACGAGGCACAGCTGGGCTCCGGCCCGCGCGTAGTCGGCGACGGTGTCCGCGTCGCCGACTCCTGACTCCGCGACGAGCACCGCGCCGTCCGGTGCGTGCGGTGCGAGCTGCGCGAATCGTGCGGGATCGACGCTCAGATCCTTGAGGTTGCGGGTGTTGACGCCCACAAGCGCCGCACCGGCCTCCGTGGCACGCGCCAGCTCCTCGACGGTGTGGGTCTCGACGAGCGCAGCCATACCCAGGTCCGCCGCGAGGCTCATGTGGTCCCGCAGCTGCGCGTCATCGAGCGCGGCGACGATGAGGAGGACGATGTCCGCGCCGTGGGCGCGCGCTTCATGGAACTGGTACTCGTCGACCATGAAGTCCTTGCGCAGGAGGGGGACGTCGACCGCCGCGCGCACCGCGTCGAAGTCGGCCAGCGAGCCGCCGAACCGCCGCCGCTCCGTCAGGACGCTGATCGCGGCGGCCCCACCCTGCGCGTAGGCGCTCGCGAGAGCGGCGGGATCGGGGATCCGGGCCAACGGGCCCTTCGACGGGGACGACCGCTTCACCTCGCAGATGAGGCCGAAGTCGGACTCCGGCGGGAACGGACGCACCGGCGCGGCGTCGGCGGCGGCGCGCCGGACATCGGCGAGCGGACGTGTCCGCCGGCGGTCCGCGATGTCCTCCCGGACACCCGTGATGATGTCGTCGAGCACCGTCACGAACGCGGCTTGCCCTTCCCGGCGGCGCGCATGATCAGGCCGACGATCGGACCGGCGACGACCACCGCGAGGCCCGTGTAGGTGATGATGTCGGTCCCCAGCACGAACCCGATCGCGAGGATCGTCGCCCCGAGCAGCATGAGGAACACACCGGTCCAGGCGGCCGGCGTGTTGCCGTGGCCCGGGTCCTTGACCGCCTCGTAGTCGATCGCATCGCGGTCCAGGTCGGGGGCTCCGGTGCGGACAGCCTGTGACATGTCATTCCTCCTCTGGCGGGTGCGGGCCCGCACGGCTTGGGTCTCGAGATCCGTCTGCTGCATTATCGCATGAGGGCACGTGCCCCTCAGCTCGGGTCCTCGCCGCGCGACAGGGCGTCCCACGCGGCTGCGGGGTCGTCGGCATCGATCGACGCGCCGGTCGTCTCGGTCTGCCGGTCGTACCGCCCGGAGATCCGCCACCGCGGGCTCGCGACGGCGGACCACACGGCCGTGGCGAGGACCGCGGCACCGGCCCCGGCCGTCGGCCACAGCGTGACGGCGGGGGCCTGGGAGGACAGCGCGGTGAGCGCCACACCCGCGCCGATCGCTCCGATGAGGACGCACACGACGATCCTGCCGATCCTCCCGAGCATCGCCAGCAGCAGCGCCGACACCGCCAGGACGGCGGCGCTCGCGGTGATCAGCGGGTGGGACCCGCCCTCGTCCGAGGCGACCTCGGCGACGCCGGAGGGTCCTGCTGCGGCGCCGGGGCCCTCGACGCCCCAGGGGCGCGTCGCGAGGATCCAGAGCGCCCCGGCCAGTCCCAGGAGGACGACGACCGCTCTGCCCTTCGTCACGCGGAGCCTCCCGGGCCGTGCTCGTCGTCCGCTGCGTCGAGCGGCGCCCGCAGGGTGTGCGCGGCGGCTGCGGCGCGGAGCACCGCGGCGGCCTTCCTGCGGCATTCGTCGAGCTCCGCCTGCGGATCGGAGTCGGCCACGATGCCGGCGCCCGCGGACACCGTGAGCAGTCCGTCGCGCAGGATGCCCGTCCGGATCGCGATCGCGACGTCGAGGTCGCCCGTGAACGAGAGGTAGCCGACCACTCCCCCGTAGACGCCGCGGGCCGTCGGCTCGAGGCGGTCGATGATCTCGAGCGCGCGCGGCTTCGGGGCGCCCGACAGCGTGCCCGCGGGGAACGTCGCCCGGAGGACGTCGAGGCCGTCGACGCCGTCCCGCATCCGCCCCGTGACGGTCGACACGATGTGCATGACGTGGCTGTAGCGCTCGATCTCCATGAACTCGACGACGTCGACGGAGCCCGGTGCGCTGACCTTCGCCACGTCGTTCCGGGCGAGGTCGACGAGCATGAGGTGCTCCGCCCGCTCCTTCCGGTCCGCGAGCAGCGAAGCGGCCAGCGCCCGGTCCTCCTCCGGGGTGGCGCCGCGGGGTCGGGTCCCTGCGATCGGGTGGGTCGTCACCGCGCCGTCAGCGACCGTCACGAGCGCCTCCGGCGAGGACCCGATGATCGTGAGCGGAGAGCCCTCGACCACCGGGACGTCGAGGAGGTACATGTACGGGCTCGGGTTCGACGCCCGCAGCATGCGGTAGATGTCCGTGGCGGAGGCGCTGGTCTCCGCGTCGAAGCGCTGGCCCAGCACAACCTGGAAGATCTCTCCGTCCACGATGTCGCGCTTCGCCGCCGCCACGGCCTCGAGGTAGTCATCGGGGTGCGTCCTCGGCTTCACGTCCGGTTCCGCGGCGGTGTGCACGGACAGCGACGGGGCGAGCGGTGCGGAGAGGTCCTCGAGCATCGCGTCGATGCGCGCGGCCGCCGCCGTGTAGGCGTCGTCGATCCCCTCGGGCCGCCCGTCGACGTTCACGGCGTTCGCCACGAGCGTGAGGCGGGATGTGAAGTGGTCGAGGATCGCGACGTCGCCGGGGATCGACATGCTGAGCTCCGGCACCGGGTGCTCCGGCAGCGGTCCGGGTCCGAGGTCCTCGAAGCGGCGCACGGAGTCCCAGCCCAGGTAGCCGACGAACGAGGACACCATCGGCGGCAGTCCGCTGTCGGCCTTCTCCGTCGCGAGCACGCGCAGCGCCTCCGCGAGCGCGGCGTGGGGGTCGCCGCCGGTCGGCAGGCCCGCGGGCGGGGTGCCCAGCCAGACGGCGTCGCCGTCGACCTCCGTGAGCGTGGCGACGGGTCCGCGCCCGACGAACGAGTACCTGTTCCACTGGTCCTGCGAGGCGGATTCGAGGAGGAACCCGCCGGGTCGCCCCTCGGCGAGCCTGCGGTAGAGCGACAGCGGGGTCTCGGTGTCCGCGAGGACGGTGGTGTGGACGGGGACGATCCGCTGATCGGAGCCCCGGTCGCGGAAATCCTCGCGCGTCGGTGTGAGTCTCATGTCAGCTCCCGTCCCGTGAAGCACGTCTGCGTGCCCGTGTGGCACGCCGGTCCGGTCTGCTCGACGACGTACAGGAGCGTGTCGCCGTCGCAGTCCGCGGCCACGGACACGACGCGCTGGGTGTGCCCGGACGTCTCGCCCTTCACCCACAGCTCACCGCGGGAGCGCGACCAGTACGTCGCCCGCCGGGTGGTCAGCGTGTCCTCCACCGCCTCCGCGTTCGCCCACGCGAGCATGAGGACCTCCCCGGTGCCTGCCTCCTGCACCACGACGGGCAGCAGCCCGCGCTCGTCGAAGACGAGTCCCGCCGCACGGTCGGTCTCAGCGCACTTCGTGTCCGGCACGGGCCAGCTCCTCCTTGATCGCTCCGATCGTCGTGTCCCCGAAGTGCAGGGTGCTCGCGGCGAGCACGGCATCCGCCCCCGCGTCGACCGCCGGCGGGAAGTGCTCCGGCGCGCCGGCGCCGCCGGAGGCGATGAGCGGGACGCCCACTGCGGCCCGGACGTCGCGCAGCATGGGCAGGTCGAATCCGGCCCTCGTCCCGTCCGCGTCGATGCTGTTGAGCAGGATCTCCCCCACTCCGGCCTCCGCCGCTCGGGCGGCCCAGGCGACCGCGCAGACGCCGGTGCCGCGCCGCCCGCCGTGGGTGGTGACCTCATAGCCCGAGGCCGTGGGCGGCTGACCGTCCGGGACCCGCCGGGCGTCGACGGACAGGACGAGCACCTGGCTGCCGAAACGCCGGGAGATCTCCCCGATCAGGGCGGGGTGCGCTACGGCCGCGCTGTTGACGCCGACCTTGTCCGCGCCGCTGCGCAGCAGCCGGTCCACGTCCGCGACGGACCGCACCCCGCCGCCGACGGTCAGCGGGATGAACACCTGCTCCGCGCAGCGGGTCACCACGTCGTACGTGGTCAAGCGGTCGCCGGTCGTCGCGGTGACGTCGAGGAACGTGAGCTCGTCCGCGCCCTGCTCGTGATAGCGGTGCGCGAGCTCGACCGGGTCCCCCGCATCGCGCAGGTCCGCGAACCTCACGCCCTTCACGACGCGACCGGCGTCGACGTCGAGGCAGGGGATGACGCGGATGGCGGTGCTCACAGTCCCAGCTCCCTGTAGCGGGCCACGCGCGCACCCTCCCGCAGGTAGGCGGGGGTGCGCATGAGCTCGATGATCTCGTGCTCCAGCGTCGCCGACAGCGTCGCGATGAAGCTGGCAGGATCGTCCGAGGCGTCGACGGACTCCGCGACGACCCGATCGACGATGCCGTCGCGCACCAGCTCCGCCGACTGGACCCGCTGCGCCTGCGCCATCTCCGCGGCGTGCTCGGTGTCCCGGTGGACGATCGCCGAGGCGCCCTCCGGCGGCAGCGGCGAGAGCCAGCCGTTCTGGGCGGAGAGCACACGATCGGCGGGGATCAGCGCGAGCGCTCCCCCGCCCGAACCCTCGCCCATGATGACCGAGACGCTGGGGGACTTCAGCGCGATGAGGTCTGCCAGGCTGCGGGCGATCTCACCTGCGAGTCCACCCTCCTCCGCCTCCTTCGACAGCGCCGCTCCGGGGGTGTCGATGATCGTGACGAGGGGCAGGCCCAGCTCCTCCGACAGGCGCATGCCGCGACGCGCCTCGCGGAGCGCCGCGGGGCCCATGGGCTCCCGGGCGTGCTGGCGGTAGCGGTCCTGGCCCAGGACGATGCAGGGGGCCGACCCGAACTTCGCGATCGCGAGCAGGAGGCCGGGGTCCTTCTCCCCCTGACCGGTGCCGCGCAGCGGGAGCACGTGGGTCGCCCCGTGGCGCAGGAGGTCGCGGACGCCCGGACGCTCCGGCCTGCGCGAGGCGGTGATGATCTCCCACGCGGACCGCTCGTCGGGCGCGGACGGAGTCGAGGCGGGGTCCGGCACGCGCTCGGGGACCTCGCGGGCGCCCATGAGCACGTCGAGGACGCGGGCCACGGTGTCGTGGATGCGGTCCGGTCCCAGCACGGCGTCGATGATCCCGTGCCGCTGGAGGTTCTCCCCCGACTGGACCCCGCTCGGGAATTCCCGGTCGTAGAGCTGCTCGAAGACGCGCGGGCCGAGGAAGCCGATGAGGGCGTCCGGCTCTGCGACGGTGACGTGGCCCAGTGAGCCCCACGAGGCGAAGACGCCGCCGGTCGTGGGGTGGCGGAGGTAGACGAGGAACGGCAGCCCGGCCGCCTTGTGTGCGACGACCGCCGCGGTGATCTTCACCATCGACAGGAACGCGACGGTGCCCTCCTGCATGCGCGTTCCACCCGATGAGGGGCCCGCGAGCACGGGCAGTCCCTCGAGCGTGGCGCGCTCGATCGCCTCGACCAGCCTCTGTGCGGCCGCGATGCCGATCGACCCGGCGAGGAACCGGAACTCGCACGCGACGACCGCGACCCGGCGGCCGTGGATGAGACCCTCGCCGGTCACCACGGCCTCGTCCGCGCCCGACTTCTCCTGGGCGGCGGCGAGCTCCGCGGAGTAGGACTCGTCGATGCCGCCGGCGGGCACGATCGGCGTGCGGTCCCACGAGATGAAGCTGCCGGCGTCGACGACGCGTTCGATGAGCTCGCGCGCGCTCAGTCGCGGGGCCATCTCACCCCTCCAGCCACTCGCGGATGGTGGCTTCCTGCTCCGACAGCCGCGGTGGGGCGAGGTGCTCGGTCCCCGTCGTCTCCGTCTCCCCCGCCGCATCCGCGTCGAAGAACCGCAGCGGCGGGCCGGGCAGGTCGATGTCGCCGATGGTGGGGTGCGCCGCGGAGACCTTGAGGCCCTGCGACAGGGCCTGCTCCCACTCGTAGACCTCCGGCAGGGTGCGCACGACGCCGGCGGGGATGCCGGCCTCGGCGAGCTTCTCGAGCAGCGGCTCCGGCGTGTACGCGGAGAACGCGTCCTCGATCGCGCTCACGAGCGCGTCCCGGTTCTCGAAGCGGTCGCCGTTGGTCGCGAAGCGCGGGTCCGAGGCATCGATGCCGAACGCCTCGCAGAAGCTCAGCCACATCTTCTGGTTGCCGACGGAGATCTGGACGGCGCCGTCCCGGCACTCGAACAGCCCGTAGGGCGCGAGCGTCGCGTGGTGATTGCCGCCGGGCAGCGGCTCCATGCCGCCGATCGTCGCGCGGGTGCCCTGGAAGGCGTGCACACCGACCATGCCGGCGATCAGTGACGTGCGCACGATCTTCCCCCGGCCCGTGCGCTCGCGCTCCAGGAGCGCGGCGAGCACGCCGTAGGCGCCGTGGATGCCGGCGAGCAGGTCCGCGATCGGCACGCCGACCCTCTGCATGTCGTCCGGTCCGGATCCGGTGAGCGACATGAGCCCGCCCTCGCCCTGCGCGATCTGGTCGTAGCCCGCCCGATTCGCCTCCGGCCCGTCGTGGCCGAAGCCGGTGATGGACAGGACCACGAGGCGCGGGTTGAGCTCCGTCATCGCCGTGGTCGAGAAGCCCAGGCGGTCGAGCACGCCGGAGCGGAAGTTCTCGATGAGCACGTCGGCGCGACCGATGAGGCGGCGCAGGGTCTCCGCGCCGTCCTCGCTCTTGAGGTCGAGCGCGATCGACTCCTTGTTCCGGTTGCAGGACAGGTAGTACGTGGACTGCGGATCGTCGTCCGTTCCGGCGAACGGGGGCCCCCAGCTGCGGGAGTCGTCGCCGGCACCGGGGTTCTCGACCTTGATGACCCGGGCGCCCAGATCGCCGAGCATCTGCCCTGCGTGGGGACCGGCGAGTGCGCGCGACAGGTCGATGACGACGCTGCCTGCGAGGGGGCCTGCGGTGCGGGGGGTGTGGGGAATGTTCACGTGGTGCCTCCGGATGGGGTGTGCTCGTCTACGAGGATACGCAATCGGTCGGTCGCCTCCCGGGCGCGGGGCCCGTCCGCCGCCTGGATCGCCATGACCGCCGCGGTGGTCCCGTCGGAGAGGCTCAGGGTCGCCCACGAGTCGCCGAGCGCCTCGGAGTACGTCACGCTCACGATCTGGCTCCACTCGAGCCGGTGCGTCGCGACGATGTTGCGGACGAACAGCCCTCCGGGGCCCGCCTTCGCGCAGATCGAGGCGAAGCGCAGCAGCACGAGTCCGAACAGGACGCCCAGCCCGATCATCCAGATGGGGTCCACCGCCGGGTTCCAGCCGGGCCACTCCATGACGGTGAGCGCGATCGCCAGGGCGAGGAAGGACGCTGCGATCGCGGGCGCGAGGATCAGGCCCACCGTGCGCAGCATCCGTGGGCGGAAGACGACCTCGGCGGGCTCAGACGCGGCAGGCGGCAATGTTCGTCACCAGGATGGCGCGGGCGCCGGCTGAGTACAGCTGGTCCATGACGGTGTGCTGGGCGTCCGCGGACACCATCGCGCGCACCGCGACCCAGTCGGGGTCCCGCATGGGCGAGACCGTCGGACTCTCGAAGCCGGGGGTGACCGCGACCGCGTCCGCCAGCTTCTCGACCGGCACGTCGTAATCCAGCATCACGTAGCTGCGGGCGACCATGACGCTCTCGATCCGCCGGAGGACCACCGCGGCCGCCTCGGACAGCTGCGGACGGTCCTGCGGGGCGATGAGGACCCCCTCGGAGCGCATGATCGGCTCGCCGAACGTCTCGAGCCCCGCCTGGCGCAGCGTCGTCCCCGTCTCCACGACGTCCGCGATGGCGTCGGCGACGCCCAGTTCGATCGACACCTCGACCGCGCCGTCGAGGCTGACGGTCCTGGCGTCGATCCCGCGGGCCTCGAGGTCCTTCCGCACGAGGACGGGGTAGCTCGTCGCGATGCGTCGTCCCGCGAGGTCCCCGACGTCGGAGAACGTTCCAGCGGGGCTCGCGTAGTGGAACCGCGAGCGGCCGAAGCCCAGCGGCAGGATCTCGAGGGCGCCGGCCTCCGACTCCAGGAGGAGATCGCGCCCGGTGATGCCGAGGTCGAGGATCCCCTCACCGATGTAGACGGCGATGTCGCGCGGCCGGAGGTAGAAGAACTCGATGCCGTTGGCGTCATCGCGGCTGACGAGTGCCTTCGAGTTCGTGCGCAGCTGGTAGCCCGCCTCGCGCAGCATGGTCGTGGCGGATTCGGAGAGGGTGCCCTTGTTGGGCACCGCGATGCGAAGCATGGGTATGGGGCTCCTGGATGTGGGGGTGGCCGGCGGCGGAGGGCGGAGGGCCCGCTCAGAGATGTCGGTAGACGTCCGCCGGGGCGAGCCCGCGGGCGATCATCATGACCTGCAGGTGGTAGAGGGCCTGCGAGATCTCCTCCGCCAGCTCCTGGTCGCTCTGGTATTCGGCGGCCATCCACACCTCTGCCGCCTCCTCCACGATCTTCTTCCCGATCTGATGGATGCCCGCGTCCAGTTCCGCCACGGTGGACGAGCCGGCGGGCCGTGTCTGCGCCTTCCGGGTCAGTTCCGCGAACAGCGTCTCGAAGTCCTTCACAGGGTCAGAGTAGTCCAGTCCCGCGTGCGCGGTCATGCGGGGTCGTGACGTGAGACGTCGGGCGAGTAGTCGTGCGGGGACGCGATCCGCTGCCGGGAGCGCCGGCTCCAGTCGATGATGCCCACGACGACCATGATGAGGAAGACGAAGTAGACGGCCCCGGAGAAGACGAGCCCGCCTGCGATCGCGAGCGGTATGCCGACCAGGTCGACGAGCAGCCAGACGAACCAGAACTCGACGATCGCGCGCCCCTGCGCCGCGATCGCGGCGAGCGATCCCACGAAGATGTAGGCGTCGGGGTACGGGTTCCACGACCAGCCGCCCCACGCGAGCACCGTGCCGAACACCGCGGTGCCCACGGCGAGGAACCCGAGCAGCAGGGCCCGCTCTCTCCAGGTGCCCCAGCGGACCTGGATCTCGCCGGCCTCCTGCTTCGCCTGCCGCCATCGGGTCCATCCCCAGATCGCCGCGGCGATGATCACCACCTGCCGGGAGGCGTTGCCGCCGAGACCCGCTCCGATGCTCGCGCTCAGGAGGAGCAGCGATCCGGTGATCTGGACGGGCCAGGACAGGATCGACCGCCGCAGGGCGAGGATCACGGTCGCGACCGCGCAGATGTTGCCGATCAGGTCCGACCACGGGACGGGAACCCCCGCCAGTGTGAACACCGGCGTGTTGAGCAGGTCGAGGAGCTCCACGCCTCAGTCCCGCCGCACGCGCTCGGCGGCCGACCGCAGTGAGGCGATCGCGGCGTCGGCGTCGTCGGCGCCGTAGACGGCGGAGCCGGCGACGAGCACGTTCGCCCCGGCGTCGACGGCTCGTTCGATCGTCGAGGCGGACACACCGCCGTCCACCTGGAGCATGACGTCGAGTCCGGACGCGGCGATCGCGCTGCGCAGCCGGCGGATCTTCGGAAGGCAGACGTCGAGGAACTCCTGGCCGCCGAAACCCGGCTCGACGGTCATGACGAGCACCTGGTCGAACTCCGGCAGCAGGTCGATGAGCGGCTCGATCGGCGTGCCCGGGCGCACCGCGATGCTGGCCCGCGCACCCAGGCGGCGCAGCTCCCGGGCGAGGCGCACGGGCGCCGCCGCGGCCTCCGCGTGGAAGGTGACTGACTCGCAGCCGATCTCCGCGTACACGGGGGCCCACGTGTCCGGGTCCTCGATCATGAGGTGTGCGTCGAGCGGGATCGGAGACACGTCCCGGATGCGCTCGACGACCGGGGGGCCGAACGTGAGGTTCGGCACGAAGTGGTTGTCCATGACGTCAACGTGAGCCATGTCGGCCGTGCCGATCCGTCCGAGTTCGCCTGCGAGGTCTGCGAAGTCGGCGGAGAGGATGCTCGGATTGATGTGAATGCCCACGGTCACACCCTAGCGCCGGGCCAGCAGGGCGAGGAACATCGCGTCCGTGCCGTGGACATCGGGCCACAGCTGGGCGAATCGCCCCGCACCGCGCGCGGCCGAGGCGAACCCGTCGGCGGGCCGCCCCGTCACCGCGGCGAGGACGGCGGGTGCGTCGAGCACCTCGACCCCGCCGTCCGCGAGCACCTCGTCGACGATGCCTGCGGTCTCCGCCCAGTGCGGTGAGCATGTGGAGTATGCGACGATCCCGCCGGGGGCCGCGGCGCTCAGCGCGGAGGCGAGCAGGTCCGCCTGCAGCGGGGCCAGTGCGGCCACGTCGTCGGGTCTGCGCCGCCAGCGCGCCTCCGGCCTGCGGCGCAGCGCTCCCAGACCGGTGCACGGGACGTCGACGAGCACTCCGGTGAACGACCCGGCCCTCTCCCGCCCGACGGTCGTGCCGTCGCCGTGCGCGACCTCGACGGTGTCCGGAGTGCCCGCGGTCGAGGTCCGAACGAGCTGCGTCCGGTGCTCGGAGGCATCGATCGCGAGGACTCCGCCGCCGCGCTGCCGGACGAGAGCGCCCAGCACCGCGGTCTTGCCGCCGGGACCCGCGCACAGGTCCAGCCAGGCCGGCCGCGGTGCGTCGTCGGCCTGCGCGAGTGCGAGGGCGACGAGCTGGGACCCCTGATCCTGGACCCGCACGTGCGCCTCGGCGACACCGGGCACGTCCTGCGGGTCGCCGGCCGCGAGCTCCAGACCGATCGGCGAGAGGTCCGTGCGCCTGAGGGGCGGGTCATCGGCCGCGGCCAGGGCGTCCCGGTCCGCGAGGCCCGGCAGGGCGGCCAGACTCACCTTCGCCGGGGCGTTGTCCGCCTCGAGCACGCCCCGCAGGGACGCCTCGAGGCCCGCTCCCCCGCGTCCGTGCCCGCGCAGGGCGATCCGCAGCGCCCGCACGATCCAGGTGGGGTGCGAGGTGCTCAGCGCGAGGGCCTCGTCCGCGCCGCGGTCCGCGGTCAGCTGCTCGATCCACGCGTCCGCGTCGTGGGCGGAGACTCGGCGGAGGACGGCGTTCACGAGGCCGCCGGCCCGACCGCCTCCGGCTCTGCGCAGCGCGTCGACGGTCTCGGAGACCGCGGCGTGGTCGGCGACCCGCGTGCGCAGGAGCTGATGGACGCCCATGCGCACGGCAGAGGCGGTGCGCGCGTCGAGATCGGCCGGGTGCCGGTCCGCCGCGGCCTGGGCGACCGCGTCGTAGAGGCCGAGGCCCCGCAGGGTGCCGTACGTGAGCTCGGTCGCGAGCGACGCGTCCCGGGGGTCGAGTCGCGCTTCGCGCAGCCGCGCCGGCAGCAGCAGGTTCGCGTACGCGTCCGATTCGTCGACCTCGGTGAGGACCGCCAGGGCGACGTCGCGGGCGGACCGCCGCGTCGCTCCCGCTGCCCGCCCCGCTCCCGCTCTTCGCGTCGCTCCGCTGCGCCGTCTGTGTGTGCGCTCACCCATCGTGGTCTCCGTCCCGTGCGTCGTCGTCGAGGTCGAACGCCGCGTCGGGCCTGCCGCGGAGGAATTCGGCGACGGCCCGCATCGGCTTGCCGGCCGGCTGGATGCCGTCGATCCGCACGGCGCCGTCCCCCGTGCCGATGACGGTGCCGTCCGGCACCGCGGCGATCTCGCCCGGCCGGGGCACGTGATCGTCCGGGCGGGCCGGCGCGAGACCGGCGAGCTTGGTCCGCTGTCCCGCGATCGTCGCCCACGCCCCCGGTGACGGGGAGACGCCGCGGTACCGGGCCAGGACCTCGTCGGCGGGACGGGTGAAGTCCAGCTGCGCCTCGCTCGGATCGAGCTTCTGAGCATGGCTGGCGGCACCCGACTGCGGCGTCAGCGTGTGCTCGCCGGCCTCCAGCAGCGCGAAGGCCTCCGCGAGCAGGTCCGCGCCCGTCTCCGCGTACTCAGCCAGCACGGTGCCCGCATCCGCGGTCGGCAGATCCAGGGCCCGCTGCAGCACGACGGGTCCGGTGTCCATGCCCTCGTCGATCCGGAACACCGTGAGTCCGGAGCGCCGGCGGCCGGCCATGAGGGCGCGCTGCACAGGTGCCGCGCCGCGGTACTGCGGCAGCAGTGAGAAGTGCAGGTTGAACCAGCCGAGTCGGGACGTCGCGAGTGCGCGCGGGCCGGCGATCGCCCCGAACGCGACGACGGCGACGGCGTCGGCCCCGAGCGCCTCGAGCTCGCCGAGCACCTCGCCGCGCAGGCGGGAGGCCTCCAGGACCGGCAGTCCCAGCTCCTCGGCCCGGCTCTTGACTGGGCTGGGGGTGAGCACGCGCCTGCGCCCGACGGGGGCGTCCGGTCGGGTGAGCACCGCCACGATGTCGTGGTCGGCGTGCAGGGCGTCCAGGGACGGGACGGCGGCGGCCGGCGTGCCGGCGAAGACGATTCTCACGCCCGACAGTCTAGGGCCGTCGGACGCCCGCTGCGCGCCGGTCCTCAGAGCGCGCCGGCCGGGTCCAGCACGTGGCGGACCACTGCGGCACCGCTCGCGGATCGGTGCGCGGCGATCGCGCGCAGGGCCGCGGACACCCGCGCGGAGTCCCCGAGGTCGAACGCGAGCAGTCGAGTGCGCACGTCGCCGTCCCCGTCGTCGACGAACAGGGTGGTGAGGACGTCCTCTCCCAGCTCCGCGGTGAGGCGCCCGACGACGTCGCCGACGTCGTGGCGCGGGCCCGTCAGGCTCAGGGTGCGCACGACCGGCGGCAGGCGCGTGGCGCGCCGGTCCGCGAGCTCCGCGTGCGCGTACCGGACGGGATCGAACGTCTGGAGCACCCTCACGACGACGTCCGTGTCGTCGAGGACGAGCGCACGGCCGCCGTCGGCGGAGGCGCGGACGAGGGCCAGGGCCCGCAGCCGGCGTGCGATGGCCCGTCCGACGCCGTCGAGGCCGGGTCCCGGCCACAGGGAGTCGAGCAGCACCGCCGCCGCGTAGCCTCCCTCCGCGTAGGGCTCCGCGCCCGTGGTCGCGACGACGATCGCCTGCTCGGGACCGACCCAGTGCACGATGTCGTCACCGCCGGACCGGACCACGTCCACCTCGGCGAAGGCGCGCGCGAGCTCCTCGACGGTGCGCTCGAGACCGCGGACGACCGCGCGCACGCGGGTCGCTCCGCACCGCGCGCACGGGCATCGCTCGTCGCGCAGTCCGCAGCCGGAGCAGGCGAAGGGGCCCGCGGCCCCGGCCGCGGACAGCTTCCGGCCGCACCGCGGGCACTCCAGGAGGTCCCCGCACCGCGCGCACGCGACGACGGGCAGGTAACCGGCGCGCGGCACCTGCACGAGCACCGGGCCGAGCGCGGTCTGTCGACGAGCGCGGCCCAGTGCGCCCCGCAGCACCGCGAACGCCTCCGGCGGCATGCGCTCGGGCGCACCGTCGGCGTGGGGCAGGAGTACGAGCGGAGCCGTCGTCCGACGGTCCTCGCGCGGCATGTCGATCGAGCCCACCCACCCCGACTCGACCAGCCGCTGCACCTCGATGGTGCGGGTGTGGTCGAGCAGGAGCAGCGCCGCCCCGCTCCGGCGCACGCGGATGAGGCCCACCTCCCGGGCGTGCGGATAGGGCGCCCGCTGCTCCGCGAAGTGGTCGCTGCCGTCGTCCATCAGCACGACGAGCCCCAGATCGTCCAGGGGCGCGAGGGCGGCGGCGCGCGTGCCGATCACCATGCGAGCCGCTCAACCGTGGGCGCGCACCCAGGACGACCAGCGCGCCTGCGCGCCCTGATCCGCGGACAGCCTCACGGTGTGCGGGGCCAGCGGCCCCAGGCGGGCCGCCAGCGCGTCGAGCTCTCGATGGTCCGGGACCAGCCAGAGGACGGACCGGCCTGCCGCGATGACCGTCGCCGCCGCTCGCAGTCCCGCGCTGATCCAGCCGATGCCGGGCTCGCCGCCGGGGGTCAGTGCGTACGCCGCCCGCGGCCCCTGAGGGACGTCTGCGCCGCCCGCGGCCCCGGACACCCAGTCCGCGAGTGCCGTGAGGAACGCGTCATAGGACTCCGGCGCCCCGACCGGGGTGGGGAAGGCATCGGGACGGGGGGTCTCCGGCGGTGCGTCACGGTAGCGATCCACGGCGGTCAGCGCGGCGCGCTCCCCCGCGGCGTGGCGGGCCGGCACCGCGAGCCGCAGCACGTCCGGCAGCGTCCCCGCCCAGCGGTCCGCCACATCGCGCACCAGCGGCATGATCCGCTCGTCGGCGACCGGCAGCGACGAGACCACCCGCTCGAGGGGGGCGATCTCCCCCGCCACGTCCGTGGCCTCCGCGCGCTCCAGGAGGAACCCGGACACGAGCCGGCCGGAGAAGCGCACGCGCACGCGGACCCCGGCGAGGGCGTCTGCGTCCTGCGTGTCCGTCACCCCGTAGTCGAACGTGCGCGCGAGGTGCGGGACGGCGGTCTCGATCAGAACGCGGGCGACGGGACGCACCGGTGCCGGAGCCGACCCGCCCCGCAGCCTGATGCTCCCGCCGACCGCAGCGGGCCCGGAGTCGCCCAGGAGGGACGGCTGCGAGTCGTCCATCAGCCGACGAGCGCCGCGAGAGCCTCCGCCCTGTCGGTGCGCTCCCACGTGAACGCATCGCCCGTGCGGCCGAAGTGGCCGTATGTCGCGGTCTGCGCGTAGATCGGGCGGATGAGCTCCAGCTCCCGGATGATCTCCGCGGGACGCAGCGGGAACACCTCGCGGATCGCGGAGGCGATCCGCTCCGGGTCCGCCTGCTCCGTCCCGAACGTCTCGACGTAGAGCCCCACCGGCTCGCTGCGTCCGATCGCGTAGGCGACCTGCACCTCGGCGCGCTTGGCGAGGCCCGCCGCGACGACGTTCTTCGCCACCCAGCGCATCGCGTACGCGGCGGAGCGGTCCACCTTCGAGGGATCCTTGCCGGAGAACGCGCCGCCGCCGTGGCGGGCGAACCCGCCGTAGGTGTCGACGATGATCTTGCGACCGGTCAGCCCGGCGTCGCCCATCGGGCCGCCGATCACGAAGTCGCCGGCGGGGTTGATGAAGTACTCCGTTCCCGACGCGTCG
>Ga0079226_10001083_pt1 | contig 20615 bp, 18 predicted proteins | sample Poulit2014_FD_76345 | JGI IMG/M metagenome (GOLD analysis project Ga0079226, IMG submission 76345) | Agricultural soil microbial communities from Georgia to study Nitrogen management - Poultry litter 2014 | ecosystem: Environmental > Terrestrial > Soil > Agricultural land | place: USA: Georgia... | reverse complement strand
GCTGATGGCCGACGTTCCCTACCCGAGCTGGCAACCAAACCGTTTCGTCGTCTCCGTAACAAGCTCCGACTGGCTCCAAGATCTGGTGGGCCCAAGGTAGTTCTGTGGGTTGATTCCTTTACCGATAACCTCTCCCCCGAGATCGCCCTGGATGCCATCACTGTATTAGAAGCAGCTGGTTGTGAGGTCACGATTGCTGAACCCGGGGCCTGTTGTGGTCTGACCATGATCAGCACCGGCCAACTGACCGCTGCCAAGCGACAACTGACCAATACCGTAAATATTCTGCACCCATATATTGCAGCCGGTTATCTGGTCGTTGGGCTGGAACCAAGTTGTACTGCCACGCTGCGATCGGATTTGACCGAACTATTGCCGCACAATCGTGATGCTCATGCAGTAGCTGACCAGGTGAAAACCGTTGCCGAACTGCTGACCACAATTGATTGGGAACCACCACAGATCAACCGCAAACTTTTGGTTCAACCACACTGTCATCAGTATTCGATCATGGGTTTTGAAACCGATCGAAAACTGTTGGAAAAACTGGGTTGTGACGTCGAAATTTCTGCCGGCTGTTGTGGGTTGGCGGGTAATTTCGGCATGGAAAAGGGACACTACGATGTTTCGGTAAAAATCGCTGAAGACGGGATCCTACAAAAGATTGCTGATTCGCCGGACCGTGAAGTGTTGGCTGATGGCTTCTCATGCCAAACACAGATCACCGATCTTGATGGCAGCAGCAGCCGTCATCTGGTGCAGCTGATCTCCGACGGGTTGAAAAAATCATAATGTGTTCCGTTATATATTTGAAGTCCAGCAAGCTTTACTCTTCACTGAATGCAGAGTCACTCACTATCGGATACATGCTCTCAGGATTGCTACGATAAGCCAACAGGGCCAAGTGCGTTGCGGCCCGATGCTCCGGATCATTTGTCAGAACCTTCACAAATACCCGTGATCACATGGACTCCTAGGCGACCAACCAGACGGTCGGATTTAAGGTACACTACCACCAGAGACTTGTGACGTAGGTAACAGGAAGTTACAAAATCTACTGTTCACATTTGCTTCCATACATAGCTGCCTACACAGGGCACCCTAACTGCTCTAAGGATTCCACGTCATGGCAAAACAAAACCTCCTCACGTTCGACCATTACGAAGAACAGATCCCACGTGACCTTATCGACAAGGCGTTGGCCAGTGTGAAATATATGCCATATTGGTTAGATTCAGTGGAACGTCTCGCACCCAGCCCAAATCTAGAAACCACAGTTGAGACCGACTTGCTTGTTGTCGGAGGTGGTTACACGGGCCTATGGACTGCACTGCAGGCCAAGGAACGCGATCCACAGCGCGAGGTTGTGCTCATCGAAGGTCAGCGCATCGGTTGGGCTGCATCAGGGCGCAACGGCGGCTTCTGCGAATATTCACTCGTGCACGGTGACTCCAACGGCGAGAACCATTTGCCAGAAGAAAACGCTCGGTTAACCAAATTGGGAATGCAGAACCTGGCCGAATTCCAGGAGGCCATCGCTCGCTACAGTATGGATGTCGAGTTGGAAACTGACGGCGCACTGATCGTGGCTACCGAGGCCCACCAGATCCAGTGGCTGCGCGAAGAAGATAGCAATTTTCTCGATGCTGAGGCCACCCGCAAACTCATTAAGTCCACAGACTTCTTGGCCGGTTCTCGAGACTATAGCGGCACCGTGTTGGTCAATCCGGCAAAGCTTGTCTGGGAGCTGGCTCGCGTCTGCCGCGAACTTGGTGTCACGATCTACGAGTACACCCAAGCCAAAGAGATCGTGGACAAAAAGAACCACATCGAAGTACTAACCCCGGCAGGTCAGGTCAACGCCCAATACGTCGCACTAGCAACGAACGTGTTTCCATCGCTGCTGAAGCGCCACCGCTTGTACACCATGCCAATCTACGACTACGCCCTGATGACCGAGCCGCTGACCGATCAACAACGCGAAGCTATCGGCTGGGACGAGATGATCGGCCTTGCGGATATGAACAACCGCTTCCACTACTCGCGCCCTACCATCGATAAAAATGGAGACTTCCGCATCCTGTGGGGTGGTTACGACGCGATCTACCACTTTGGAGGCAAAATCAAGCCCTCCTACGATTACCGCCAAGAGTCTTTCGAAAAACTTGTCGCGCATTTCTACGGCACTTTCCCTGAGCTTCAAGGAATCAAATTCTCACATGCCTGGGGCGGGGCTATTGATACATGTTCACGGTTTTTCTCCTTCTTCGACCTAACCCACGACGGTCGCGTTGCTTACTCCGCCGGTTATACCGGCCTGGGCGTTGGCGCAACTCATTTTGGTGCCAAGGTCATGCTCGATCTGCTATCGGGCGAAAAGACCGAACTGACCGAGCTGGAATTGGTCAAGAAAAAACCCATCCCATTCCCACCAGAACCAGCCGCATTTGCGGGAGTGCAGATTATGACCAACCAGATGGTGAAGGCTGACCGTCAGGAAGGCAAGCGCTCACTGTTTTTGCGTACCATGGATAAAATCGGCATTGGATTTGATTCCTAATGCAAAACCAAAGACTCTCTTATGTCAATGCCCACCACATCGAGCTGATAAACAAGCCTCTAGAGTTTTATCAACGTCTCAAAGACGCTGCGGAAGCCACATGGCTTACACTGAATTCAATGGTGCGAGGTCGGCATATGGGAGATGTCCAGTGGAGTGATGCACGATATCGAAGTTGGTGAGTACCTCGTGGTCCTATCCGATTATGGGATCGTTAAAGTCCTCGCTGCCGATGGCAACGTATTGCAGTCACAACAGCTGCAGGCCGGTAGTTTAGTCCGACTCTACGACGGTATGACCACTCGTTGGAGCATAGAAGAAACCCTGCGCAAGGTATATTTCAACCCTAAACAACAATAATAACAACTGGTTTAGCGCCAAAGCTCTCCTGGCTTCGCTACTCAAAGACCAAGACCATCAGTCGCTCGGAGCGCCGAAACCAGCAACTTTTAGCACCACGGTTATTTGTGCGCCCCCGTTGAATCACTGTTTCAAAATATTTAGCGCTGGTTGTTGGTGGTGTGATGCTGTAATTGTTTCTCCTTAAATCCATGCCATTCTTTCTTAGGTTTTGATACCCAGCTAGTTACAACATCCCGCCTATAGTGTGCAGTTATATGACTCGTAGCGTGTTATTCGGCCCTTCAAATTCGACCGGCACAGGCACATATTTAGCTGCCACGGGGCCGTTGTCAAGGTGCGAAGCCCCAAATGCAGCCCCGAAAGACCGCTATGAACTTGGTAGCTTACCGCTCAAAAACGACGTTGCCACCAAGGACAGTTACCTGGTTGGACGTTTGGTGGATTGTTTCGACTGGTCCGTCGAATGGGTTGCGATCAGCAATGGCCAGATCCGCAACGGCACCGACCTCTAGCAGTCCGGTTCCAACCCCAGTGACTTCATTTGAACCGACTGTATAAGCAACAAGCGCGGTGGCCAGGTCCAGTGCTTGATCGGGGATCAGCGGCTCATCTTCGGCGCCTGGTTCAGCCCGATTGACGGCAACGTGCAGAGCTTGCCATGGGTCTGGCGTTGAAACCGGCCAGTCAGAGCCGGCCGCTAGTTTCGCACCGCTGTTTTGCAATGCAGCAAATGGATACTGGTACTTTCCACGCTTTTCGCCCAGCAGCGGCAGGGTCAGATCGGTCATTTGTGGGTCCCTGCAGGCCCACAGCATCTGAGCATTGACCACGACGCCGAGTTCGGCGAAGCGTTCAATGTCGTCTGGGTCCATGACTTGGACATGGGCAATGTGGTTGCGGCGCTTTGCTCGGGTCTCGGGTTCGACTTCGGCGATGGCGTCCAGTCCGTAGCGGACGGCACGATCGCCAATCGCATGCATGTGGGCGTTAAAGCCGTGTGCGTTGAGCAACGGGACGAGTTCTTTGAGCTCCTCGGCTGTAAAGTACGAAAGTCCCCTACCTTTTTGGCATTGGCATCCCTGGTTGGGCGACGAATATGGTTCCAACATCGCCGCCGTTTCATTTTCCGGGATACCATCTATCATGATTTTCGCGGTGTCGAGTACCATGCCACCCTGCTCATTCGCTCTGCGGCGTTCGACCAATTCATTGACGAATTGCGGGATGGTTTTACCGTCAAAGTCGCGCGATACCCATAACGCGCCGGAGATTCGTCCGGTCAGCCTGCCGTCGAAAACCATTTTAGAATACAGTGGCGTGATGTCGGGATAGCCCTGGTACTCGCCCAGGATAGCTTCCTGCCAGCCGGTGATTCCGAAGCTGAACAGCCTGTCTTGTGCGCCATTCAGACCGGTGATGATTTCCCCACTCTGGGTTGTCGGAAGTACATGGGCCAACAAGTCGGAAGCACCTTCGTGTAGCGCACCAGTGGGCTCGCCGTCAGCATTCCGTTCGATCCGGCCATCAGCCGGGTCTGGGGTATCAGCGGTGATGCCGGCCAGTCGCAGCGCCTCTGAGTTGACCCAGGAACCGTGGTGGTCGGCGTTTAATAAGAAGACCGGTCGATCGGCCACTACCGCATCGAGCGCCGTGGCCGTTGGGGCGCCACCGTCGAAGTGGGCCATTGCGTAACCACCACCCAGGATCCACTCGGCATCTGGGTGCGTATCAACGAATACACGGATGGTCCTAAGGATCTCATCAACGGATTCGCAATCAGACAGATCGCACCGGTTCATTTCCACGCCGCCAAAAGCTGCATGGATGTGGGCATCCACGAAGCCCGGAGTTACCAAGCCCCCGTGGGCGTTAATAACCCGCTCGGTTGGCTGGTCGGCTAATTCGTCACCTCCAAGGGCTACAACCGTGCCATCACGGATAGCCACAGCAGTTGCTTCGAGCACCGCGCCTCTAGAAAACAGCACAGCATTATGGATAACCAGTTGAAAGAGCGTTACGTTAAGTGCCGTCGTCATCAGCATCACCTAAATTGTCTGGGTTTCATTGGAAGCTTCCTATGCGTTCGACACGTATAACCTACCGCCGCCGAGATGACTACCCGTCTCTCCGCCCGAGGGAACCTACCGTTAAGGACCGGAGCAACGGCGCGGGTGCTCGGAATAAAGTATTATTCCGAGCAGACTGGCCAATCCAACTTCCCGTACCAAGGAACGTGCATGCCAAAATCGTGGTTCCACAACGTTGCAAACCTCTAACCAAAGGTAGATACTTACAAAGCCCGCTGCATCGCACTATCCCGCCACCGTCTTAACGATGTCGGTGGCTGAGCCTCCAGAACGTTTGAGCACTAGCCCCACAATTATCAAGGCCACGAACGTGAGCAACAGCATGATCGTAGACATCGCTGCGACTTCAGGCTTGAGCGCCACTTTAACCGAAGAGAAGATATACACCGGCCACGGAGTATATCCGGGTTGCTGAACAAAACTGGACAGGATCGTATTATCAAGGCTAAGCGTAAACGCCATAAGCGCACCAGCAAGGATGCCAGGCATTGCGATTGGGAGGGTAATGTCGCGGAATTGCTGCCAGCGAGTTGCACCAAGGTCCGCGGCAGCTTCTTCCAGTTCTTGACTCACACCCGACATGCGCGCGCGAATAATGAAGGTCACCACTGCTAAGCTGAACATTGCGTGGGAGACGATAAGACGAACTATACCGTTAGTGAAAATTGTCATATTGGCATCCACCCCCAAGGTGACAAACCAAGGCAGGTAAGCGATACCGTCGACGACTTCGGGGGTCATTAGCGAGATCCCCAGCAGTCCTACCAAGCCCACAGAAAGCAGTGTGCTGCGCTTAGCCCGAGCCAAGGCAATTCCACCGAGTGTGCCAAGCAAAGTTGCCAGCAGTGAGGATAGGACGGCGGCCTGCAAACTGGTGATAACTGAAGACACAATGATGTCATTGTTAATTGCGCTTATGTAAGCATCGAAGCCGAACTCCCGAAAATTCGCTAACACGTTGCCGTTGTTGAAAGAGTACGCGACTATGACTCCGATCGGAGCAAACAGAAAAACGAAGACGACAATACCCCACATTTTGAATCCGATATCGCTCGCCTTGCGCGATGTTATTGCCTTAAGAAACATAATTATGCCAACCCCAATTGCACGCGAGTGAGACGTTCATAGATTTTCTTACCAGACCAGAACAGAATGCCGGCAATGACGATAACCAACAAGGTCATAAGCATTAGAGTCACTGCCATAGCTGAGCCCAGCGCCCAATCTTGTGCAGTATTGAATTGATTCGCGATCACTTGGCCGACCATCGTACCGCTTGCTCCACCTAGGACTTCAGCGGTGACATAGTCGCCGGTCAATGGTACAAAGACTAGTAAGCATCCGCTCATGACACCGGGCATAGCTAGGGGCATGGTCACGCGGGAAAAAGTACTCCAGCGTCCAGCCCCCAGATCATAGCTTGCTTCGCGTAGTTGCCTGCCGGCGGTGTCCATAGCCACAAATAGGGGCAAAATCATCAAGGGCAGATAGTTATAAATGACACCGATCTGCACTGCAGCCGGTGTATAAAGGATGTCTAGCGGCGTATCGCGTATACCCAGGCTTTGTAACCAGTTAGAAAGATATCCATGGGGTGCCAGGGTAATCTGCCAGCCTAAGGTTCGGACTAGAAAGTTCGTCCAGTACGGAACCAGTACCAAAGCAAGCAGCAGATTACGCCACCGGGGTGGTACTTTAACGGCGAGCCAGTATGCAAATGGCACGCCAATGACCAGACAAGCGAGCGTACCGGTTACAGAAATCCGGAGAGTGGACAAGAACGTCGTCAGAACCGTTCCAGACATGGCCGACTGATATTGTTCCAACGATAGAGTGTCTGTAGCCACCGGCGTGAACAGATCAGGTTTATATCCGAAACTATAGTAGAAAATGAATAGCACCGGGATTACAAAGAAGAACACCACATAGGCCCAGATGGGAAATGAAAGTGCACCTGGACCCAGCAACTTCGCTGCAAATTTCTTCATGCTCCACTCCTGACTTGAGCCGCCGAATACATATCGACACGGGCTTGCTCCCCACCAAGCCGACGCGCAGCCGTGAGACGATCCACAATCTCATTGTCGGGAAAAAGTAACTCAGAATATTCGAATTGTTCTTCTACTGCGGGATCGTCAAAAATCTCCGACCCGGTCGAATACCCTATGTAGTCAGCTTCGGCAACTGCCTGTTCGGGGGCGATTATGAAGTTGATGAATTGATGAGCGGCATCCGGATGTGGTGCACCAGTTGCTAAACACCAGGTATCAGTCCATAAGTTTGCAGTGGGGGTGGGGAACACGAACTTCCAATGTTCGGGGTCGTCAATTTCCATGAGCCCTTGGCGGGCGTCACCATTAAACGCATGCAGCAGTTTGAAACCGCCTTGAATCAACGGATTCGCAGCATTACTGGCGTAAGCGCGAACATGCGGCGCTATCTCTTCGACTACGAGTTCATGTGCTTCTGCGAGTTCTTGCTCATCACTAGTGTTCAGATCATAGCCTTTGGCCGCGAGCCCAATGGCTGCAACTTCCCATGGGTCTTCAAGCAGTGCGGTCGTACCAGAAGCCTCGTGCTGCGCAACACGAATGAAGTCTTCCCAAGTAGTTAATTCTTCGGGTATTTCCCGTGTGTCATACACATATCCGGTAGTCCCCCATGCCTTAATAATGGAGTACTCATCATTGGGGTCGTGCGGTTGTCCCTTAAACACCGGCGAAATCGATTTCAAATTTGGAATTAACGACTTGTCGAGTTTCTGGATAAGACTATGTTCAATCATTTGCGGCAGCTCGAGATCAGTTGGGCACACGATGTCATAACCTGATGTGCCACGGGTGGCACCCAACTTGGCAATGAGTTCCTCATTGGAGCCAAACGAATCAACTTGCACCACAATGTTGTAGCGTTCAGTGAATTCGGTTAGCACGTCGGGGTCGTCATAGTCGCCCCAGGTATAAATATTCAGTTTGTCTTCCAACGTCCCGTCAGGCGCAATATTGCTAGCCATCTGTTGGCTGTTCCCACCACACGAGGCAAGCACACCGATGCCGGCAAGCATCATCCCCGATAGTACCGATCGCCGAGATAAGGTGTGGGCCAGGACGCGATCTCCAATGACTTTGATGTGGTTATCCATGGGCAAACACCTTCACTGCAGAGCTGTCCCAAACTAAAAACACCGGATCCCCCTCTGCGACGGCCGGGGCTTTTGCGGTTGGCATTTTGACAAGTACGTCGACATCATCGTCGAGACGCACCAGATACTGGAATACATCTCCCAAAAACGATCGGCCGATAACCGTGCCGGCAACCTGATTCACGGGTGTCGCCGATTGGGTGTCAGAAGCAGAACTCATGCGTATGTCTTCGGGGCGTATTGCCACTCGCACCTGCGACCCAACCGTCAACGGGTCATCTGTTGCCCCGGCCATCGCGCCGTGGTGCGTTGTCAGCTCAATGTGGTCACCGGACTGTTGACGAACGGTTGCATCGAAGAATGTCTGGTTTCCAATGAATTCGGCGACAAACGTATTGATCGGATTCTCATAGACTTCTTCTGCTTTACCAATCTGTTCAATTTCACCATGGTTCATGACCACGATCCGGTCACTCATGGCCAAAGCTTCGCCTTGATCGTGCGTCACAAACACGAACGTCATCTTGAGCTCCGAATGCAACCGGATGAGTTCCAATTGCATTTCTTCTCTTAGTTTGCGATCCAGAGCTGACATGGGTTCGTCTAGCAGCAGTACCCGAGGCCGGTTGACAATTGCACGCGCCAGTGAGATGCGTTGTTGCTGACCGCCCGAAAGCATGTCGGGTCTCCGGTTGGCAAAATCTTCCATCTGTACCAGGTGCAAGGCCTCTCGCACGCGATCGGCTATTTCTCGCTTAGGCACTTTGGAGCGTTTCAGACCATACGCAATATTTTCAGCCACATCCAGGTGCGGAAACAATGCATAAGACTGAAAGACCGTATTAACCGGCCGTTTGTTTGGTGGTAACGCGGTCAAATCATCACCGTCGAGCAGAATGTCACCTGAAGTTGGTGTCTCGAGGCCAGCGATCATGCGCAACAGTGTGGTCTTGCCACACCCTGATGGACCAAGGAGAGAAAGAAACTCTCCTCCTGCAATATCCAGATCCAGTGAGCCGATGGCTTCGTGATCGCCGTAGAGCTTTCGAATCTGTTTGATGTTGAGCGTACCGGTAGATATACTCTTCCTCATCACGCGACAAAGGCGCTCGTGCTGTTGTTTCCTTAACTAACTCGACTGAAACGGGCTTATTACAGCCGACCCAATTATATGAATGTGATTCATATTACAAGGTTAGGTGTCGCAGGGGAAGCCCTCACCGGTACGAAACAAAAACTCCCAAGCCACAGACGTTGATGATCGCCCATGATTAGGGAGCTTTAGTAACAGGGTTGGGGCTTGGCGACAGACTCAGCTACTTGACGCTCTTTTTGATAGTCATCAAGCGCTTATTGACGAACTCATCCATGCCGACCGGACCGAGCTCACGACCAAAGCCGGAGCGCTTAATTCCGCCGAACGGCACCTCAGCGATTTCTTCTGGCGCGGCATTAGCACCGACCATGCCGGCATTGAGGCTTTCGGCGAACCTTTGCGCCCGTTCTTGGTCGGTCGCAAAAACTGCAGAACCCAAACCATACTGGGTATCGTTAGCTAGGTCGAGGGCTTCTGCGTCGGAACTGATTTTGAAGATATTAACTACGGGGCCAAAGAATTCCTCGTAATAGATATCTGATCCAACCGGGATATCGGTGATCACAGTTGGCTGTACGTAAAAACCTGGAAGGTTTTCGCGTTTCCCACCGATATGGATGGTTGCACCTGCAGCCTTTGCATCTTCAAGCTGGCGGAGCAAATTCTCGGCGGCCTTTTCAGAGGAAAGTGGCGCATACGAGTTATCTTCCTCAGCTGCTGGATCAGCTGGTTTCAACTCAGAGATCAGACGGGTGACTTCAGCAACGAAATCGTCGTAGATGTCGTCCATGACGATTATGCGCTTATTCGAGTTGCAAGCCTGGCCGGTGTTTTCAAGCCGGATAGCCACGGCATCTGCAGCAGCGGTTTTCACGTCTTCGGTGGACAGAATAACGTATGGGTCCGAACCGCCTAATTCGAGCACGGCCTTCTTGAGGTTCTTTCCAGCTTGTTCAGCGATTGCCGCACCGGCACGCTCAGAACCGGTCAATGAGATCCCTTGGATCTCTGGATGAGCGATAAATCGGGAGATTTGCTCATGGTTAGCAAACACGTTCTGGTATACGCCTTCAGGGATACCGGCCTCATCCATCAAGCTCTGCATCAACAGGGCGGATTCTGGACAAGATTCAGCATGCTTAAGAACCAGGGTATTCCCCAAAACCAAATTGGGCGATGCAAAGCGTGCTATTTGGTAGAACGGATAGTTCCACGGCATGATACCCAGGAGCGGGCCAACTGGACGGCGCTGAACTACGGAAATGACTTCGTCATCTTCGTTGACCTTCTGATCTGCGGCCAGCTTTTCCCCGTTGTCAGCATAGTAGCGAAAGATGTCGGCACAGAAAGCTACCTCTTCGTATGATTCTGCGAGGGGCTTGCCCATTTCTTTGGTTATGACTGCTGCTATATCTTTGGCTTTATACTCAAAGAGCCTCGCGAGGTTCTCAACTTTTTCGGCCCGCTGCGCGATAGTCAGATCAGACCAGGCCCTGAATGCACCTACAGATTTAGCGATGATAGCCTCGATATCAGCATCAAGGATCATGGGGTATTGGTTGAGCACCTCAGCGGTTGCAGGATTGATACTCTGATAAATGGGCGAAGTTGGCAATGGTTCTCCTTCAGTTGGATATACGTCGTCGGTTGGAGGCTTTCGGTTCGGCTGAGAACGCCGGGCATCAGGTAATCGGGATAATAGCTGTATCTTCGCTTAGGAAAATTCTCGCGGGAGGTTTCACGGCGATAGAGGACCTGCTGGAATAGCCTTTCCCAATCACCAACATTAGGCCGATAGGATGAACTCGTACCCTGCGGGATAGCTATCGGCCTGATTGACCAAACTAGGCACTGGACTTGCCGAGGTCGCTCGGTTCAATCTCGGCAAAGAGGAAGCAACAAAGCGGATTCACCACTACCGAAAACAAGCACTGGAACAAATTATTCAAAGAGCCTGTCTGCGCAACCGTAAGAGCTATGTACGAGCCGGGCCGACGAACGGACCTTCAGTCCGCAAGTAATATACTAGCCCACAGGCAGTTTCGACTGATTGTCCGTACGATTGCATGGAGGGCGACAACATCAAATGCAGCGCTAGCCGCAGCTACGTGTTAGGACATGGAACACAAGGACAGGCCGTATCAGACGGCAAGACCTGGTATTAGACATCACACCTTTCTTAAATGAATATCGTTAATTTAACCGCATGGTACATAGATTTCCTACACTTGTACAGACTTTTAATGAGCTACAACTCAATCGCTTTAGTAATTACCGTCATGAGACTGTAATTACTTTTATGTTGGAGCTCTTGGAGTTGCTTAAGATTGAAGAGTACCCGTGCTCAGTGTCGAAGCAATCGCCCGGCAGGCATTGAAATTAGTTAGCTGTCCAGGTATCAAAGACTGACGATGGCTCGACTGACCGACAAGCTTCAGGTAGCCGTATCCGCCCTAGACGACGACGTAGACAGCAAGGCCGACGTTGCCTTACTCACCCAGGGCTCACTAGTATCGCAGGTGTCCCCAACTGAGATGCTGCAGTTAGTCGGAGGCCAGACTACGCTTCAAGTCACGCTGGAGGGTTGGTCACGTTCCTATCGTGACGTATTTTCTAAGTATGCTACGCTCATTCGCTGACCTCCGTAGTCAAGTGCTTTATTATTCAGCGCGGTCATTTCCACCCACCAAGTGCTGAGCGTGTTCGTCTCCTTCGAATCGTTCCTCTTCGATTCGGCCATAGACATCAATGCGCCATCCGAGGTGCTTGATGCCGGTGGCCCACAGTCGAGCATTCTGCGGTTCATCAGACGGTCGATGCTGAGCGTGCAGTCTACGAAACTCCGCCAGGCAATAACCTGCTTGCCGAATCACCACTCCAAATTGGTCTTCCGGCGGCTGATTACCTCTGCCTTACAGCTAGTCGTCTCACGGAAAGAAGCGCACCCTATGCTCCATATGCGTACTGTCTCGAATCAAGCCCTAGCTACATCGGCAAGCACTTCCCGAGTTGATACCTAGTGAACGTTTAGTGGAAACAAATTGACGAAAATCAAATACACCAGCGTCAAAAATCCTGCACACAGAGAACTATTTCTGTAGCTGGTCCCACATAAGTTCAGGATTGCTACGGTATGCGAGCAGCGCCAAGTGCGTTGCGGTGCACTGTACCGGATCATTTGTCAGAGTGTAACCCAGCTGCTGTTCTAATCTGTTGATCCGAGCATATAGTGCCGGACGCGACAGGTGCACGGCGCGAGCCAAAGACGCCTTATTTTCTGCTGTGACGACAGCTGCAAGAAAGTTGAGCTGGTACTCAAACGCCTGGCGGCTGCCATGAGCTTTCAGCAGTCCGGCTAGTCCGATAGCCACAAAGGCCGTCATCTGCTCATGGTTTTGAAACGTGGCTAATAACCCTTGCAGCCCAAGATCTTTGGCGGTGCAATATACCCGCTGTGTACCGGTTGATGAGGCATATGCTTATGCAGCCTGGGCGATCTGTGCCGCTTTAACGAGTTTTTCTGCTGCGCCCTTCGCCGCGCCGGATACACTGCCAACCACGGCAATGAGCTGTCCTTGGCCGTGCAGCCTGGCATCAAACCGTGTCCGTGTGGATTCGATGAGACTACTAATCGTCGTGCTGGCATAAGGCGGCAAGAGCATATCCACCACCCCGATTTCACTGCGTGCTGCGAAGACGGCAACTTGAGCACGCTACCGACGCCATCGAGGGTGTCTAAGAGGATTCCTGACAAGCGATTCAGTTTGTGTTCGGTAGCGTCGGCACCCCAGATGCGGAATACAAGTGGAAATCATCTCACGGCTTGGACCGGACGTTGCCTGAAGGTTTCGGTAAGACGCCACAGGATTTCTTGATCCGATAGCTCGGTTCCTTTGCGATGAATCGCAAATCTCTTTGTTTCAATGGCGGTCGCGGCCCGCTGGGATGAAAGCGACGCCTCGACCCACCCTTGCCGACCATCGAGTTCAGCCAAGGAACACGCAGTCCAAAAGGCTTGTGTGTGGGTATACTTAGATGGTGCTGTCGGATTTCCTTTAGAACCAGAGGTAAGGCTGTATGCCTTTCAGACCCCATCGGATCTGAAGCCAAAATATTGGCTGTCATAGCCTGGTGGCAGTAGATTCGCCCGGTAGAGAATGGCGCGTGCTGTCCCAGCCCGTCATTGCATCCCCTGTTCAGCAGAAACAGTGATGTTCTTTCTTTGTCCAGAATCTTTCAACTCAAGATCAATTGCGGCCGTAATGACTTCGGGTTCAGCAGATGAATTACCGACTAAACGATTGAGTTGTTCCTGGTCATGTTCGGTAAATTCCTGACCGGGATCATCCCGCCGTGCCATGAGCTCACGGATGTTATCGCGACATTGGGACTCCCGGCGAACATCACCACGGTGCCTAAACCACCAGACTACTAACACCGCGATCATGACTATGCCGATATAGCCGATAGCCGGGTACACCCAGCTAAGGAGTTCTGAAAAGCCCGCGAAGCTCACTGCATATCCCACGAGGCATGTCACCAGGAACACCGGTTTGTACAAAGAACGACGACGGGTCGTCAGACGACGGCCCAAAGCGTAGAACATGCCGATCGCAGTATTAAAGATCATGCCATAGATGAAGAGCACCATGAGTAGGCCCAGCATCGGGTGCATGGAACCGAACATGGATAACATTGGCACTTCTGAATCTCCAACCTGCTCGATGTTGAAGAGCAAGATAATAGCCATCATTAGCAACAGAATCGTGAATAAAGCGCCTCCGCCGAGTCCACCCCAGCCAGCTATCCGAAGATTGGGCGTATTCCCGCCAATCACTAGACACATCGATACTCCCAGCATCAAAGCCATACATGAGTAGTTGATTGCTGAAAGCCACCAGGGCTGTACTGGTGAAGCTGCTTGCAACGCGATATCATTAATAACGCCGAAGTCTTCAGGAATATTAAACATCGTGTAAATAAATGCGATCACCACAGCGACCACAATCGCGGGGGTAATCCACGAGATAATATCGGATACCCGGTCTACATCCAACATCCCTGTCATCATAACCAATGCTGTCATGATTGCGGCACCCGCCCACGCCGGTAGGCCCAGCTGTTGTTCCAGGGTGGATCCTGCTCCGGCCAACATCACGAATCCAATGCCGAATAAGGTCAGCGTTATAGACCAATCAACGAGAGAAGAGACAATCGGGTGAGAGACATGTTTGAAAACGGGTCGGTGATCACGGGCAAGGAAATAGCTGCCGGTCTGAATGATCACGCCACCGGAAATTACGGTGATAACGCCTGCAAGAACCGCGCCCCAGAACCCCTGTGTCCCGAAAGAAATGAAGTACTGGATGATCTCTTGGCCGGTGGAGAAGCCTGCACCAACCACCAATCCAACGAAGGCTAATGAAATCTTAAATATTCTCATACGAAAGCTCCTCAAGAGAGTCGTAGGGGAACAGCGAACAGCCCGAGAACAATCCCCATGCAGAAGAGTTCTCAACATCACAACCGACAGTTTGCGCTGTATCCACGATACCGAACATCCTGTTATCTGAATTCTTATAGAGTCGAAACATTATTTATTGGTGGCCAGGTCGCCCTATTCATATGCCGCCCTCACAGACACGTGACAGCAACGGTCTGCGGCACTCTGATATCAATCGAACAATAGTGCTACTTAACCCGTGAGCAGCCCGTCTTCTAGCGGAGTGCTAACCGAGTTAGTAGATGACGTAGGCTTTTCGCACAGTGTCGGTGATGTCCCATCGACCCGTCCAACCAACGGGTAGTATCACGAGGTCACCCGCACCAATCGAGTTCACGTCTCCGGTTGAATCATCAGTAATTTTGCCACTACCGGAAAGAATATATGCGACTTCGGTGTCTGGCCGATCCACTACTGGCCATCCGCCGGGTGTACATTCCCAAAAACCAATATTGCCTTGTGCACCATGTTCCGCGACCAGTGTCCGAAGTTGTGGATCGCCGCTGTCAGCACCGGCTCGTTGCCCTGCTGCCTGAAGATTTGCTTCGACGCTTGAGCTAGCGATTTTCGTCATTGTTGTCTTTCCCATTAGTGTGCTCCTGTTAGTGCTTCTAGTGTTTGTACAATTCGTGATGGAGACCGAGTAATGCGTTCTTCAGCGTCACCCAAACTCGCGGCGCGTAGCCCTAGGTTGATGCCTAACCAGCGCAATGGTTCAGGTTCCCACCGTGGTGAAGTATGGTTAGCTATCGGAAGACGAGATTCCGGGGTTTCTTCACCCAAGATTTGCGAGCGCAAAATCCTGCCAGCCAGATTCGATGTGGCCACGCCGTCTCCTACATACGACCCTGCCCAGCCCATACCTGTGGAACGGTTGAACGTTACCGACGGATGCCAATCGCGCGGCACCCCGAGTGCTCCACCCCAACAGTTTGTGATGTTGACGCCCTCAAGGGCGGGGAAAAAATCCAACATCGTTTTTGTGATCTTCCGATGAACCTCGTCGTCCTGGTTAAAGTGCGCTGCAACTTTCGAACCGAAGTGATACGGGGCGCCTCGACCGCCGAACACGACCCGATTATCCGTGGTGGTCTGTGCGTAAATTCGCATATTCCGCATATCGTTAAATGCAGTCCGGCGGTGAATGCCAGCCTCTTTGAGACGCTGGGCATCGATCGGTTCAGTCGCTACAACCAACGAGTGCAAGGGTGCCAGGTGCCGACGGAGCTGCGGAATTCTTGGGGTGAACCCTTCGGTAGCAACCACCACATTTTTAGCGGTAATATCACCGCCTGGAGTTCGGACTAACCCGTAGGAGATCTCTACCGCAGGGGTTTTGTCATAAACCTTCACCCCCATGCTTTCGACCACATCAGCCAGCCCTCGGACGAGCTTGCCAGGATGGATGACGGCACAGTGCGGTGAGTATAGAGCACCCTTTGTTCCTGCAGCATCCACACGCGAACGCGCTTCATCAGCGCCGAATACTTGCCATTGGTCATTAGATCCCATGAATGCAGCACTACTCGCTACGGTGGCTTTAGCACGTTGCATTTGGGCATCAGTTCTTATGAGCGACAGATAGCCGGACTTGTTATAGTCACATCCAATATCATTGGTTTCCAAGACTTGTTGAATCTCATCGATAGTATCGTTCATCGATTGTTGAAGCGCGATGGCAGCTGTCTGGGAAGACTTTTTAGCTACTTTTGTCAGTGATAGCGGAAATATAGCCGAGGCCCATCCGCCGTTTCTGCCAGATGCACCGTACCCAACATAACGTTCATCAATTACAGCGATGCGCATATCGGGCGCCGCTTTAGCTAAGTAATAGGCAGTCCATAAACCAGTATAACCTGCACCCACAATAACCGTATCTACGTCAAGGTTTTCGACAAGCTGACTCCGAGATAGAAGTCTTTGTTCCCAAACCGGCGCGCTACTGGCAGTTTGGAGGCTACCTAGTGTCATGTCTGTGTCCTTTCGTGGGATAAACACCTCCTTAATTGTGACATCACACACATACGGGATACATTAGACATTCGGATAGTACGGGATAATACCCTCATAAACTTGTATTATTGCTTGAAAAACTCGGGAGGAACGCGTGCTTTCAGTGAGTGAATTATTAGATCACATTCAAGACGAAGCCAAACTGTTAGCCGGAGGTGACGGGCTTGGCCGGATGATCACTTGGGCACATCCGGTAGATACCGCAGAGCCTTGGCTGTGGGTTGCGCCTAGTGACCTCGTAATGACCACGGGTACGAATCTTCCTTCCAACGAGTCCGGCCAGGTTGAATGGCTCCATTTACTCGACTCTTCGCGGGTTGCAGGCATACTCATTGAGATTCCTTATGACGGCCTCGACCTTTCCGACGGTCTAATTGAAGCTGCCGAGGCGCGAAATTTGCCCTTGATATCGGCTCCGCGCCCCATACTTTTTCACAAGATTGCTCATCTAGTAGTTGAATCAGCGCTACGTTCCCAATGGGAACGCACAGAAATGGTTCAGCGGCTCTTTTCTTCATACACCACGCACCTCCGTCGTTGGACAGCGCGTCGCGAGCGACTCGAGCTGCTGAGCCAGACGCTAGGTGGCGCCGAAGTAATGATCGTGCATAAGCCAACGAACTCAGTAATCTTTCATCATCTACCCGCCTCGGTACATCCCGATCCGAAAAACAGAATCAAGACCAACCTTCCTGGACCAGGCCGGGAAGTCGCCTACGTAACAGCAGGTTCACCACGACTTCTTGACGATGACGATTTCATGTGGCACTGGGCAACCTTAGTGACCATGGAACTAGGCTTTGAGAAAGTACAGCTCGATCAGGCCCGGGCTCAGGGACAACCAATTTTGCATGACCTACTGAACGGCAGACTCGAAGCGTCTGCGATACAACCGCTGCTAAAGCAACGAGGGCTTACAGGCCACGTCCAAATAGTTGCGCTGAGTACTGGCGATTCGAAGAGTGATCAAAGCGATCCTTTTTCACGAATCCATTTGATTCCTGGTCTACGTGAGGAACCCAACCTCATTTGCGATCTTAACGGCATGGTCTATGTTGCGCTACGCCATCCGATCAGTAATCAACTTCTTAGACGGCTCGTATCCGACGGAGAAACCCACGCCGGATTGTCACGGCCAGTATCTGCCTCGAACCGATATCCTGAGGCAGCTGATCAGGCTGCAAACGCACTTAAACACGCCCGCGCCGAGTCGATTGATGTAGTGGATTTTGATGAATTTGTGCGGCAACGTATGGGGGTTTTTGATCGTGTAACCGCTCAGCAGCAAATCAATACTGTCCTAAGACCACTCATCAACTATGACGAGAAAAATGGCACGGAACTGCTGAATACCTTATCGACCTACTTACGTTTGGACCGCGCGGGAACGAAAACAGCTGAGGTATTAGTTATCCACAGACAAACGCTCGTCTACCGCCTGAAAATGATACAACGTCTAACTCGTATCGAGCCGAACTCTACAGAAGGCATCGTGATATTCCACAACGCCTTAACTGCGTTACAGCGCGTTGCTCCGCGCTGCGAGTAGTTTCGCACGCGATGGTTGGGGTGTTGCCCAACCTCAACTGCCCTAACGCCCTCGAAGTCAACGCGCTGGCGTTCCTTACGAATCTAAAAACAAGATGATTCAATGAGCCCTAAAACGCAAATTCCAACATTGTCTAGGAAATGGCTCTGCAATTCCTTACACCGGAGCGCTATGACCTGGACCTCACGTAGGACAGTATGACCGACAGGCCCATTCGGGCCAGTGGTGTCCGCAATCCACCAACAATTATGAGAGGTAGATTGACGATTTACACGAAGACAGCTCCGCTCGGTCTCGGGCTGAAAGATTTTTCGCAGACTTTCACCACAACACAATATACGGGGTGTCCCCATGTAGCTTCTCTAGTTGTCTTGCATACTGCTACTCCCCTACCCGTTGTCGTAGTGCCGAATAAACTGCATCCGGATCGGCCCAGTAGGCAATCAACGCCAGATGCGTTGCCGTACGTTGTTCAGCGTTATTTTCCAAGCGGTAGCCCAATGAGTGCTCCATCCGACCAATGCGCGCGTACAACGCTGGCCGAGAGAGGTGCAGCGAACGCGCAAGCGCCGCCTTATTGTCTGTGGAGAGTATTGCGTCAAGCAACGTAAGTCTTTTCTCGAAAGTCTGCCGATTCTCGGCCTCCGACAACAATCCCGCGAGCTCTGTAGCTACAAACGAAACCAGATGCTCGTCATGTCTCAGAGCAGCAAGCAAGCCTCGCAGGCCGAGGTCTTGGGCAACGAAATATGCCTGGCGGCGCCCGGTTGAGTCAACATAGGCTTGCGCCACCTGGGCAATTTGAGCCGCATCAATTAGCCGTTCGCCCGCCCTTTTAGCAGAATCGGCTTCGTGAGCTACACCGGCAATCAACTCACCCCCTCCGTGGAGTCTTGCAGCAAAACGAGCACGAGCAGCTTCGAAGAATTCGTCTGGCGAGGATAATTCATCTATGGGTAGCAGAACATCAACGACTCCGATTTCACTGCGAGCCGCTAGGACCGGCAGCTTTTGTTCGGTACCGTACTGCTCAAAGATTTCAAGCACTACACCGGATAGCCGGTTGAGTAGCTCTTCGCCTTGTCGCTGCTGGTTCCAGATGCGAAATACCACCGGCCACCATCGTGTTGAGGTGAGTCGCGGCAGACCAAACGTTTCTGCCAAACGCCATTGGACTTCCTGGTCAGACAGTTCGGTGCCCCCGCGCAATTGATAAAACAGAGATGATGCCATCGACCGTCGCATTTCCTGTTGTGAGCGTCGAGCAAGCACGGAAATAGATACGGCCTGCGATGCACGCTCCAAGACAGTTTTGACCAGCGATTCATCTGTGCCACATTTTTTGGCAATGCTCAGCCGACCGAGTGTCTCGTCACCGGCCACCACCTGGTGTTCGGCAACCACGGTGGTCGCAGTTTGTTGCTCGGCAGGCTCCCAAACTACCCGGCATCCGAGAAGTGCGGTGGCTTCGGAGACGATACGATCGGTTGAGGCAGACCCTACGGATAATCGGGTGAAGGCTTCGTGAATTCTGCGGTCGGTCTCGACTTCTTGGAGTCGCACTGCCGCAATATTTTCATGGACATACTGGGTTAGCTCCACGAATCGGATACGCTGATGCAACAGGTAGATCGGGATCTGACGACGGCGTGCAGCCCTTGTGAGGGCCTCAGTAACGAATTCGCGACCTTCGAGAATTTCTGCCACGACTGCAACCGCTCCGGTCTGCTCGATCGTATCCATGAACCGATTCGCAGCGCCCACTCCAGCATCTGGGTCTTGAGTGAACTGGTCTAGGAAAGTCGCTGTGGTTAGGATAAATTCGCCACCGGGCAAGAGCCCCTCGGGGCGGGCGGTTTCCAGAATATGCATCCACCGCACCAGTTCATCATGTGCATCAGGTCCGGGTTGGGATACTAATTGTGGTTGTGCGGCTTCCAGGATTTCTAGTCCAAGCACCTGGCCGACTGTGAAGTGCAGCATATGCATAGTGTAACCCTGTAAACGCAAAACCTATACAGATTGCCGCTAGTATGTGGCAAAGCATGCGGGCATGGTGAAAGTACGGAACTTTTTTTGTGAGCAAAGGATATCGATGAACACCATTAACCACTGGATCAATAACGCCTATACCGAAGGTGCTGAGGACGGTATTGAACGCGCCGAGGTAACTAATCCCGCAACCGGGAAGGTTTCCGGGCAGGTCGCTATAGGTAGTCAGGCCACCGTTGATGAAGCAGTTGCCGCGGCCAAAGCTGCGTTTCCGGCCTGGCGGGATACCTCGTTGTCGAAACGCACGCAG
>Ga0079226_10001082_pt1 | contig 20618 bp, 23 predicted proteins | sample Poulit2014_FD_76345 | JGI IMG/M metagenome (GOLD analysis project Ga0079226, IMG submission 76345) | Agricultural soil microbial communities from Georgia to study Nitrogen management - Poultry litter 2014 | ecosystem: Environmental > Terrestrial > Soil > Agricultural land | place: USA: Georgia... | reverse complement strand
TTCCATTTCTTAATCTGACTTTGTTTTACATTATTATCAACAGCCAGTTGGGATACAGTATCACCGCTTTTTACGGTATGGTACTTTTTATTTATTTTCTTTTTAGTACTACCGCCTGGTAACTTAATCTTTTGACCTGCATAAATCTGATTAGCGTTCTTGATACCGTTTAAATCCTGCAGCTTCTTAGTTGTCGTGTTATTTTTGGAAGCAATACCACTCAACGTGTCACCACTTTTAATGGTGTAAGTTCCACCGCCAGAGGTTGTACCACCCTTTATTTTAAGTGTTTGTCCAACTTGGATTTTATCAGGGTTACTGATACTGTTTAAGTCAGCAAGCTTCTTAGTTGTTGTACCATGTTTTTGAGCGATACCTGACAGCGTGTCTCCCGACTTAACTGTATAACTCCTGGCATTACTTGTTGTTTTACCTTTATCCTTGCCGGTTGTATTTTTAGCAGCCTGTCCATCCGTAAAATAGGATAATGATTTTTTGCTGATGATGCGATTTAAGTCAAGGTTAGCATTATATCCATTTAATCGACCTCTATCTGTATACTGATGCAAGTCACAAGCATAGTCTGGTTTACTATTGGGTTTGCCGTTGTTTTTTCCATAATGAGGAATCCATACAGCATCAGCTTCGCTTAAATTTAAATTAAATGTTTTATACAAGTGATGGCCAACATAGATTCCTACTTTCTTAGCACCTAATGAGCGTATTTTATTTAAAAATGCACTTGCACCTTTCCGCATATTAGACATGGATTTTTCTTCTACGTCTAAAAACCAAAATGTAGGATTAAATTCTTTTGTACGGTTGTAAAAGTCGGTAGCTTCTTTTTCCATGTCACTAACGCTAACGCCACGAATCCAAGCATAAGCTGCTGTTGGTACTCCTCGTTTTTGTAGCTCTCTATGGTGTGTTTTATAATGCCTGTCTAGTGTCCTAGAACCGTATTGCGTGCGGATGATTGCTAAATCAACCTGTTTGGCCAGCTTATCATAATCCATATTGCTTGGTACTTGGTGATGTGAAATATCAATAATATAACCCATTGTTTATCGTCTCCCTTTAAATTTTTGTATTAAAAAAGAGCAACGAAATTAATCGCGCTCTTTTCCTTGTTTAAATAACTCATGTCCAAAAACGGCAGCACCGGATACCAAGATGCCTTGGATAAACGCATCCACATTTAATCCAAGCATCGCAACAGTAATGACTACACCGATAATTAATAAAGTGTACGGTATCAGCCAATCCTTAAACCGTGGCGTGTCCTTGATGATTTTGCCCAAAATTAAAAGCACTGGAATCACTACCAGTGCTTGCTCGACAATGTATTCATTTAGTATTTCTTGCATTTTAATTGCCTCCTGACTTCCTGTTATTATCTAATGCGTCTATACGTTTATGAGCCTGTCTTGTTGATTCTTCTACCCTGGTAAGCCTTTGACTGTTTTCGCTCACCTTTTTTTCATTTGATCTCAAATCAATTCTTATATTGTCTACACCATTACTAATATTATCTAGTTTTGTTTCGATCACCGCGTCTCGAGTGGCATCTTTTTTTATACCGTCTTGTTGCTCGGATTGATAACTTTGTCTCTTTAGTTGATATCCCATAAATGCGATGACAACTGACAATATTGTAAGTGCAATTCCAATCTCTATAGACATCTTGAGCCCCCTATTCCCTTTGTTTTATTGCATGAAAAAAGCACCCCGGGTGGGATGCTACTCTTTTGTTTTTTGGACATAAAAAGCGCTTAATTCAACTTTATATTCTTTCATTACATCCACTAAACGATATATACCACCAGGATATTTACCGCTCTGTAATCCTTTGATTCTTGACTGTAATGCATCTTGAAAGTATTGACCAACAGCCACATTTTCATTGTACTTCTTTCTCACTTCTTCCACAAAATCATCACTTAGAATCCTTCTAAATGCGCTATGGGTTATGGCGTTAACTAGCGTTATTTTGTCACCTTCTACCGATTGAATAGAATAGTAGTTTCCAAGCTCATCTTGTATTAAGTCTCGCGTAGGTCTTAGTTCCAAGCTTATCCCCTCCTGGCCTACTTATTCGACAAGAAGAGATAAAATCCTTTTAATCAGCCATTCAAGTTCCTAACCGCATCTTTTTATGCTTCTACTGCATCTTCGTATTCAGGCAACGACCCTAAATAATCATACATCTGGCTAAATATATTTCTGTCTTTATCATAATTCATTTTATAGGCTAAGTAAGACACTGGCGGTCTATTATCATTATAATAAGCCTTATCAGCATAAACATTTAATTGGAAACTTAAATCTCGCTCCGTTCCAGAAAAACTTGAAATCCTTAAATAGGCATCTTTAATCATAAGTCCGCTATCTAGTTCAATATCACATTTTAAAGCCATTTTTTTCACTTCCTTCACCAGGTATTTTCAAGACGTAACCAATGTCCAGGTCTATGACAGACGTATAAATAATTATCATCTGTCGTATAATCACCTCTATTTCCACCAGAGACGGCAGAAGCCGGCGGTGTTGAAACGTAGTTATTTAGATTAATCCAAGTACCTGAAAATCCTTGTATTTTTCCTAATGTTTCATTGTACTTTAGCGCGCCATCTCGTTGCTTAAAGTCTTTACCATTAAGAATTATTGACCCTGCTTCAATGTGCCCCGTTTTATCTTCATCGTCACCTAATAGCTTTAAAACATCCGGATCATCAATGGACAGTGTGACGCCGTATTTACCTCTGTGCAGTATTTTAAAACGTGGAGTCTTGCCTTTATCGTCTAAAATTCGAACTAAATCATATAGCGATAGCCCTGATTCCCCACCAGTTCCAAATAAATTGGTTGTTTTTAATGTTGAAGCTTCGAAGCTTCCTAATTCATCTCCTTTATCATTGACTACTCGCACCCACCCGGTCGATTCGCCCAATTTAAAACCAGCTCCGGCTCTTCCTAATTCCGAAAGCCTTAACCACACTTCTTCTCCATCCTCGCTCCTAACAAGTATATAAGGAGAATGTATTTCGTCATAATAGGCTTGATACCCTTCCGACTTAGGGATAATTCTATAAGCGTCGTTCGTTGTATTGCTAGATCCTCTAAGTGCATTCATAGACTTTCCTTCAGTGAGCCCTATATACCATCGATTAGGGGATGATCCCCTAGCTGAGTAATAAAGTTTATAAGTGTTGTCAACCTTGGTTAAGGTAGGTCTGTAGATTTCCTTGTTATCCCACCTTCCCTCCTCGTATGTCGGTTCTAGTATTTCTCTTGATTCAGAAAATGACAATCCGTCTTTTGACGTGGAGTGATAAAGCGATCCATTTCTTTCGTTCCAGGTGGCATGATATAAATCCTCATTCTCTTTGAACACATGTAAATGCCAAACGCGCGCTTCTCTTTCTCCCTCTGCAAACGTTAAAGGTATAATTTCTCGTTCCGTCCAATTCGAAATTATGCTCGGTGTGACGGTCTCAGTATATTCAATACTGTAATTGTCACGACTTGTAACCAACCACATTCTGTATTTCCCATTTTCAAAGACAACAGACGGGGAAAGCATTAATATATTGGACTGATAGACCAACTCTTTAGAAGTCCAATTTATACCATCTGTGGTCGTCCGCCTATAGTATCTTTCCTCTCGCGTTTCTTGATTGCGCCAGCGATACCAGATTTCTAGTGTGTCAATATCTTTTCGATAAACAAGGATGCTGTCAGATAAATGTTCTCCATTTTCGTATTCTTCTTTTGTCACCTCATCTAATGGATTTTTTAACCCCTCAGGTGTTTCCCAGCGAACACCATCATCCGAAACGGCAATCGAAGGATTTTCGTAAAAATCATTAGTCCAGGGATACGGTGTGTAAGACATCCAGTATCTGTAACCGTTCCACCTATCAGGGAAATAAATAACATCCGGATGTACAACTTGGTTATATCCTTCATATGTCTTGATGTAAAGCGGTGATTCGGCATTACTAATGACATCGGTTTTTTTCTTGGATTCCTTCAGTTGCGATGCAACTTTTTCATTTTCACTGTCTAATCTGTTCCCTATTGTTTTATGGTTTTTACCGGTGTTTCGATTAGTCCTAGCAGCAATGGTTTCTTCGTTGTCGACAGGGCTGTCGTTGGTCCATCCCGATAGTACGTCATCAAATTGTTTCTCTACATTTGTCTGCCTGCGTTCTGTATCCTTGCTTCGGCTGTTTGATTGATCAGCGATTTCTCCGGATTCTTCAATCCCCTTCGCCAACGATTCACGTACATCCTTGCCATAAATTTTGGTGCGAATATCGTTAGCCAACTTCTTAATCTTCTGTGGTATCGCCATTACCACCACCTCCTTCAAGAGCTTCTACACGTTCTGATAAGTCGTCTAAATTAACCGGATTAACGATATTTATTAAATCCAGCTTATGTTTCAATTCATCTAAATTAATGCTGCTTAATACTGTGATTAAATCAAGTTTTGCTTTATCGCTCGCCGGTATTAACCCGTCTGTTGTCGGGGTAGCAAGTTCATAAGTTGGTATATCTTCCATGGCATCGCCTAGGCTTTCAATTGATTCTTGCAAGTCTACAACCGCTTTATTTAACTGATCGAGATTACCACTATTAATGATCTGCTGAATTTCCCCCACATTTGTTTCCACGGTTCTTACTTCATTTTTTAGCGTTCCGATCGTCCTGATCTGGCTGTCCACCCTGTTTTGCAAAGTAACAACATTTCTTCCGACTTTATTCGATTCACTTTGATACTCAGACGCAGTTTTAAACTTATCGCCAAACGTCAGACTGTTTTGGTTTGGGTTAATAACATCCATTGTTTTTCCGATAACACGCAAGTTCTCGTTTATCTGCATTACTGGATTGATAACCGGATAATAGTAACCTACATCGAAGCTGTCCGTATCCAATCCAATTAGCGACAAATCTAATGCAGATATTTGATACTGCGATTTCACCCGATTGTTTTCTTTTAGGTGTTGCTCACCGCGTGTTTTTAGGATGTTCGGTTGGGTAATATCATCCCAGGACTCGCTTTTAACAATGACAGTTCCAATTGCTTGTTCAGCTGCAGTATCGACAACATAGTCCCTACCGTTATTAACTGATTCAATGGTCAGTCTTGCTTCGGATGCGTCCGTTGCCTCTTCATCCTCTGATTCAATTCGCTCGCCTAATGGGACCAATCGTGTAATGATCTCTGTTGCGTCCACTTCTTTGGTGATAGATTTCAAGTTTTTAGCAAGCCGTATTTCTGTTTGCTTAACTGTATTACTTGGCATCAAATAATCCAGATAACGAGCATCGTTTTCTTTTCTTACATGCAATTCACCGCCGAGACGATCAAACAGCTTATCCTTGATTGTGTCAAAGGTGCTTTTGTATCCTAAATACCGATATAACTCACTTGTAGAACTATCAACTTCAACCTTGCCTATTCGGAACATTTTATCTATGTCATCATTCGCAATATCACGATTATGGTTATCAATTATCACCTGCAGAAAATCTTTAACAGATATATTGTGATATTCTCCATGACGTTGTGCGCTATCGTTTAAATAGCCTAATTCTGATTCACATACAAAGGATTTACCGAAAGCGCCGGAGTCCTCCATGCTTTCTGTGGGCATTAAAATACGCCCGTCAAACTCTGTCTTTTTAGTCAGCGTGTTCTCGACTGTAATTAGAGTTCGTAACGGACGTATCAATTGATATCCCGGGTTGTTAGGCAACATTGTAAAACTAAAGCTGTCTGCCACGTTTATTTCTTGTTTAATCTGACCTTCTTGGACCTTTAAATCGTTAAAAGCAGGATGATGGATGACTGTTTCTTTACCATTATTTATTAGAGTGACTTTATACATCAAATCATCTCCTTATGGAAATGGAAGGAGATAGTGCCATTGCCTGTAATCATAATAGGATTTTCACCTGTGTCGAGATGGAAATCATATGACTGTGATCTTCCTGCGTGCACATTGAACGTTGTATTGCCCTTAATAATTTTCATGGAAGCCGCAGCATTAATTGCAGGTCGTAATGTGCTTGCACCTGGGTTGTATAATGTTACTTCCTTACTGCTATTCACCTCAAATTCTGTTTCTTGCGCTACATCTAGAAGGAAATTAAAGTCATCCCAAATATCGTTGCCTTCTTCCAGATCTCCTATTTTGAATGGATATGCGGTAAATTCAACCTCAAGTGTTCCTCCCGCAAATAAATGCTCGTTAGTCGGATCATTAACAACTTCAGCTAAGAAATAATAACCAGGAATGAAATCATCTTTCAAAATTACTTTATCATTTACCCCCATAATCCAGTTAATTACTTCTGACTCAAAAATATAAAAGGGTTCAAAATAAGAACCAAAACCAATATTAAACTTATATTTCAAAGAACGTTCTTCGTATTCTTGCATTCCATATAACTCGCTGAAGTCGTATATTTGATTGGAAAAAGCAACCCTTTCTAAACGCTTAATCTTAGAAGGATTGCCTATTTCACGTTTCGCAATAGTTAAATTCATATCTTTATAACTATGTTTGTTATTAAATTCAATACCGCTAAACATTTGTTGCAATCCCTCTTTCGATTTCCTTTATTCGCCTGCCTTGATACTTATCTGCAGCTTGACCAATCTCGCTTTGACCGATACTTACACTTAGTTCCTTCCCTAAGATTTTCATGAGTATTTGATTCTGTTGCAGTGTGGCATCTAACAAGTTCCTTATATGCCTGTCATCGTCTTTTCTGTTAACAGCTGCAATCATCTCATTAAATTTACCGTCAAGCGTATGCTCCACGGTTAAGGATTGTTTATTCTGCTCAATACCAAGTGACAGCTTAGCAAAGGATTGCTTGTATTTATTAATTTCATCACTTAGTGCATCAAGTGATTCTTTACCAAGCATTTCCGCACTTTTTTTCGATTCCTTCACACTATCAATGATTGATAGATTAAAACCTTCGCCAAAATTTTGGCCAAGTTTTTCAGTTTCCTTAGACGGCGAGTGAGAATCAATAGAACTTTTTAAAGCACTTAATGCAGATTTACCAAGATTCCATGCCGCACTAAACACGGAACCACTACTGATTGAATTTCTGAAACCACTAACAAATGACGTGCCTGCACCACTTGTGCTAACAGATCGCAATCCACTTACTCCACTCCGCGCAACCGCTGCACCTGCGCTTGATGCGCCGCCTGTTTGACCGCGGACACCTGAAGCAAATTGACTTCCTGCTCTTTGACCGCCACCGCCATCAGTTGTGCTACTGAGTATATTGGTGACGCTGTTACTAAGGAGTGAGCCTGCGGTGGAGTTAGCGCCTTTGGTACTTTCAAGCCCTGATTTGTGGGCAGTACCTTTGCTTTTTCCTGCACTACTTGACGCCTTATTACCTTTACCAACTTCCCCCAACACGGAATCTATTATGTCTTTTGTGGTGGTGATATTACTTCCTTTAGTGGAGCCAATCCCTTGTTTATGTGCAGTACCTTTTTGTTTACCGGATTTATTGGTACTGTCAGACCCTTTACTAAAACCACTCATAACGTCTTTTACTAGCTGATCAGTTGTTAGGATATTGCCTGTTGCGGTACTCCTTATGCCCGCTTTATGTTGTTCGCCTTTATCCTTACCATGTTGATTAGCTTTTGGCTTACCTTTGCTTAACTCTTGATCAGAAGCATCTGATACACCTTTAGCCGCATTCTTATTTTCTTCTTTAGTAGATTCTACCCCTTGCTTGTGAGCGTCACCTTTATCTTTACCTGCTTTTTTAGCTTCTTCGTCTTTTTCTTTCAAACCATTTATAACTTCATCTACAGTTTCTTGTGCGGCCTTTGCAGCTTCTTCGCGGGTTAACCCATTAGCTTCAAGGAAAGCTTGTAAATTTTCCTGATATTCTTTTTGAGTTGTTTTTGAGAATTCACCGGTGGTTTTTAAATGGTCTATAGTATGTTGTTTCCAACGTTCAAGATAATCTTGTTCGTTTTCATCCATTTCATGTAGATAACCGGTTGCGGTAGCAATATATTCTTTTTTACGTTCAAATTCTTCGCCAGTTTTAATGTCAATTAATTTTCCGCGATCATCTAAATGTTTACCGATTGTTTCTAAGGAATTATTATATTCATCTGCAGCAAGTGCCATCATTTCATTGGTACGGGATTCCACACCTAACATTAAATCATCGTATTCCGCTTGTGATATTCTTCCTTGCGCAAGCGCCTGATCAAATGTTTTTGTTTTTTCCACATACCATTTGTTTGCAGCCGCAAGTGATTTCTCATATGATTCATTCGATTTTTTGATATATCCTTGCGCATCTTCATACATAATCTTGCCTTGCTTATCAGATATAGTCTTTTGGATAGCGAGTAATTCGTCTTGGCTTTGTGCAAATTCCTTAGAACCGCCTTCGATTACTTTTAATGCTTCCTGGTATTTTTCAGCAAACTTATCAGGCATTTGGGACATGTCGTTTTGATATTTATCATGTGCTTCCTTTACGGTATCGAGTGCGCTTTTATAGTTTGCTATATCCTCATCAAAACTCTTGACGATTTCTTTCGTAAGTTCTTTTGCGCCTTCCTTACCGGCTTCCCCAGCAATGGAATAAACTTCATTAATCGCCTGGGACAGTTTATCTTTTTGTGTCTCCAATTCTGCTATTACCTGATCAGCCATTTCGGAAAAAGCTTTAACAACTTCAGCAGATGTTTTTTCCGCCTCTTCACCAGACATATTTTTAAGTTCAAGCATTTTAAGTTTTGCGCCTTCATATAAGTCTGTATAACCTTGAACGCCTTTTTTTGTGCCTTCACTTAAATTATCTCCGTATCGCAAAGCTTCCGTTTTAGCTTTTTCCTGCTCTTCTTTAAGATTTTCTGTTTTTGTTTTATTCAGTTGAATTGCTGCAGCAAGTCCACCAAGCAGGGCTACTCCGCCCGTGATCGCCAATCCAACCGGGCCTGCAAATGCCATTAATGCACCTATACCCGTTGCAAGTCCTGCTACTACCGTTGTCACTCCGAGCACAGCAGTGACGAGTAAGCCAGCTTGTGCAATCGTCTGTATTGTCGCTTCATCCATATCAGCTAACTTATTTGCCAAATCGGTAACAAATTCTGCTGCTTCTCCTATAACAGGCAATAGTTTCTCGCCGAGTTCTATTTTTAACCCGGATAAAGCTGACTGCATTCTAGTTATTGCACCTTCCGCGTTGTCCTGCATGGTATCTGCCATTTCTTTTGCGGCACCATCCGAGTTTTCCAGTTCTTTTGTATACTCTCTTAACTCACCGGAACCTTCTTCAAGTAATACTGACCATCCCGCTGTACTTTCTGATCCGAAAATGGTAGACAAGGCTGCCGCTCTTGCCTGTTTAGATTGACCTTCTAATCCGTCTTCTAACTCGCCCACAACTTCATCTAGGGATTCCATGTTACCGTCCGCATCAAACGCGTTTATGCCTAATTCTTCTATTAAGTCAGCAGCTTCACCTGTTGGATCTGATAAACGTAACATACCTTGACGGAGCATTCTTCCGCTTTTAGACCCATCGATACCCGCATCAGCCATTAATCCGGCACTTGCCGCTACTGATTCAAACTCGATATCAAGCGAATTTGCAACTGGAGCCACGACTTCCATCGCTTGTCCTAAACCTTCTACATCTGTATTTGCTGTTGCTGCACCTTTGGCAAGTACGTCTGCAATATTCCCTGCTTCTCCTGCATCTTTGTTAAAACCACGGATGATATTAGATGTGATACTAGCAGCGTTTCCGAGTTCCATGTTTGATGATGCGGCTAAATCTAGTAAGCCTGGCATAGCGGCATGTACTTCATTCACTTCGAACCCGGCACGTGCAAGGTTAGCTTGCGCCTGTGAAGCTTCCAGTGCAGTAAACTTCGTTTGTTTACCAAGGTCTTTCGCTTGCCCTGTCAATTTCTCCATTTCCTCGCCAGTAGCACCGCTGATTGCTTTAACTTCACTCATACCAGAATGGAAGTCTTTCGCTTCACCAATAACGTCACCCATCACGCGTTTCATTCCCATGAAGCCAACGCCTGCTGTAATACCTACCTGAGCACCAACATTACGCATGGTTCTGCCGACATTACGGAATTGCCGATCAAAGTCAGCGTATGTTCTCGTGGTAGCTTTGCCTTCTGCATTAATACGTTTCAGTTGTCCTTGATACTTTTTCATTTCCGCTTCAGTATTATTTAAGCGTCTGGCCAGTTCACGTTGTTTCTGTGAATGTTGTTCTTGAGTAATGTTTCCTTTTCTTAGTTCACTTGTCCAGTGCCGTTGTTCATCTTTAATCGCTTTAATACGATTTCTATACTGTTCAATAGTACCGGAAAGTTGCTTCTGTTTTGCACCTGTAGAATCCAGTCTATTTCCGTACTCATCTGTTCCGGCGGCGGCATTCTTAAATTCAGAGTTAATAAGTTTAATCTGGTTACTTGATTCCGACATTGCACTTTTAAATTGGGATGTATTAGCAATCAAATTAACTTTCATATCTCTTCCTGCCATTTTTTCACCGCCTTTCCTTTAAATATTGTCAAATATGTCATCTGCATAAATCGGTTCATTATTGGTAGTTCCGCTTTTTTCTTGCTTTTTTCTTCCCAAGAGTTGTAAATGATAAATAATATCCATATCATCAATTTCATTTTGCGTATGCCCGATACTCATTAAATGGTTGTAAGCATCCTGAACTGTTTCGCTTAACTTTTTTTTTCGTCTTCGGCGCCGATATCCACATTCTTTGTAAGCATTTCTGCAGCCAAAGAAACTTGTCCCATCACACAAAGCGTGACTGCATAAACAATCTTCATGAGATCCCGTGCATCCACACCATTTTCCAACTCATCAATCGAAAACTGACTTCCGAAAACCTCACATACAAACTGCAAGTGGCTATCAAGATCTGCAACCAGTACATCTTTTGATTCGATTTCTTCCGCAATAAGTGCAGCTTGTCGCCAAAGAATACCTGGTATCTTTTTAGGTGTAACAAAACGTTTTTCTTCACCATCAATCTCAACTTTTAAAGTTAATGACTTATGTTCTTCTTGAATATCCGCCATTAGATCGGCCCCCTTAATTCAAATAAAAAGAGTGAGCCTAAGCCCACTCTTAAATAATTTCTTCATCTTCAGTTGATTCGCCCTCGCCTTCCGGTTCTTCGGGCTCGTTAGGGAGTCACGCTCGGTAATGATTCAGCAGTTTCTTCATCGTAAACAACATCAGCAAACCAGTCGTCTGTTTTAACAACATCTGAGTCCAACTCCGCTTTCCAATTACCGTTATACCGAAGTGGCACAAATTTAATCGTCAGTTCCGAGTCCTTCGATTCAACAGTTCCTTCATCCGTTTCATGTTCAACAGCAATGAATTCAGGTGTACCTTTTAAGAACCAATAAAAACGGGTTCCACCTCCGCGTATTTTAGCTTCAAATCCAAGAGCCACTTCTTTAACAATGTCGTCTTTATTTGAAAACACAACGCCATTCTTTTCTTTCTGTCCATACATTTCTTTCTTAATCGATGCAGGGATATCTACTGCCGCCATATTAACGTCGATATCCCCTAATGAGTTAATCACTGCAAATGGTCCATTATCCGCATACTTTGTATTTGATTCTGTGTTAGGTGTCGCAGATACGCTAACCGCACCTTCCACATGTTCAACTTCACCATACTCAACAGATTCCTTGTTATCTTGATCTACAATTGCCATGTGGAAATTTGACAACCCATGAAGCAATTTTGCTTTTTTATCATTTGCCATTTAGCATTCTCCTTATTAATAAAAGTTTTTAGTATATAACCCTAACTTGTGATGAAGTTTCGTATCTTCTTCATAAAGACTATCTGCGTCATATTTTCCGTATTCTAGCGATTTCATGATTCTGTCTACCGCCTTAATCATTGATGTTTCATGCATAACTGTCGAAGCATCTGTAAAAATACTAATTTGATAGTTTACAGTCGCTTTTACTTCCTTTCCATCTGCATAGCCGGAAGGTGCATTATTCATTTCTGTATAGACCACACGGGGGAAAGCAGCGTCTTGACTTGCTACTTTATTATGAAAACCGCCAACAGCTAAGTTTGATAATTCCTCATCATTTCGTAAGGCCTGAAATACTTCTGCCTGTGCATCATAATTGCCCAAATCCTTACTCATCTAATCACTCTTTCCAACCTGTCCATCATTGCTTTGGCTGTTCTATCTTCTGTTTGTGTTAGTGACTTTTCAATTGGCTGTTGTGGTGCTTGTCTGCTTGTTCCTCTTTCAACAAACTTGGCCCGCCAACGTAAACGCTGTAATGGGCCAATAGCTATTTTGGATCCTTCTTCAGTTTCGAACGGACGACCGATACGGACATTATCTTCGATATGTTCACCGTCTGCACCAGACCGGTTCCAGTTAGAAGTTTGTTGCTGTTTAACTATTTCTCCCCCAGCTTTTAATGCTTCATGTTCTGCCCTTGTTAATTCATCCCCGCTCAGCTTTTCGAATTCAGCAGCAAGCTCATCAAATCCGGCAAAGTCCATTTTCAAGCTGGTTCACCTCACTTCGTTAACCAGGAATTCAAGTTCAATATTTTGTTCCTCAAGATTGTTCATATATTCAATTTCAAATATACGATCAGGGCGATTTTTGCTTTTTATGTTAAACCGTAACCTTTCACCAAGTTCATAATAGTTATCTTCAATGTCTTTCCGATAACGAATGTTTATCCTAGCTGACACCTTTACTTGATTAGCGCCTGCCAGGATAAATTCATTTCCACGAATATTTCTTATTTGCGCATTGGTAGTTCCTAGATCACTTGTGATCCAATCCTCGATCCAATGCCCTTCATCACTTTGGTACTTTTGATATTCTTCTATATGCAAGACATTACTGTACTTTGCTGGATTATTAAATTGCTTGTTATATCCTGAGTTAACTATCGGCATCACCTATTCCAGCTTGCAACAACATACTTGTGAGCGTGCGGTCTAAGTCCTGTGTGATGGCAATGTTTCTGTTTTCATACCAGTTTGTTACAAGTAAAATTACAATTTGTTTATGGATGTTACTTTCTTTCTCAAACTCTTTTCCAGTAGCATTTTTTATATAATCTTTTGCCGTTAGGATTAAATGATTTAACAGTTCATCTTCATAATTGTATTGTTCATCAATCCTTAAAAACTGTTTTACAAGATCAAGCACGTATCATCCCTCCAATCAAAAAGAGAGTAAGACTTTAATCTTACTCTCCTGCAGGTGGTTCAGTTTCAATTTCAGTTGGGATATTAACTGTAACTTTATAAATGTTAACTTTTGTTTTCTCGTCTTCAACTTTTCCAGTATCGTTTCGCACAGCTACACCTAAGCATTCACCAAAGTGCAGGTAGTTTGTCCATTGAACTTTCATTTGAGATCGATCGAAGTAGACAATTTCTTTCAAATCACCAACAAACATCGTTGTTTTATTTGGGAAATACTCATCGTCCAGCACTACAACATCTTTACCAAGTAGTTTATAACCAGTTTCATTTGAAATGGATTCCTGCAACAAATAACGTCCGTTTTTATCTTTAACCCGGTCTAGGTTATCAAATACGGATTGGCTGACAAGAAACTTAACTCGCCCTTTTTTACCTGCACTAAAACCTGTATTGACTAATGTTTTCAATTTATCTACAGAATCGACTGTTTTACCTCGCACAGTGCTTAATTCATTAAGAATATCGTCGTTTTCAGTGTTCACGACAACTTCACCAATAAATTGCTTTAAATCAGGTACAAGATTGATTCCGTCCTGCTTATACTCTTCTGAATAAGGAACATATCCACGCTTCGTTTCAACTTCATACTTCACTTCTACAAACGGTGTAACTCCAATTGCCGGAGACTCATTAAGTTCTTTCACTGTGTTTAATTTAGTGCGTGCAGTTGTCCGTACTGGTTGTTTACCTGTTGGAGTAGAAACAGGCTTAACAGTTACAAACTTTTTTAAGCTAACAATATCATCTGCAAGCTCGATGATGTTTTTCTTTTCTTCTTCCGGAACAACAACATATCCTTCATCGAGTGTTAAACCATCTTCTGTAATATCGCGTGTTTCAAGATACGTATCAAAAGAACGGACTTCTGGATTTTCTTCATCCTCTGTCTTTCCGCCGACTTTACGGAAACCACGGGATTCAGGATCTTTTGGATCCTCGTCACGTTTTTCCGGATCTTCCGGATTGCCTCCTTGCCCCTGGCCTTGCTGTTGCTTCATTCGCTCACGAGCTTCAATTTCCTTTTTCTCTTCCTGTAATGCACGTACTTCTTTTTCTAGGTCGGAAAACTTTGCGTCACCGCGTTTCTCGTCACTTTCTAGCATTTCTCGGATTTCACCCAAACGAGTGTCAATTTCTTCTAACCGCTTGTTTTTACCCCCATTAAAAAATTGCAACTCTCCAATACGTAGCAATGTTTGTTTTTTCTTCATAACTATCATTCTCCTTTATAAATTAAGTAGTGTTCTAATTTTTGCCGCTTGTTCATCTCGGTAGGCTTTTAATTCATCATCATACTGCTTCATACGGTCGAATCCCCTGGCACTAACAGCAGAATCAGGGTAAGCTGGGAATGCCACTGCCGATACTTCCAACAGCTTTGCTTTTTTGACAGTTCGTAAAGGCAAATCGTCATCAGGTTCTGCGACTTCATCATCTTCAACACGAAATCCAAAACTCACACCATCAACGTCACCACGTTTAATAGATTCATAAGTATCGTTGCCAAGTGTGGTTTTAGGTAAGTCTAATTCAAAACGTAAACCTGTATCATCTTCATTAAGTGTCAACGTCTTGTTTTTAGTTCTACCTAATACTTTTGATGTATCATGAGACCATAAAAAGCGTTGATCGTCATTACTTAAAGATTCCAGGAAAGCACCCTTCTTGATCTGCTCCCGAAACTTAAAGAACATACCCAGTACGCTAGATTTCTTTTCCCATTCCACCGCGTAACCGGATAATGTGCGATTGCCGTCATCATCTTCACGAATTTCAATATCTTGGGAAATTAATTCTCTAGTCTCCGTTTTGTCCACCTGTATCACCACCTTTCACTCTTCGGATTAGCAGCGAATCTCCGTCAGGGATTGGTTTCAATCCTTGCTTTTTTCGTAAAATATTTATCGTCATAGGTTCTTTTATTTCATTATTCACCGTTTCCACCACCTTTCGAGTATTGGTTTCCAGCCTGTACAACAGGAATCATGTTCCCATTAAAGTACAGCCTGTCCCCACCTGGTTCGGACGTTAAATTTTCCTTTGCTCTTGCTTCATCAGGCTTAAGGAAACCTCCCTGAATACCTTCGTTATATGCTTCATACCTTGTCTTTAAGTCAGACCGCAACATGGCATCAACATTAAACCTAATAAAAAAGCCCTCACTGATCTCTTCGTCAGTAAGAAGCTTATAGGTCATCTCTTGCTCATAAGCCGTCAGAATCGGCTGTAGTGTATCCATATAGAACTCTTTTTGCTGATGTTCAATATTATTATGAGTGGAACGCTCCAAACTGTTCAATTGGTGCATTTTAATACCGAATGCGCTGGCAATTTGTCTTTCTGTTAGCTGTTGCAATTCCACAAACTGAGAGTCTGCCATTGAAGTACTAATTGATTGGTAGTCAAATCCGATTGGTAAGGGGAGCAACTGGCCTGCCTTTTCAATACCGCCAGCAACACGCGTCATTCTTGCCTGCAATTCCTCCTGTTTTGCTTCGCTCAGATCACCAATGTACTTAACAACACCACGGGAATGTAAGCCATTTTTCAAATAAAAGTTAGTATATCGATTCGCTTCTTTAGCATTATCAATAATTGTCTGCAACCTGTCCTTTAAAGGAATTGGAGTAACGCCATCTTCTGTTAATCCAACAAAATAAAGAACTTCATCATACCTAAAGCTATACTTATTGCCACCCTGCTGATACGTAAAGACTAAAGGAGCTTCCTGGTTTTCTAACAACCCTACATCGTCCACATAAATGGTAATGCCTTCATTTTTCAAAGGGATGAGAGAGATAACATTTCCGCTTGTATCCCGTTCAATAGCCATCATGGAATATCCGTAATAAGATCGTTGATATTCAGCCGCTCCCCACAATGTTGATGCAGTCATCATTTTGTTGGGCCTTAATTTCAATAAATCATTAAGGTAGTGGTCTGCTTCGCTATTATCATTGTGGACTTTAATCGGCAGCTTGCTTACCGCATCTGATAGTATTTTCAAACACGTTGTAAGCGTCGCTTCCTGCACATCTGTTTTATCCATGTTCACACCAAACATCGATTTAAATACAGGAGATCCCATCAGCTTGTCAACGTCAATGTTTTCTTTATTTATTTTTCTCCCGAACAGTTTCACAAATTAATCACTCCCTTCTAAATTACGGAATATAAATAGTATTTTTCTCCCTATCTGATAGAATGGCAGTTAAGGAGGTGATATGTTTGGATGATTTTTCGTACCTCAAAGAAAATATAATAGAATTTGCTAATACGACAATGATTAATTACCAACGCGTGTATCGTATATTGTCAGATGAATTAGATTCAAATGATCCAATAAACGAGCATGCACTATATGATTTTCATTCAATGGCATATTCTTCATTCATGACTATGAAAGCTTATTATCTACAAAACGACGAACTAGGTCATCAAGAATTTGATGACTTTTTCGAGAAAGCTAATCAATTTAGTAGAGAATTTACTTCAAGCCGAGAGATTAATCATAGTATGCAATGGACTTTTGGTTACTACAATGAGTTGGTTGAATCATTTAACCATCTAGCTGACTTATTAAATATTAATCACTTTAACGTACCAGAATAATTAGAATAGCTAGAATGGGGAGTGTTCGTTTTTTATAGATAGAATCACTCCCTTCTGGTAAATGCCAGGAATAAACCAAATAAAATAAGGACTGCTCCTAATAAATACATAGCTGCTATTACATTAATTTTGTATGTAGCTGCCACAATAAAGGACAATCCTATAATGATGCATATTTCTTCTATGAAGTTTTTAAGTTTCTTCAATGATCATCACCCCAACATAACTCCACATCACTTAGTTTTATCGGGTGCCACTTTCCGTTTCCTACTTTATATTTAAAGAGTAAGTCATTACATAGTAGTTTATTTAAAACTGCCAGTAAACGTTTTTCGCGTTTGATTAAATCTAACTTAACTATGAATTTTGCTAGATTCAAAAGAAATAATCCTAAAATAGTCTTTTTTACCGATACACTTATATCCATCAGATCACTCCTATTCATAAGCTGCCATCCAGTCATCAATTGCCTGGTTAGGATCATATTCCTGTTTTTTATTGTTAGCAATTGCCCTGGTTAATCCCATAAGCATGGCAATAATGCCGTCAATCTTTCCTTTTTCTTTATCATACATTATCTTTCCGCTTGGATTTTCTTTTGCAATCGTGCTTTCTGCCATCCAGTTCATGACCGGATTGTCGCTGTGTCTAAGCAAATCATCATACAATACATCATAAAAATCAGATATAGTCGGACTGAAACCGAATCCCTGAATATGGTCCACCATGATAAACCCGTCATTTTGTAAATCTGATGCAATACCGGATGATGAAAATTTATCGAATGCTATTTCTTTAATATCGTACTCTCTCGCAAGCTCACTGATTTTCTGACGTATATGTCTATGGTTCACAAAATCACCCAGTGTGGCTTCGATATAGTCCTGTTTAGCGTATGTCTGATACGGGAACTTATCTTTCTTCCCATCTTCAATTAATGTATCTGCTGGTTTAAATAAATAAGGCAGCACATAATATCTTTCATCGACCGGGAACACTAAAACAAAGGCTGTAAAGTCCTTTTGAATAGATAGGTCTAGCCCTGCATAACATGGCCTGCCTTTCAAGAAGGATAAATCCTTAGCAGCAGACTTTTCCCAATAAGTCATATTAATTGCTCGTTCATTTTCTAATACCACATGCTGATTTAAGTAATATCTTCTAAAATCCGCTTCTTTAATCGGGTTGAGTACGGCTTTCTTAGCTAAACGTGAAATTTCTTGTGATTTTCTAAAGCCACTTTCAACCAAATCGATCGCTGGGTTTGCTTTTATCCACTGTTCTTCATCCAACAAATCGCAATCATCGTCAGCACGGTAAATAGCGCTGTAGAAAGCATCGTCCTCTACTTCTCCACTTCTTACTTTCAGAGCGTATTGATACTTTTCGTATTCAAGATTTGTTTCATCCTGCCCGTTGGAAGCAGTGGTAACAGAAAAAATTAGAGGCTCATCACGTATTCCCATACCGGTTTCCAATTTAGTAAAAGATTGACCATGCGTTACGTCCTCGTGCGTCTCGTCTACAAGTGAGAAAGTCGGGTTAAATGAGTCTAACCTGCCTGCATCAGATGACATTACTTTGATATAAGAGCCATTGTGTCGAATGATTTCGCGCCTACTGTTTACGATACGGCAATGTTTCATAAGTGTTTTATTATGCTTGACCATGTATTCGATCATGTCATAAACGTTAGCTGCTTGATCACGACTGTTGGCCACAATTATATTCTGCTGCCCGCGTTGCTTGTCCGTAAAGAATAGATACAGGATAATCAATGCAACTAAAAAAGACTTAGCATTCTTTCGTGGCATAGTAATAAACACTTCACGAAAGCGCCTTGTCCCGTCTTTAACTCTTTTAATCGCCAATATTTCAATGGCTATTTTTAATTGGAAAGCCATCAAAACTATTAATTGCCCTGGTAATCCTTCCGGCAACCATAACTTTTCAGCGAACTTTTTAAAATTAATCGCTTCTTTTTCATCAAAATAATAATCATCAGTTAAATATTTATCATCAACCAGTTTTTTTAATCCATTATCCACACTCCTCATTCCCTTTTAATTAATCATACCTTCCATTTCTGGATCATCAGGTTTTCCTCCACCAGAATTGCCGCCTTCACCTTTGTTTTTATCCATGCGGATTCGTGAGGCTGGGGTAAACCCTAATTCCTTAGCAATGGATTGCATATCATTTAAAGCGTTATTTGAAATGGATACTTCCGGCCTTTGTTGAACATATCCTTTTGGGGTTGTAAAGGTATATCCTTCTTTCATAAGAGTTGTTTCACATCTTTTCCATTTCGCATAAGCTTGACAATATGCTTCAAGTGCTTTCAAATCCATTTCATTGAAAGTATTAAGATCTATTATTTCTCGTATCCTTTTCCATTCTGTTTTTGCTATATTGTCTAACCAAGAAGGCACTCTAAACTTTTGCTTCACATATAATCACCTACTTAAAGGATTTAGGCTAACCCCCCACCCCCTAAAAAGTGAGAAAGTTGCACAGTTGAGGGGCGATGGGTTAAAAATGAAACGCTCGTTCGAATTTTTGACCTCCCCCTCCCGTTTTTATATCCTCAAAAATATATTTTCCTGGACTTCTTTATTTTATATTGTTTTTTATCCTTTTCTGTCTTTGTATTATGACAAGCATGACATAACGGCTGGCAGTTGGATGGATCCAGTCTTAATGACCAATCAACCAACACAGGCACAACATGGTCAACTACATCAGCCATCACAGGCTTAGTTCCTGGTACAGAACAACCAATACATAAAAAGTAATTGACTGCCATGATGTAGTCGCGCAATGCTCTCCACTCTTTACTGTTGTAGAACTTAATCAGTACAGGATCACGAGACACGTTATAGTTCTTGTATCTCTTGCGTTCCTTCTCCACTGCAATGTGTTCATGATCTTTGCAGTATGTGTTACGGGTCAGACTGTTACACTCAAACACTTTACATATCTTGAATGGTTTATTGCTAGATCGTATACTTGCCACGTGCAAGACCTACACCTTTACGTATCAGCTCTTCATTCTCTTTCTCATAATGCTCAATGTTGTATCGAATGCCACCTGAGTTTGGTGTGTCTTCTCTTGTGCTCCAATCAAACGAAACCCTAACCTTCTCCGTTATCTCTACACCTTTGTAGTAGACTGTTGGTACGGATGATTCATCCCGGAGTATAATAGATAACAGCAGCGGTTCTTCTAATGGTTCCCCGTCTGCATATACAGTAACTGAATCAATTCGATCTACTATATCTTTTTCCTTTCGAGCGACATATTCCCTGAGTGCAATTACTCGTTCATCATTGGGACCTGTTACATAACTTACGCCCCTGATTCTATTACTAATATCCCGCAACTTTTGCAACTTAACTTCATCGAGCAAACTATTCTCATGTTTCTCATAAAAATTTATATCTGCTTTTAATTTATCTATAAAGTTCATTCGCTTATCCTCCCATAATAAAAAGACACCTACAATTAAGTAAGTGTCTTAGTCATCTTCTCATACAACTGATCCATATCTTTCTTTATCAACTTATCTTCCATCTTGATCTGTGCCAACAGCTTACGTTCAGATGCTTCAGTTCCCATCTGTCTATATTTCTGCCAACGTTTCTTTTGTCTATTTATATTCC
>Ga0079226_10001081_pt1 | contig 20620 bp, 21 predicted proteins | sample Poulit2014_FD_76345 | JGI IMG/M metagenome (GOLD analysis project Ga0079226, IMG submission 76345) | Agricultural soil microbial communities from Georgia to study Nitrogen management - Poultry litter 2014 | ecosystem: Environmental > Terrestrial > Soil > Agricultural land | place: USA: Georgia... | reverse complement strand
TCAGCGAAAATGACCGCTGGCACCATTATCTGAAAGGAAAAGCAAGAGAAAAGCAACAAAGTAAAAAAACAAACCCACTTTTATTAAATGACTTTGGAAAGGTGGGTTTGTCAGCGGTCTGAACGGTAGGCTCTTAAACCTACCGTTTTTTACCTAGATTCTTGCGTGGTTACGCAGCCAAAATACGACGTATTTCTTCCGCACTGAGGTGGTATTCGTGTGGACAACTACACCAAACAGCCAACATTTTTTGATATTTTTCTGCCATACAGATTTGTGCATCATTATCATCGGCATAAAATTCAACATCGGCGTAAAGCTTTTCACTTTCCCGCAAAAATTTCACATATTGGCAATATTTTTTCTCTCTAATCGCACAATAACCAATAAATTTAATTTGGTTAGCGCTGATAGCAGATTTATCCGGCAAATTGTTATAGCAAACCTGTAATGCGTGATACATCTCCAAAGTATTACGTACCATATCGCATTCCGCTTCACTCAAATAAGAAAAATCTTTGTCCAATTCTGCCAATTCCTTTGCAAAACCGGATTGTACAATCGTTTTCAAGCGGCGAAACTGCGCTGCTTGTTCCGGATTTAATAATGCCATTAATTCATATTGGTTAGCCAAAATTAAGCGTTGAGTGGATGTCATTTCCATATTTTTATCCTTTTCTAAATCAAAAATTAAACTGCCGACTACTGTAAAGGATTCTTCGCCTGTAGTTATTAATTTCAATCAATAAAATTAAAGATTAATCGATTTCATCTAAAATATTTTTATCCAGCTTCTCGCTCGCTTTCGTTTCTGACTTACCATCACTCACTTTGAATTTAAGGTTTTGGAAATAGGCTTCGCGATAAGTGACATACGGATCTTGCGACTGCTTCAACAATGCATCCTGATCCAATACGCTTGCTCGCTTATCTACCCCTTGAATTCCCCATTTCAAAATGCCCCAAGGTCCCAACAAAGAGAGCATCGGATAGGTCATATCCACCAAATGTCCTAAATCTTGACGCGGTGTCGCTGCACCGTATCCCGGCAACATCACATAAGCTCCGGTTCCCATACCGTAATGTCCCAACATATCACCAAACTGGCGATTATCTTGTTTTTTCAATGGTTCACTTGCACTGGCAAGATCGATAAATCCACCTAAACCGAAAATGCTGTTAATCCAAAAACGGTCAAAATGCACCATTGCTTGTTTAAAATTACCTTCCAATAAGCGATTAACAAAGCTCATAGGCTCATCTAAATTATCTGCAAAATTAATAATTCCAGTTTTCACTGGTTGTGGCACATAATCACGCCATCCTTTCGCGACCGGACGCAAAACATAAGGATCAAGATAGTTATAGTTCACATTCCACATCGCACGATTAAAGCCTTGCAACGGATCACTACGATTATCGTTATTAGATGAGCTACAACCTATAAACAGTAAACTGAATAAGCATAAAACCAAGTGATTAACTTTCATTTATATTCCAATGTTTCAACTCTATCGGGTAAAACATAAAACGTTACACTATGAACTACCCATTCTATAGTGGAGGTTTTATTTTTCCAAAATTAAAGATATATTACTGCCACCTTGAACGGTGGCGATTTAACTATTTATTAGGAGCTTTTAATGAACATAGTTCACATAATAAGCTCCATTTTATTTCAATAACTCTGTTTTACTTCCCTAATTGTGGATCTTTACCAAAGTTATGATGGTAAGGGCCATACAATATATTGCCATTATTCCCTGTCGCTAATAATTTATTATCTGCGATAGCCGCAATATTAAAACCATCATCCCTAATAGTATTTGTAATTTGTTTTACCGCCGCCACAACAAGAGCCGCAATAAGTCCCGATGAATTATTATTATTCTGTTCGTCAGAACTTGCTGTTGCAGAACCTGTCCATAGCGTTTTTCCTGTGCGTAAATCAACCAATTTACCTGAAACTGACACTTTTGTTTCGCTATTAATAATCTGATAATTAACGCCATATTCAGATACATCAAGGTATAAAACCGCATCTGCTCCAAAAATTTTATATAGTTTATCCAATTTAATATTATGTATTTCTTGGGCTTGGCTAATACCATTATGTTTGAAGGTTTCATTAACAAGAGCTATCGGAAAAACATAATATCCAGCTTCTGACAAAGGATAAAGGCTTCTAGCTAAAACTGCAGGAGCGGCTTTTACTTCATTTGTACTATCTGTAGGCATTACAGCTAAAATTGAACGAGGTTTACTCTGTAAAAAAGAAGAATAATCATACTGCTTTTGTGTAGCACAACCACTTAAAATAACAGTCGTCACTAAAATAAATAAAGAAAAAAGCTTTTTCATTTTATGCCTCACCTATTCTATTTATTACTAATAAACTCAATAAATTGTCGAGATTCTGGATAAAGTTCTACTTCTTTTTGATAGAAACCAAATGCTTTTTCCGTATCACCAACTTTTGCGTACAGTAATCCCATATGAGCATACAATCCCGGCGGAATCTTTTTACCTTCCGGATTTTGTACAATTTCCTCTAATTTTTTTAACTCTTCTTGAGGATTACTCTCATCTGTTAGAGCTGTATAAACAGATGAAGCATAAGCTCCTCCACCCCATTGATACATATTCTGATTAGAGCTACAAGCAACAATCAATAATCCCATCATTGCAATGATTATCTGTTTTGTGTTTCGCATTTTATTACCTCTGATTGTCTTCAATCTATTTTGAAAGAATATCAATGATTAGTTTTTGAACCCATTAACTAATTTATCAACCGCTTCTCGAATAGCTAAATCAAGTACTTTACCATTTAAAGTAGCATCGTACCCAGCCGTTCCACCAAATCCGACAATTTCACGATTAGATAAGCTAAACTCTCCTGCCCCCTGAGTGCTATAAACAACTTCTGATGTCTGCACATCAACGACATTCAACACTACTTTAGCATAAGCGACTTGTTGCTTTCCTTTTCCTAATATTCCGAAAAGCTGATGATCCCCCGTTGTTTTACGACCAAACTCAGTAACATCTCCTGTAATAATATATTTAGCACCTTTCAAACGCTGTTTTTTACCTTGAATCTTAGCCTCTGTAGCAGCTTCAGATAAATTCACTCTATCCAAAACTAAAAAGCGCCCGGTTTGCTGCAAATATGAAACTAAAATTGTTTTTGACTGATTACCCAATTGATCCATATCATCAGAAAAAACACCATTATGGTAATTAGAACGATTATTAAATTTACCAACGCTGATCGGTAACTTAGCACCTTGATATAACGTTGCTGTACTTGCAGCTCTTACCGTTTGAGTATCTAGAGAACGAGAGCTTTCTGTTGCACACCCATTTAATACCACAAACCCTATAGCCAAAAATAAGCAAAATATTTTTTTCATTGAATAATCCTTAACTAACCATTAAATTTATAAAACTCTATCCACTTACTACCTCATCCACAGAATAGTAAGGTAAGGTTATCTTAAACATTCTATTTTTTACTTTCAAACAAAAATTTATCATTTTTATGATTAGATCATAGGCATTAATCTTTTTCTCAATTGAAAAATAAATTTATCATCTACCTCTTGCCTTAAATGAATAAATATTCAAAAATACTGCATATTTTTTTCATAAAACAGGCTGTAACAGCGACATTTAAACAAGATTGTTAGCGGTTGAAACATTGTATTTAATCGTTTGCTCAATTAAAATAATGCGATTTTTTTCGGTTTTAGCGAAAACTTTCAGGCACGATTTAGCCAAAAGCGTAAATCGCCATTTGATCTAAGTTGTGGTTAATGAGCATTCGTAAGTGTTCGACCTAACACATAAAATTATTTAGGAGTAATTGATGTCTGAACAAGCTATCCTCGTCCTTGCCGACGGTTCCGTTTTTCGCGGTAAAGCCATTGGCGCATTAGGGCATACCATCGGCGAAGTGGTTTTTAATACTTCAATGACCGGTTATCAGGAAATCCTCACTGATCCTTCCTATACCAAACAAATTGTTACCTTAACCTATCCACATATCGGCAACACCGGCGCCAACAGTGAAGATGTAGAATCTGATGCCGTTTACGCTGCCGGTTTAATTATTCGTGATCTGCCGCTCTTGCATAGCAACTTCCGTAGCGAAATGTCTTTGCAACAATATTTACAACAAAACAATGTGGTTGCGATTGCCGATATTGATACGCGCCGATTAACACGTCTATTACGTGATAAAGGTGCAATGCCGGGCTGCATTATGGCAGGTGAAATTGATCAGCAAAAAGCGTTGGAACTGACACAAAGTTTCGGTTCAATGGCGGGCAAAGACCTTGCGAAAGAGGTAACTTGCAAAAATAGTTATGAATGGACTGAACGTGTTTGGCAGCTTGGTTCGGGCTATCCGCAACAACAACATTGTCGTTTTCACGTTGTCGCTTACGATTTCGGTGTTAAACGTAACATTCTCAGAATGTTGGCGGAACGCGGCTGCCATATTACCGTTGTGCCGGCTACAACACCGGCAAGTGAAGTATTAGCACTTAATCCGGACGGCATTTTCCTTTCCAATGGACCGGGCGATCCTGAACCTTGTGAATATGCTATTACCGCCATCCGTCAATTATTAGAAAGTAAAAAACCAATTTTCGGTATCTGTTTAGGGCATCAATTACTCGGTTTAGCCGTTGGTGGAAAAACTAAAAAAATGGCATTCGGTCATCACGGTGGCAACCATCCGGTTGAAGATTTAGATAGCAAAAAAGTGTTAATTACCAGTCAAAATCACGGTTTTGAAGTGGATGCTGATAGCTTGCCACAGAATGTTCGTATCACACATCGCTCTCTATTCGATGGTTCGGTTCAAGGAATTGAACTGACAACACAATCCGCATTTTCGTTCCAAGGGCATCCGGAAGCCAGTCCGGGACCGCACGATGTTGCTTATCTTTTTGATAAATTTATCCACGAAATGGATATAGCAAGCCATACCCAAACAGCAACTTCTTATGTGGCACGTTAATCAGTAAAGTGAGTGAAAAATAATTATGCCAAAACGCACAGACATTAAAACAATATTAATTATCGGTGCCGGTCCAATCGTTATCGGGCAGGCGTGTGAATTCGACTATTCCGGTGCGCAAGCCTGTAAAGCCTTGCGTGAAGAGGGATATAAAGTCATCCTGGTGAACTCAAATCCGGCGACCATTATGACCGACCCCAATATGGCTGATGTTACCTATATTGAGCCAATTCGGTGGCAAACGGTGGAACAAATTATCGCCAAAGAGCGCCCGGATGCCATTTTGCCGACAATGGGCGGACAAACTGCATTGAACTGCGCATTAGATCTTTCCAAAAACGGTATCTTACAAAAATATAATGTGGAATTAATCGGTGCGACTGAAGATGCGATTGATAAAGCGGAAGATCGTGGTCGATTCAAAGAGGCAATGGCAAAAATCGGCTTACATACACCGAAATCTTTCGTTTGCCATACCTTTGCTGAAGCGTGGCAAGCTCAAGAGCAAGTCGGCTTTCCAACCTTAATTCGTCCTTCTTTCACGATGGGGGGCTCCGGTGGCGGTATTGCCTATAACCGAGAAGAATTCCAAGCCATTTGCGAACGTGGTTTCGATGCCTCCCCGACTCACGAATTATTAATTGAACAATCGGTGCTGGGATGGAAAGAGTATGAAATGGAAGTAGTACGTGATAAAGCCGATAACTGTATCATTGTCTGCTCCATCGAAAACCTTGATCCAATGGGTGTACACACCGGCGATTCTATCACTGTTGCGCCGGCACAAACATTAACCGATAAAGAATACCAAATTATGCGTAATGCCAGCCTTGCAGTATTGCGTGAAATCGGTGTTGATACCGGTGGTTCAAATGTGCAATTTGCTATCAATCCTGAAAACGGCGAAATGATCGTGATCGAAATGAATCCTCGCGTCAGTCGTTCTTCTGCACTTGCGTCAAAAGCGACCGGTTTCCCGATTGCCAAAGTAGCCGCTAAATTAGCGGTCGGTTACACCTTAAACGAGTTGCGCAATGACATCACCGGTGGCTTGATTCCATCCTCTTTTGAACCTTCGATCGATTATGTGGTTACCAAAGTACCACGTTTTGCCTTTGAAAAATTCCCACAAGCGGATGATCGTTTAACCACCCAAATGAAATCCGTTGGTGAAGTAATGGCTATGGGCCGGACTTTCCAAGAAAGTTTGCAAAAAGCCTTGCGCGGTTTGGAAACCGGCATTTGTGGTTTCAATTTGCGTTCAGAAGATAATGAAAAATTACGTCACGAAATTTCTAATCCCGGCCCTGAACGCCTACTCTATGTTGCCGACGCTTTTGGTTTAGGTTGGTCGTTGGATGAAGTTTATCGTTACACTAAAATTGATCCTTGGTTCTTACGCCAAATTCAAGATCTGGTACAAGAAGAGTTGGCATTGGAACAAAAAACGTTGGATCAGTTGGATTACGCTGAGTTGCGCCGTTTAAAACGAAAAGGTTTCTCCGACAAACGTATCGGACAATTAACCAAAACCAGTGAAAGTGAAGTGCGCGCACGTCGTAATCAATTTAATCTGCATCCGGTTTATAAACGTGTCGATACCTGTGCCGGGGAATTTAATTCAGATACCGCTTATCTCTACTCTTGTTATGAAGAGGAGTGTGAAGCCAACCCATCAGATCGTAAAAAAATTATGATTTTAGGTGGCGGTCCAAATCGTATCGGTCAAGGAATCGAATTCGATTACTGCTGTGTGCACGCTGCGCTTGCTTTGCGTGAAAGCGGTTTTGAAACCATTATGGTTAACTGCAATCCGGAAACCGTTTCTACTGATTTTGATACTTCCGATCGTCTCTATTTTGAACCGCTAACACTTGAAGATGTGTTAGAGATTATTCATATCGAAAATCCGTATGGCGTCATTGTGCATTACGGTGGTCAAACGCCGTTGAAACTGGCCAATAAATTGCAAGAAAACGGCGTCAATATTATCGGTACTTCAGCCGACAGCATTGATGCCGCAGAGGATAGACAGCGTTTTCAACAGATCTTAAATGATCTTAAATTGAAACAACCGTCCAATCGTACTGCCAAAAATGCAGAAGAAGCGGTGAAATTAGCTGATGAAGTCGGTTATCCGTTGGTGGTGCGCCCATCTTATGTTTTAGGCGGTCGGGCAATGCAGATTGTTTATAATGTGGATGAGCTTAACAAATATATGCGCGAAGCCGTACAGGTTTCCGAAGACAGCCCGATCTTATTGGATCACTTCCTTGATAACGCTATCGAAGTCGATGTTGACTGTATTTGTGATGGTAAACAGGTTGTGATCGGCGGTATTATGCAGCACGTTGAGCAAGCAGGTATCCATAGCGGCGACTCAGCTTGTTCTCTTCCGGCATATTCATTAAGTCAACAAATTCAGGATGAAATCCGCCGTCAAACCACTGAAATGGCATTCGCATTAAAAGTGGTTGGCTTGATGAACGTGCAATTTGCCGTTAAAGGCGACACAGTTTATGTGCTTGAAGTCAATCCGCGCGCCTCTCGTACCGTGCCTTTCGTCAGCAAAGCTACCGGTGTGCCTTTAGCGAAAATCGCCGCACGCGTAATGGCTGAAATTTCTTTAGCCGAACAAGGTATCAACAAAGAGGTGATTCCGGAAAAATTTGCGGTTAAAGAAGCGGTATTCCCATTCATTAAGTTCCCGGGTGTCGATACCATTTTAGGCCCTGAAATGCGTTCTACCGGTGAAGTAATGGGCGTAGGAGAAACTTTTGCTGAAGCCTTTATCAAAGCACAACTTGGTGCCGGCGAACATATTCCACACGGTGGCAAAGTGTTCCTCTCTGTTGCCGATCAAGATAAACAACGTTTATTGGATGTCGTCAAACAGTTACAAGCGCTAGGTTTCGGTTTATGTGCAACTTACGGTACGGCTAAATTCCTTGCCGAACAAGGCATTATTGTTCAACACGTGAATAAAGTTCGTGAAGGTCGCCCTCACATTGTCGATGCAATTAAGAACGGTGAAATTGCACTGGTTATCAACACTGTTGACGGCAAACCGGAATCTGTTGCTGATAGTCATTCTATTCGTCGTAACGCTTTGCAGCATAAAGTGATGGTGTTGACCACAATGAACGGTGCTGCCGCTTTGGCAAACGGCTTACACAAACTTGATCAATTAAATATCTATTCATTACAGGGCTAGAATCAATAACGTCTTACCTTGCTGACTTTAGCAGGTAAGGCGTTTTATTTCCAAAAAAACGCAAACGTTTGCATTTTTTAATAGTAGATTGTCGCCGACTCAGGTAAAATTCTTCCCCTATTTTCCTTTCGTTATAATTTAAGGTATCTCAATGTCTAATATGCTTGAACAGCGTTTTGAACTCTCCGCCCGCAAAAGTTCTTTACGCCAAGAAATTATTGCTGGGCTCACAACATTCTTAGCAATGGTTTATTCCGTTATTGTTGTGCCGGGAATGTTAAGTAACGCCGGTTTTTCCGCTGAATCCGTCTTTATTGCAACCTGTTTAGTAACAGGTTTAGGTTCAATTCTTATCGGTTTTTGGGCAAATGCACCGATGGCTATCGGCGTGGCAATCTCATTAACCGCCTTTACCGCTTTTAGCTTAGTGCTTGGGCAACAAGTCAGTATTCCGGTGGCATTGGGTGCCGTTTTCTTAATGGGGGTTGTCTTTACATTAATTTCTGCCACCGGTATTCGTGCTTGGATTTTACGTAATCTGCCAGCCAGTATCGCGCACGGTGCCGGTATTGGAATCGGTCTATTCCTGCTTTTGATTGCTGCGAACGGCGTAGGTTTGGTAGTCGGTAATGATGCCGGTTTACCGGTTAAATTAGGTGATTTCACCTCTTTCCCTGTAATGATGGCTTTGATCGGTCTTGCCGCCATTATCGGTTTGGAACGTTTGAAAGTAAAAGGTGGCATTCTGTTAGTGATTATCGCCATCACCATTATCGGTTTAATTTTCGATCCTAATGTTAAATTTGCCGGTCAGATTTTCAAATTGCCCTCTTTCGGTGAAACCTCTCATTTCTTACAGTTGGATATCGCCGGTGCATTGCAACCAATGGTTTTACCGGCAGTGTTCGCCTTAGTAATGACAGCTGTTTTTGATGCAACCGGTACCATTCGAGCTGTTGCCGGTCAAGCCAATCTTTTGGATAAAGATGGGCAAATCATTAACGGTGGCAAAGCCTTAACGTCAGACTCATTAAGCAGCTTGTTCTCGGGCTTATTCGGCACCGCACCTGCAGCCGTTTATATTGAATCAGCAGCCGGTACTGCTGCCGGCGGTAAAACCGGAATCACCGCCATTGTTGTCGGGTTGTTATTCTTATTAATGTTGTTCTTCCAACCGTTAGCAGCTTTAGTGCCGGGCTATGCCACTGCACCGGCATTGATGTACGTTGGCTTATTAATGTTGAGCAATGTCGCTAAATTGGATTTCGATGATTTCGTTGCCGCAATGAGCGGTTTAATCTGTGCGGTATTTATCGTACTGACCGCCAATATCGTTACCGGCATTATGTTAGGTTTCGCCTCTTAAGTTATCGGACGAATCATTGCCGGTGAATGGCGTAAACTCAACCTTGGTACAGTCATTATTGCGATCATTTTAGTGATATTCTATGCCGGCCACTGGGCTATCTAATCTGAACTATTAGGTTTTGTCATTTCGACAAAACCTAATTTTCTTTGAAAAATAGGTTTTCAATGTGCGTTAACGCTAATTTTATGCTATTTTTAACTCTGTTTTATCCTAATTAGAAGGTTACTTTATTTATGGAAAAAGTGATTATCGATGAAAGCCAGTTTTTTCGTACGATCTCACGTATCTCCCATGAAATTATTGAAAAACACCAAACATTGGATGATTTAATCATCGTGGGTATTCGCCGTAGAGGCGCTGAAATTGCCGATCTTTTACGGCAGAAAATTGCGCAGCTGACCGGCATAATCCTGCCCTATATGGAACTGGACATCACTTTTTATCGTGACGATTTGCAATATGCTGAAGCGAGCGAATCTCCGGTTTATCACGGTGCTTCGGAAGCCATTAATATTCAAAATAAAAAAGTTATCCTAGTGGATGATGTATTATTTACCGGTCGAACTATTCGTGCGGCATTGGATGCACTGATTGATTTCGGTAGGGCTGCAAAAATCGAACTGGTGATTTTTGTCGATCGGGGACATCGTGAATTGCCTATTCGCGCCGATTATGTTGGTAAGAATATCCCAACTTCAAGGCAAGAACAGGTGCAAGTGAAAACAATGAAATATGATGGCTGTTATCAAGTGGATTTAATAAGGAACGATTAAGAACCTTTTTTTCATTTTGTCATCTAATGTGAAACGTAACATAGTACAAAACATAGCAAATAGGACAATAGGTTATGAAAACGAAATGGATCAAATTTTTACTGTTAGTAGGTTGTTTATCGTTAGCGACAACAGGTTATGCCGTAGAAAAGGTAGTGGCAACCGTTAATGGAACGCCAATCTTAAACAGCCAAGTCAAACAGGCTTTAGGTAAACGTGCCGACACTGCGGCTAACCGAGCGGCAGCATTGGATGATGTTATCGATGATATGTTGGTACAAAAAGCGATTAAAGATGCCAAAATCAGTGTTTCTCAACAACAAATTCAACAAATTATGCATCAAATCGCTAATGAAAACGGCTTAACCTATGGTCAATTCTTGGATGCGTTGGATTATCAAGGCATCGGTGAAGCCAAATTCCGTCAACAGATTGCTCACCAAATTATTATGGGGCAGGTTCGCAATAAGGCGATAAGTGAAAGTATCTCGGTTTCACGCGAACAAATCGAGAAATTAGGTAAGCAGATGTACAACGAAGCGAAACAAAAAGGTACGCTGAAAACAGTAAAATCGCCGCAATATCTTGTCAGTCATATCTTGATCAAAACTAATCCGCTGTTAAATGATGCTCAGGCAAAAAAACAATTGTCTAGTCTGCGCAGTGATATTATCGCCGGTAAAACAACTTTCGCAGCAGCGGCTAAAACTTACTCCAAAGATTACCTTTCCGGCGCTAACGGTGGCAGCTTAGATTGGAATTTCCCTGAGGTATACGAACCGGAATTCCAATCAATGGTGAAAAACAGCAAAAAAGGTGTGATTTCTCAACCATTTAAAACGAAATATGGTTGGCATATTTTAGAAGTGGTTGATAAACGTGATGGTGATAAAACGAAAGAAGCCTATATGCAAAAAGCCTATCAGCAAGTGGTTAATCAGCAAGCAATGGAAGCCTCTAAAGATTGGGTGAAAACGTTGAGAAAATCAGCCGATATTAAGATTTTACAAAAATAATTGCTCGGTTATTCAACATTAAACGATTTAGTTATAATAGCGACCGCACACATTGTGTGCGGTTATTTTTTCTAGAAAACAACTTGCTAAAACAACAATAAATACATTCTGTCGCCACCAACAGCAAGATTCCAACTATTGAGGAGATTTTTTTGATGAATTCAAAAACACATTTAGGACATACGGCACGAAAACGTTTCGGGCAAAACTTTTTACACGATGATCAAATTATTCAAAGTATTGTTGCTGCGATTAATCCGCAAGCAAATGATTTTCTTATCGAAATTGGTCCCGGTCTCGGTGCCTTGACCGAACCGGTTGCTGAACAAATTGAACATTTAACCGTGATCGAATTGGATCGTGATTTAGCAGAAAGATTACGCCACCATCCGTTTTTACATCAAAAATTGACCGTTATTGAGCAAGACGTAATGCGTTTTGATTTTCAACAATTAGCACAGCAGGCAGAGAAACCATTACGAATTTTCGGCAATTTGCCTTATAACATTTCAACACCTTTGATGTTTCACCTTTTTCAATATCACGATGTCATTCAAGATATGCACTTTATGCTGCAAAAAGAGGTGGTAAACCGTTTATGCGCTGGTCCGAATAGTAAAGCATACGGTCGTTTAACCATTATGGCGCAATATTTCTGCCAAGTAATTCCGGTATTGGAAGTGCCGCCATCGGCGTTCAAACCAGCACCGAAAGTGGATTCTGCTGTAGTTCGTTTGGTGCCGCATAAGGTTTTGCCTTATCCGGTAAAAGATCTCTACTGGCTAAATCGCGTTTGTACTCAAGCCTTTAATCAACGCCGTAAAACATTAAGAAACTCATTGATGGATTTGTTTACGGCAGAACAACTGGTTGAATTAGAGATTAAACTGACCGATCGTGCAGAAAATCTCACTATTGCCGATTACGCTCGCCTCGCCAATTGGCTTGCCGATAATCCACCGCTTGCCGATGCCGGAACTGTCAATCAAGATGAGGAAGAATAATGGAATATATTACGTTATTGATCGGCATTGTCGGCATTCTTTGGGGTGCTGATCGTTTCACTGATGGCGCTATTGCCGTTGCTCGCCGTTTTCAAATTAATGAGTTAATTATTGGTTTAACCATTGTTGCTTTCGGTACTTCACTGCCTGAATTCATTACCAGCTTCTGGGGAGCATTAAAAGGTAATTCCGGTGTTTCTGTCGGCAATATTATTGGCAGCAACCTATTTAATACTTTGGTTATTGTCGGTGCCAGTGCGCTCGCCTCACCTATTATGATCAAAGCAAGTTCGGTTAAAAAGGAGATTCCTTTTGCGCTGTTAGCCTCGTTAGCTTTCATTTTTCTCTGTTTTGATCGTTTACTAAACAATCAAGCGATCGACTTTATTTCGCGTGGTGATGGCTTAATTTTATTGCTGTTTTTCGCTATTTTCCTAAGTTATACCTTTGCTAATGCCAAGCAGGATCAATCAGAAGAAAGTGAACAGGATGAAACTACACCGCTCTCTTCATTAAAAATTGCATTCTATCTGCTGATTGGTCTAGCGGTATTAATTATCGGCGGCGATTTCTTTGTTTCCGGCGCGATTCAAATCGCACAAAATTTCGGGGTCAGTGATGCTGTCATCGGTTTAACCATTGTTGCCGGCGGTACTTCACTTCCTGAATTGGCTACATCTGTTTTTGCTGCTAAAAAAGGAAGTTCCGATCTGGCAATTGGTAACGTTGTCGGCAGCAATATTTTCAATATTTTCTTCGTGATGGGTGCCTGTTCAAGCGTATTTCCGCTTGCTGTCGGTGATATTTCTTATCTTGATTTCGCAATGCTGATTATCAGTATGCTCTTACTTTGGCTATTTGCGGCAACAGGCAGAAAAATATCCCGAAGTGAAGGTGCGATACTGCTCGCAACTTATTTTATCTACCTCGCTTATTTACTCATTACACTATAAAGAGAAGGGGAATTTATGGCGACCTATATTGTTGGTGATTTACAAGGTTGTTTTGATGAACTGCAACTGCTATTACAACAAGTTCATTTTAATCCGGCACAGGATAAACTCTATCTGGTCGGTGACCTGGTTGCTCGCGGCGATAAATCGCTCGAATGCCTACGTTTTGTCAAAGCATTGGGTAAATCAGCACAAACCGTGTTGGGCAATCACGATCTGCATTTGCTTTCTACCGCTTTTGGCATTAAGAAAATCAAAGCAAAAGATCACGTTGATGCTATTTTTTCCGCACCGGATTTTAAAGACTTGATTGATTGGCTGCGTCATCAGCCTTTACTGATTGATCGTTCCGATCTTGGTTTCGTCATTACTCACGCCGGTATCTGTCCGCAATGGAATTTGGCAACGGCGAAACAGTGTGCTGCGGAAGTTGAACAGGTATTGCAACAAGGTGATTATCTACAATTATTACGTGAAATGTATCAAAACTCACCGGATCTCTGGTCTGAAGATTTAAGCGGCATTGAACGTTTGCGTTACAGCATTAATGTTTTTACGCGTATGCGTTACTGCTATCCGGACAATCGCTTAGAATTTGCGTGTAAATTACCGCCAAATGAAGCGCCGGCACCATTAAAACCTTGGTTTGAATTAGACAACCCATTGTATCAACAAACAGCAATTTTATTCGGGCACTGGGCAAGTCTGGTTGATTATCCAACACCAAAAAATATTTATGCGTTAGATACCGGCTGTGTTTGGGGTAATAGATTAACGATGTTACGTTGGGAAGATAAACAGTTATTTACTCAACAGGCTGTGAAAGCCTATTTTTAGGCATTAAAAAAGTCGCTATTACAAAAAATAGCGACTTTTTTTACACTGGAATTATTTTACAGCGTCTTTTAAAGCTTTACCGGAAACAAATGCAGGCACTTTAGTTGCTGGGATTTTGATTTCTTTACCGGTTTGAGGATTACGTCCTGTACGTTCTTGGCGTTGGTTAACTTTAAATGTACCGAAACCAATTAATTGTACTGCGTCACCTGCTTTAAGGCTTTCAGTAATTGCTTCCAATGCTGCTTCCAATGCTGCCTTAGAATCCTTTTTACTTAACTTAGTTTTTTCTGCAATTACGTCCACTAATTCAGTTTTGTTCATAAATATTACCCTCTATATTTTACTGTGGTTTAGAAATTGAATAGATTCTCTTTCAATTTTCTTGAAAAAGCCGAGATAGCCCGTTGGTGAACATCCCTTGATCCACCCCAGCTCAAGCCTTGTCTTGAGTGAACAGATTAATCTAACTTTCATCATATTAAAAGTGATTTATCACTAAAATTAGAAAAAAGTCACATTAATTGCTTAATTCAACTCCGATGTTACTCATTTTTGTGGCACGGATCTCATTTTTTAGACCGTTAATCACCTCAACATCTCGCTTTTCCAGCTCATTCAGTGTGCGATAAATTGCCCATTGAATATCCAATTCATCAATAATTAATTCATTATTTTTCAATTCATCATCACTAAAATGACGATTTTCTTCGGTTTCTAATAACGACGCGATAGTTTGCAACGATAACACACTAATTTTAACCGCCTGTTCCAAGCTTTCTCCGCCAATCAGCGCGTGCAACAGATCAGATAACGCCTCACAAGCATCCACTGCCGGCACAATACCAAAAAAATCGTAATCATTAATATCCGGAATAACCTGTTCAAACTTCTCCAATTGGTGTTCGAAATTAATATTCGCCCCTTTAATGGTTAAATGCTCCCAAACAAGATTCAGAATATTATGGTAAACCTTCGCCTGCTGCGGTTGCTCTATAATATTGCAAAACATTGCGAAATTGGGGTACATCCGCTCACACAAACAGGCCATAAAAACACACTGTTGCCAACTTTCCAAATTTGCCAAACGCTTTTGAATCGGGTTTCTCATCTCTACCTCTTAGGCTGTTTTATACTCTTTTGAATAACGATGGATCGCATCGACAAATACTTTAGGGCTTTCAACTGGCACATCCTGATGAATGCCGTGCCCTAAATTAAAGACGTGCCCATAACCTTTGCCATACCCGGCTAAAATGGTTTTCACTTCCTGTTCAATTCGTTCCGCCGGTGCATATAACACGCTCGGATCCATATTGCCCTGCAATGCCACTTTATCACCAACACGCGCTTTTGCCTGCGCAATATCAACTGTCCAATCCAGACCGATGGCATCACATCCGGTGTCGGCAATCGCCTCCAACCACAAACCGCCACCTTTCGTAAATAAAGTCACCGGCACAGTCCGCCCTTCGGATTCCCTAATCAACCCTTTGACAATTTTTTCCATATAACGCAATGAAAATTCACGATATTGTTGGTGAGCCAGCACACCGCCCCAGGTATCAAAGACCATTATTGCCTGCGCGCCGGCTTTAATCTGCGCATTAAGATACAAAATCACACTATCCGCTAATTTATCCAATAAAGCGTGTAACAATGCGGGTTCGCTATAGAGCATTTTTTTAATCTTGGTAAACGCTTTGCTTGATCCGCCCTCTACCATATAAGTCGCTAATGTCCACGGGCTACCGGAAAAACCGATTAATGGCACTGCTCCATTTAACTCACGACGAATGGTTCTCACTGCATTCATCACATAGCCTAACTCCTGCTCCGGATCAGGAATCGGTAATTGCGCTATATCCGCCTGACATTGAATCGGTTTCGCAAATTTAGGCCCTTCCCCTGCCCCAAAACTCAATCCTAACCCCATCGCATCCGGAATGGTTAAAATATCGGAAAACAGGATTGCCGCATCCAGATCATATCTACGCAATGGCTGTAAAGTGACCTCACACGCCAACTCTGCATTACGGCATAACGACATAAAATCGCCGGCTTGCGCCCGAGTCTCCTTATATTCAGGCAAATAGCGCCCGGCTTGACGCATCATCCAAACCGGCGTCATATCAACCGGTTGCCGTAATAAAGCGCGTAAATAACGATCATTTTTTAATTGGGTCATAAATTATTTATCCTCTGCACAAAGTGCCAATGTTGTTTTAATCAATTTGCGTGCAATTGTTCCCTCCTCCGGCAATAGAGGAAGTTCATCATCATAACGAAACCATTTTGCATCGTGAATTTCATTATCTTGTAAACGAATTTCACCGCTGTCATAATCCGCCAAAAAACCGACCATTAATGAATTTGGAAATGCCCAAGGCTGGCTGCCGAAATAGCGAATATTCTTCACTTTTAAGCCGACTTCTTCAAAAATCTCTCGCTCAACTGTTTGCTCCAATGATTCGCCCTCTTCGACAAAACCTGCCAATGTGGTGTAAATGCCGCCGATATGACGTTGATGATTTGCCAATAAAATCTCTTTTCCTCTTCTAATAGCAACAATAATTGAAGGGCAAATCACCGGATAATGACGATAACCGCATTTAGGGCATTCCACTGCGAACTCATCGGTCGGCAAATAGGTTTTCTCACCACATTTTCCACAATAACGGTGAGTTTTAAAGAAATAATTCAAAGCGACGCCACGATTTAATAAGTTAAATTCCTGTTCATTACGGTAAAGCTGTGAACGTAACGATACGTACTCGCGATGCTCATCATTAGGAATCTCTTCTACTAACCATAACGGTTGTTGGCGATATTCGCCAATCACACAACCGGATAAACCATCAACTCCACATAATGCCGCATCGCCATAAGGCAACTCTCCCTGTTGCAAATAAATTGCCGATCCTTGCGTTAATAACCAATATCCTTGATTCTGTTTGTGAATAGTCTGCATCATTATTTACACCTCTTTAATGATCAAGCTTCGACCTTTCTCCAATTTTTTGCCGGCTATTATAGCGAAATTCCGCCCATTCCGTTGTTTTTTTACTTTGCGATAAACAAGCAAAATGATTGGCGGAGGCGTATAGCACATACAACGATAATAACGAAGAAATTAAGGATATGATTATTTACAAATATTTAGCGCAACACTGTTTGAATTTTCGCCCTGAATGACAAAAACAGGGCTCTTTTAATCCCCATTTAGTGGCAACTGTCGGATCTAAAAAATACCATTGTTGAGCAATCCGTACAAAAGCAGACAATTCGTGGTGTGTCATTCGTTTATTTTCGTGGAGAAAAAAAGCGTTAAATTCAACCAGTGCGTGATTATTATCCATTTCCGACACAACTTTTACGATCTCCAAGCCGTCCCATTCAGTATTGCGCGCCCATTGATATAACGCCTTGCTGTTTAATAACGGTTGTTGCAGTGGTACTGTCGTCTTTACAATATAATCAATCTCTGCCAATACAAATGCTGAATAACGGGAACGCATTAATTGTTCCGCAGTAGACGCTATTTTTTGATATTGATGTAACGGCTGACAACAATCTTGATATTCCAATCCGGATTGGCAAGGACATTGCATATTATAGTTTCCTTTCATTGTTCTAATCTCTTTTATATTTCCGTATAGCAGAACACGATGCATTTACAAACATCAAATGTTAAAAAAACTTACATTTTATATCATTATTATTCACATAATAGAAAAAGTTGTTATAAAAAATGCAAGTTTTTTTCAGTTTATCGATCAACCTCACATAATCAATTTTTTTATCATAAAAACGTTTCTAAATAAAAAATTTTATTGATATATTTTCTATGCAATCGTTACCGCTAGTGCAATTTTTGTTTAAATTACATCAACCGTAGGTGAATTATTATGATTCTGCAAAATTATACAGGAAGAAACACTGACGAAGTATCTAGAATTATGGGGGAATTAGTTGGGACGGTCGTAATAAAGAGTCTTTTTAACGGCTATGGTATTTTCAAAGACTCTCATATGTTTGCTATCTATAGAAATAATGTTGTTTATATTCGAGCTGTTGGCGAATTAGCAAAACTTATCCTTCAACTTGGAGGTGTCCCCTATCCATATACATCACCTTCAAATATGTATTTCTATCTACCTAAAGAAATTACTGAAGATAAGCAAAAATATCGTTCATTGATATTACTTTCTATAGAACAAGTCAAACAGGAAAAGCAGCAAACTAAGAAAAAACGCCAATCTCGTATTAAGGATCTACCAAACCTTAATTTCAAACACGAGTTGTTATTGAATCGTGTTGATATCAAAAATGTCCGCACCCTAAGACAGGTTGGGGCGATAGAAACTTATATTCGGATCAGAAAATTGATTGGAAATGTCCATCTAGATCTGTTTTGGAAACTCGTTGGCGCATTGCAGCACAGATATTATTCACTTATTACGTATGAGGAGCGATTACAACTATTACAGGAACTCAATTTCGCACTAAAAAATGCGAATTTATCTGAAGAATCAATGAAATTTAGGAGGTAACTTAGCGTCTTAATAAAACTTAATCTGGAATTGCAAAATTCAACAAAATATTGGGTGTACTAGTCGGTAAAGATTATAACGTTAAATACCTGTTGATACATTTATTAACAGGTATTTAATTTTTCATCACACCACAATCCGCATTAAACCCCTCTTACTCCTTTCGAATTCATTAAACAACTTGACAGCGAAAAGCTCACGGTAGAAACCGCCGAATTAGAAAGCTATGTTAATAAAAAAATAGGCTACCGCACCACAGGCGTGAAACTCGGTGATCAGCTGTTTACTGCCGACAAAGGCTTTGATTATCACGCCGGACGCAGTGTGTATAAACCGAATTTGGATAATTACCCCGAAGCCTTAGCCCATCAATTTGCCAAACGGGAAATGGGTGGGGAGAGTTTTAAGTTAGATTACCAACAGCTTGAAAAAGAATATCGACAGCTAAAAACAGATTTGAATTTTAGTGGGAAATTAACAAATACCCAAATACAACAAATCAGTAACCATTTGCGACTTGAGTATAAATTTTCAGCAGGGATGTTGAATGTGACAGATAAAGCTAGACTAGGAAGCAAAACTGCTACGGTATGGCTTTCTGATGCCACTTTAATTAAACAGTTTAATAGTCGTGAAGGACAGGATTTTGATGTTGATATTTATGCAATGTTACCGGATTTAATTTATGAGCCTGATGTTATATTGAAATCAGATTCTAATGAGGCTTTAAGTAAAATATATTTTTTCAAATATATAGCTGAACATTGGCATATGGTAGTAGTGAAACATTTGAAAAATTATAATGAGTTGTTTGCTGAGAGTTTTCGTATTACTAATGAGAAAGAATTAAAAAAATTTAGAAAACAATATAAAACAATAAAATAGAACCACCGGGCAGGGCTCGAAATCACCTGCACACAATCCCCGGTACTCTTTCAACCGTTCGTTTGCGATCGTCGAGATTATCATCGCTTTTCCGGTGGCTAGAAGGGATATTACTATGATTAAAATAGAAGTCAATAATGTTGAACAACTCCTCAAACAATTAACCGCATTGAGTCAAGGTGTGGTTTATAAAGCCCCGTTAATGCGGCAAATTGCCGGCACAATGCAAACCACCGTTGAGCGCAATTTTGCGGCAGGTGGTCGTCCGAAATGGTTAGGGCTAAAAGCAAGACAAGGTAAACCGTTAATTGATAGCGGCGAGTTACGCAACAGCATTAATGCTCGTTGGGATAATGATTATGCAATAGTCGGCACTAATCTACCTTATGCCGCCCTGCATCACTTTGGCGGCACAGTCAAAGCAAAGCGAGCAAAATACTTGAAATTTAAGGTTGGCGATAAATGGGTACAGAAAAAACAGGTGACTATTCCTGCGCGTCCATTTATGCAATTAACTGATGCAGATGAAAAGGAGATTATTGACGATATTCAAGCCTATTTCCGGAAATTAATTTAAAGCCATCTAAAACGCCTATAGCGGCGTTTTTAGTCTTACCGGTACAATTTATCATTCAAAAATTTTTAAAAAAATTAAAAGCGATTTAAAAAGATTTAAAAAGGGTCTTAAACCTTATCCTTTCTGATTTGTTCTTTTTCTCAAAAAAAACAGTGCTGCTGAAATTGCGCAGCAGGTCTGTTTTTGATTATCCTTAACAAACAAAAGTATTCTTTAATAACTTTTTGCATAACCCCTCAAAGAAAAAAAACGCTAACCTCTCGGTTAGCGTTTCTTTCTCTAAATAAAAAACCTGGCAGTGACCTACTCTCACATGGGGAATCCCCACACTACCATCGGCATTACAACATTTCACTTCTGAGTTCGGCATGGAGTCAGGTGGTGCTATTGCATTCTCGCCGCCAGGATTA
>Ga0079226_10001080_pt1 | contig 20625 bp, 26 predicted proteins | sample Poulit2014_FD_76345 | JGI IMG/M metagenome (GOLD analysis project Ga0079226, IMG submission 76345) | Agricultural soil microbial communities from Georgia to study Nitrogen management - Poultry litter 2014 | ecosystem: Environmental > Terrestrial > Soil > Agricultural land | place: USA: Georgia... | reverse complement strand
CCATTAACACTGAAAATATTCCATTTTCACCTGAAGATATAAAAATGCTTGTGCTTATCTTTTTTGTGATAAACACAAGCATTTTTATTTGTTTGAGGCTAGTTTTGTCCCAGTCTCTTTTTTATTTAAAGTTATTTTCTTTTGTGTGATATGATACATACACAAATAAATTATTTGAAAGATATAGGAGTCGCTTATTATGTCACAGGAACATCTTTCGTTTGAACAGGAACAGAAGCGTACATATTTAATCATCGTTATTGTAGGGATTGTTTTAGCATCAATAAACTTACGGCCAGGAATGACCTCCGTTGGACCATTAATGGGTATTATACGTGATGATATCGGCATTTCAAATTGGTCAGTCGGTTTGTTAACGAGTTTACCGCTATTAGCATTTGCGATTGTGTCGCCTTTCGTACCAACACTGTCAAGGAAATTTACGAATGAACTCACGATGATTATCGGACTAATCGTTATTTTTATCGGTATATCGATGCGTTCAGTCTCAATGATTGCGTTATTATTTATCGGAACGGCTTTCGTCGGTTTAGGCATTGCTATTTGTAACGTACTTTTACCTAGTTATGTGAAACAAGAATTTCCACTGAAAGCAGCGTTAATGACGAGTATTTACTCGACTGTTATGGCTATATTTGCGGGCATAGGATCTGGTTTAAGTGTCCCGTTAGCAATTGGTTTGGATTTAGGGTGGCAATTATCACTTGTCGCTTGGACGATTCCAGTTTTATTAGCTCTTATCATTTGGTTATATTTGTTCAAAAGAAAAGAAGCAAATAAATCGAGTGAACAATCAACGCATCCATCGACTGAAAGCAAAGGCGTTTGGAAAGATAAACTCGCTTGGGATGTTGCTCTCTTTATGGGACTCCAGTCTGTGTTGTTTTACGTTATTGCTTCTTGGCTACCCGAGATTTTACTTAGTCACGGGTTAAGTAGACATGCGGCAGGTTGGTTATTATCATATACGTTAACAATCGGCTTACCAGTCAGTTTCTTCGTTCCAGTCATTGCCAATCGACTGAAAAATCAAAAGATTATTGTGTTTTTACTCGGACTCGTTGCTCTATTAGCAATTTCAGGATTAATCTATGGGCAATCGTTTTTAATTCTTTTGCTCAGCGTTACGTGTATGGGAATTGTTTTAAATAGTAATTTCTCTTTAGCATTAACATTGCTAGCATTTCGTGCGAAAAATGCTCAAGATGCTGGAGAATTATCAGCTATGGCACAATCTATCGGATATTTCCTAGCAGCTATCGGCCCGGTTTTTATTGGTTTTCTTTTTGACGTGTTTCATACGTGGACGGTTCCCCTTTATGCATTGATCATTATTACTTGTTTAGCAGTATTCTTCGGGTTGCGCGCAGGGGAAGATAAATATATTTTCCATTAATAATATATGTGAGTGCTAATAAAAGTATTGGCAAACACTTTATTCATCATGTATAATTATAAATTTCGTCTATCCTTTCATTGTTATGATAAAAAGAGTATAATAGGGAGAGGATGATGAAAGGGGTTGTATAAATGTCATTTGCCCGAGGTCCGAAAGAACCAGTAGAAGAAGTCGATACGAATGTATGGGTATGCACAGGAGAATCATGTCAAGGTTGGATGCGCGAGTCATACAGCTTTGAAAAAGAACCAGAATGTCCACTATGTGAATCTGAAATGGTTCAAGAAGTACGTGTATTACCTAAATTGACATAGTTATTAATTATATAAAATGATTCATTTGATGAATGATTTAAAAGTGGAAAGAAAAAACATACGGTTGTGTTTGTCAGAAATGAATGATAAGCGCAGTCGTATGTTGTTTTTTATTAAAATGTTATTGATTTTTTATAGAAATCATTGTAGAATGAATTTACAGAATATTAAGGTAACTTAATATTAAGGGGGTGGATTGGAAATGTTAACTGTAAAAATGTTGAAGCCATATTACATTAAAGCAGATTCGAATCATGTACAAGTTATTTTAGCTTATCAATACTTTTCAATTTTAATTGAAGGGCATGTGTATCATTTTGTTCCGAGAGAAGCGAAAGAGATTAAAATCAATCGCCAAACGAAAGAAATCGTAAACAAAGATGCTAAATTCTCTTTTCAGAAAGGTAAAGACATCATTCGTATAGCGATGACAGATTTAATTTCCCTTCCAGATTTCCTCACACAATTAAATGGGATTGTAGAGTCGTATTATGCATCTAAAGTCGAAAAAATAGAGAGAACGGCTGAAGATGACGAAGCGTTAGAACGACTATTCAATCAACTCGAAAAGAAAAATGTTAAGCGTTTAATTGATCAAGCGCTTGATAAGAGAGATGAAAAGGAGTTTTTATCGTTGTCAAAATTGTTATAAAAAGAAGCACATCTATTACAATAGATATGCTTCTTTTTTGTTTAATTTTCTTCTGTTTGTTCTTCATTTACTGTCTCTTCATCAACATCTTCTTGCGTATAAATATCCTCTAAAATGTCTGCGACTGTTGCAGCTGCTAAAGAACTCGTACCGATATGCTCTGAGTGTTCGACCATAAGAGCAATGATTAAGTCTTTAGAGTCTGTCGGGTAACCAACGAACCAACCGTTCTCATGACCGACAGAGTCTGCAGCAGATTTAAGTTCTGCAGTACCTGTTTTACCCGAAACAGCAAAATTCTCTTTATTTGCTCGTTTTGCTGTACCGTTCGTAACGACCCTTCTGAGAGAATCTTGTAAATATGTTGCATGTTCATCTGACAGTAGATTTTCTTTCCATACTTGCCCTTTTTCCTCAGATAATAAAAGCGTCGGCTTTACCATGTTACCATGATTTAAAATAGGCGCGTAAGCAAGAGCAACATGTAAAGAACTTATTTCTACTTGTGCTTGTCCATAACTCGTGTTTGCTAAATCAACTTCATTTTCAATCGTTCCTGTTGAAGAAATAGTAGACGTTCTAAATGGATATATGAAAGGGAAGTCTTCTTCAAAGCCGAACGATTTTAGTCCTTCAGTATATTTATCAACACCCATATTCACAGCTTTCATCGCAAAGTATATGTTGTCAGAGCGAACGAGCGCATCGTCAAGGTCAACGGGTCCGTGAGAGGTAGAAACACGACGTACTTGGTAATTGCCCCATCCTTCTTTCCCCCATGTTAATCCATTAATTGTTACGCCTTCATTCGGGTCTAGTGTTCCGTTCGTTAACCCGATAATACCTGTAATTGGTTTAAAGATTGAACCAGGTGCATAAGTGGCGGTGAATCGATTAATTAACGGCTGCTTCGGATCGTTCTCAAGGTCAGCCCGTGTCGATTCATTCATCATATAAACGAAGTCGTGTGGGTCAAATCCAGGACTACTAACGAGTGCAATCGTTTCTCCGGTTTCTGGGTGCACAGCTGCGGCAGTACCTGCTTCTTTGTTGTATGCGTCATAAATTTTTTCTTGAACATTTATGTCGATCGTTAACTCAACGTTCTCACCATTTTTTACTTGTTGTTCTGCGATTGTAAATTGTTCATTTTCATCGTTTGTCACAATGACTTTTAACCCTTTTTCTCCACGTAGCTTATCTTCAAAGAGTAGTTCGGCGCCCCGTTTTCCGATTGAATCTGTCGGTAAGTATCCTTTATCTTTATAGTCTTCAAGCTCTTCTGCATTCACTTGACCGATGTAGCCGATTAAGTGTGAAGCAGCTTTACCAGCAGGATAAATTCTACCAGTCACTTCACGGTTCGTAACCCCATCAATTGTCCACAATTCATCAAGTGATGTCATATTATCTGCGGTAAGCTTTTGCAGTGGGACGAATAGATGTGGTTCAACCCAGTCTTGTTGTAACGTTTGATTGATTTTATCTATATTTGTATTTAATAATTGGGCTAATCTTTCCTTCGCTTGGTCTGAAGCGTGTTCGAACTTTTCAGGAATGACTCCCACTTCATAAACTGTATCATTCATTGCAAGGGGCATTCTGTTTCTATCAAGTATTTCTCCGCGTTTCGGAAGCTCCTCTTGTACAGCTACTTTCCCGCCATTTTTCAATTCTGGGAAAATAAAACCCTCATCCCAATCGATATACCATTCATTCTTTTTATCTTGCTCTTCTAATAAAAGAGTAGCATCGTATGTAAAATCTGTTGGACCTGCAACTGTAGTCATTTCAACGTGGAAAGTAATAATTATTTCCCCGTTCTTTTTCGCTGTTTTAAGCTCGCTTTTTGATAATGGCTCAAATGTTACATTTAAATCATCAATCGCAAGGTCACTGTAAATCTTTTCGAATCGCTCAGTGAATGCGTCTTGATCAAAAGAGTCTCGAGCGTTTGCAGACATATAATCATACATTTGTGAAAATGATTGATCGTTCCAATGGTCAACGAATGATTCAAAGCGTTTATTCGGTTGAGAGTTGCTCGAACAGGCTGTTATTAAAAGTATAAATATTATTGCAAATAATAATAATATCCGCTTGCGCATACGTGTCTCCCCTTACAAAATCATCTTTATCAATTATATTATAACACCTTTTCGCTCTCTCTGATATATACAGGTAACGATTTGACATATAAAAGTAACATGAAAGTAAATATTGATTTACTTCGAATGTGGTATGATATAAAATGATAGACATAAATAGTTGAGCAATTTACTTGAAAAACAAAAAAAGCTCAAAATTAAAAACTGATTGTTAGTCATTTAAGCGAAGTATTCAGACATGAGTAGCAATAGAATGTTTAAACAGAGTGAAAATAGGTTAATTAACTAATGATGTTCAAAGTGAGCATTTATATAAAGAGGTGTTTTAATTTGGTCATTGAACAAGAAAAATATGGTGAAATTTTAACGGAAATTATTCACCGTACGAATGAAGAAGAAATCCGTACATCCGAGCAATTAATCCGAGCATTAATTGACGAATTAAAAATGAAAAATAAAGCGTCATAAATATAACGTACCTCAAACGTAATACATAATAAAGTTTGATAATAAGTAATCTTAAAGAGCTTATCATCCGTAACTGTGTGAGGGGAGGATTTATCGTATGAAGATCATTCGTGCAGAAGATTATAATCAAATGAGTGATTTAGCTTGTGAAAAAATAATCGAAACGTGTCAAACAGTTAAACGGCCAGTATTTGGCCTTGCAACAGGAGACACACCGAATGGACTTTACGAGAGACTTATTCAAAAGTATGAACAAAAAGAAGTGTCGTTCGAACATGCCACGACTTTTAACCTTGATGAATATGTCGGTTATTCTAAAGAACATTCAAAAAGCTATCACTATTATATGAGTGAACGACTGTTTAATCATATTAATATACGTGAAGATCATGCGCACGTCCCGAACGGAGCGGCACTTAACTTACAAGAAGAATGTGTATCTTATGAACAGAAAATTAAAGAAGCAGGAAGAATCAATATCCAATTACTAGGCTTAGGTGCAAATGGGCACATCGGATTTAATGAGCCAGGCACACCATTTGATAGCCGGACTGAAGTAGTCTTTCTAGCGGATTCCACCCGTCAATCGAATGCGAGATTCTTTCCTTCGATCGAAGATGTTCCTAAAACAGCTATTTCAATGGGAATTGGGACGATTATGGAAAGTGAAGAAATTTTACTGCTCGTTTCAGGGGAACAAAAAGCTGATATATTAGCTCACGTTCTAAATAGTGAACCGTCTGAGGAGTTTCCAGCGACTGTATTACATAATCATGAAAAAGTAACGATTATTGCAGATAAAGGAGCACTTTCAAAAGTAAAAGGTTTTTAATTGAACCACAGAGATTTTTGAAAAAGTCTGTGGCTCAATCATAGATTAGTGAGAAGAAGGAACTTCTTTCTCGATATACTTTTGATCGAGCGGCTGAATAGACGCATTGTCGCTCGTTAAATTGACAATCCACTCTTTAAATGCGGTCGACTCATCTGTTTCTACGTAGACGATAAATTCAACATCATCCGCATAATTAATTGCATGGAGAATGTGGGGCGACTGCCTGATTTCATTTTCTAACATGCCGAGTAGTGTGTAGTCAACAGTAATGGAGAAGCCGTCTGTTAAAATACGTTCAACAACACCAGTCGCTTGTATCGCTTGAGAGGTTGCTTTTCCGTAAGCACGAATGAGTCCGCCGGCGCCTAATTTGATGCCGCCAAAGTAGCGAGTGACGACAACAACTGTATCTTTAAGCTGCTGTTTTTTTAGAACTTCTAGCATCGGTACACCAGCTGTGCCACTAGGCTCACCGTCGTCATTTGCTTTTTGAATGTTATCATGTTCGCCGATCATATAAGCTGAGCAGTTATGAGTTGCATCGTGATGTTTCTTTTTAATTTCATCGATAAATGCGATTGCATCTTCTTCAGTTTCAGCTCGCCTAATGTAGCCGATGAACCGTGACTTTTGAATGTTTAACTCATTTGAGCCGTTCTCATTAACAGTAAGATATCTTTTTAACATATGTAAGGACTCCTTTTTAAAATGTCATGTAAATGGGTCTTTATGATTTACGTGGTAGTGATTAATCAACTCGCTCTCATTATACCAATAGGTAGGTGAAAGACAATGACTGGGAATATGAAAGAGAAATGGAATAAAGAAGTGCTTGACGGTGTTATTAATGATATGGTTGACGTAGTAGAGAAGAGTAAAGATGAAGTCTATTACATTACTGAAGAAGCACGCAGCGAATATGAAAGATTAACGAAAGAATTAGCAGAAATCCGTGAGAAAGTTGCAAGTTATATAGAAGAGAACGACTCATTAGAAAGGGAAGTAAGTGTTTCTCGTAAACAACTGTCTTACGTCAGTCAACGATTCGATAAATATTCTGAAGATGAAATTAGAAATGTTTACGAACGCACACATGACTTACAAACGCAATTAGTCGTTATTCGTGAAGAGGAAAGGTCACTACGTGTCAAGCGTAATGACATCGAAAGACGGCTCATATCGCTTGAAGAAACAGTAGAGCGTGCAACAGGTATATTAAACAAAACAACAGTGATTTTAACGTATTTAAATGACGAAATAAAACAAGTTAATACATTAATAAAAGATGCAGAAGATAAACGGGCCTTTAGCTTAAAAATTATCGAGGCACAGGAAGAAGAACGAAAGAAGATTTCTCGAGAATTACACGATGGTCCGACGCAAATGCTTGCGAACATTTTATTAAGGTCAGAAATTGTTCACCGGACATTAGATAAAAAAAGTATTACAGAAGCGAAGTCAGAATTAAAAGATGTTCAAGAAATGATTCGTCAGTCGATAAATGAAATAAGACATATTATTTATGATTTACGACCGATGGCATTAGATGATCTCGGACTCATTCCGACGTTGAAAAAGTATATTGAAACATCAAGGGAGTTTCATCAAGTCGACATTAATTTTTCGCCTGTCGGAAGTTTTGAACGATTACCTGCAAAATATGAAGTAGCTTTTTTCAGACTCATCCAAGAATCCGTACAAAATGCGATTAAACATGCGGAACCGCAACTAATAGAAGTACTCCTGCAAATGACAGATTATGAAGTCATTATCGTCGTAAAAGATGACGGCATAGGATTTGTTAAGGAACAAAGTAAGCTTAAGTCATTTGGGTTAATGGGGATGAGAGAACGTGTAGAAATGTTAGGAGGATCATTTAAAATATCTTCTGAACGAGGTGAAGGCACTCACGTCTTAATGAAAATACCATTGTCCTATGATTAATCGGTTACTTAATTTTTTTACATTAATACCTAGACAAAAAATATACAAAAGCAAATATGTTAAATATGGATTTTAGTAAAGGATGGAAAATACTATGACAAAAGAAGCGATTGAGCAAACGAATCAAGTGGAAGTTGTAATTATTGATGATCATAAACTTTTTCGTGAAGGAGTTAAGCGGATCTTAGAGTTTGAACCTTCATTAAAGATAGTAGCTGAAGGTGGCGACGGAAATGAAGCGGCTGAACTCGTCGCGACGTATAACCCTGACGTCGTTCTGATGGATATTAATATGCCAGATGTAAATGGCATTGAAGCGACAGCAGATCTCGTACAAAAATTCGATGCGAAAGTTATTATTTTATCGATTCATGATGATGAAAATTATGTTACACACGCACTGAAAACAGGTGCTATGGGATACTTGTTGAAAGAGATGGATTCAGAGTCTCTCGTTGAAGCCATTCAAGTCGTCAATGAAGGTGGATCATACTTACACCCGAAAGTAACACACAACCTCGTTAAAGAATATCAAAGGCTATCTAACGAAGGTGGACAGGCTGGACTTGCTGGAGCAGATAGTATTTCTGAGCCGCTACACGTTTTGACGAAACGTGAGTGTCAAGTGTTGCAATTACTTGCCGATGGAAATAGTAACCGTAGTATTTCTGAAGAACTATATATTTCTGAGAAAACGGTTAAAAACCACGTAAGTAATATTTTACAAAAATTGAAAGTGAATGACCGTACACAAGCTGTCGTCATGGCTATTCGAAATGGTTGGGTAAAGATTAAATAATTTACAATATAATTTTGACAACCATTTTTCTAATCGCTATACTGTAACGAATAACATGTTAGATTAGGAGAAAATAATCAATGAAAACAGTTATATTATCTGATAGTACGGCGTATATTCCGCAAACGTTACGTGAAACTTATGATATTCATACGATACCGTTAAGTGTCGTTTTTGGACAAACATCATATAAAGAAGAAGTAGATTTATCGACAGAAGCATTTTATGAAAAAGTGAAAGTGTCAGAAGCGTTACCGACGACGTCACAACCGTCAGTTGGTGACTTTGTCGAGACATACGAATCACTTGCTGAAACATATGATTCGATTATATTTATTCATATATCGAGCGAATTGAGCGGGACGGGTCAATCAGCACAAACGGCTAAAACACTCGTTGAAGGTGTTGATATTCATATATTTGATTCGAAATATAGTGCGATTCCTCAAGGATTTTTTGCGATAGAAGCGGCTAAATTAGCGCAAGAAAATAAGTCGCCAGAACAAATATTAGCACATTTAGAACAATTAAGAGAAAAAGTTCGTGCGTATTTTATGGTAGATGACTTGAGCCATTTACAGCGTGGTGGAAGGATTAGTAACGCCCAAGCTGTTTTAGGTAGCTTATTAAAAGTGAAACCTATTCTTCATATAGATGAAGGGTTGATCGTTCCGTATGAAAAAATACGAACACGAAAGAAAGCATTGAATAAAATTGTGCGAATGCTTGAAGACGACCTCGAGAAGGACGCTGTTGAACAAGTGTGCTTTATTCACGGGAATGATGAAGCTTCGGCTATCGATTTAGAAAAGCAATTTAAAGAAAAATTCCCGACAATTGATACGTTTATTAGCTATTTTGGACCTGTCGTTGGGACTCACCTAGGTGAAGGTTCAATAGGTATTGCTTGGTTACTAAAATAAATTTAACATACTTAGCTTCTACTTCATTTTGCGAGTAGAAGCTTTTTTATAAAAAAATTAATGTACAAGGAGATTAGCGATGGAAAATCAATCAACAAAACATTCCCCTCATATGTTAAATCGTATGAACGTTCACCCACTTGCCGAACGATTCGATAGTAAACTTTTACTCCGACATGAAATACCTCTACCAAACCACACACTTCAACGACTCATTTCTGAAAAAGTCATCCACACTGAGCAATCAATCATCCGTTTTCGCGGGCGCATCAAATGTATGCGTTGTGGCAACGAGAATAAAAAAACATTTGCTCATATACCGTGTGCACGTTGTTGCAAAACTCACCATTACTGTCGTCAGTGCATTGAGATGGGCCGCGTACTCACTTGTGAACCTCTTTATTACGTAAAAGATTTAGAAAGAAATGTTCAGCGCATTCCATCTGCTTGTCAGTGGCAAGGCAAATTGACAGATGCTCAGCAAAAAGCGGCTGATAGAATTATTGAAGCAATTGACAAAAAAGAAAAGGAACTGCTTATTTGGGCTGTCGCCGGTTCTGGGAAAACAGAAGTGCTTTTTCCGAGTATTGAGTATGCACTAGCTAAAGGTTACCGAACGTGTGTAGCAACTCCACGGGCTGACGTCGTCCGTGAGTTACTTCCGCGACTAGAAGAAGCGTTTCCACGTGTACTGATTGACGGTTTGTATGGAGGCGCTAGTAAAAGAGAATCAGGTGCCCAGTTAGTCGTAGCGACGACACATCAGTTGATTCGATTCAAGCATTCGTTTCAACTCATGATTATTGATGAAATTGATGCATTTCCTTATACAGACGACCCAATGCTCCCATTCGTAACGAAACGAGCCTGTAAACAATCGGGAACGACTGTTTATTTAACGGCAACTCCGCGTAAAGACTTACAGAAACGTGTCAGAAGAAAGCAACTCCCACATATATTTATTCCTGTTCGTTACCATAATCACCCACTGCCAGTCCCTCAACTAATAAGTGACTATTCTCTCAAAAAACAATTGAATAAAAACGACGTTCCGACTGTTATTTTTAAATTTTTACATAATCGTGACGTAAGCTCGAGACAATTGCTCATATTTGTCCCGACGATAAAGATGGCTGAACATTTACGGCCTTTACTCATAAAAGAATGTATCCGTCGCAAGCTGATTAAAAATGCTGATGAAATAGCTTCCGTTCACGCAGAAGACGAATTACGCGAACAGAAAGTTGAACGGTTTCGTCGTAAGGAGATTCAATTGTTAATAACGACGACTATCTTGGAAAGAGGCGTTACATTCCCATCAGTTGACGTGATTGTTTTATGCGCAGATCACGTCGTCTTTGATGAAGCGGCACTCGTGCAAATTGCTGGCAGAGCAGGTAGAAGTGTAAACGATCCGAAAGGTCACGTATTATTCGTCCATTCTGGTCGAACGCATGCACTTGATGAAGCTGTTCAATCCATTAAGCAGATGAACCGACGAGGAGGCTTTTTATTATGACTTGTTTATGGTGTTTTGAACAACTAGCAAATACTATCAATTGGCAATCTTTTTTCACATTACGTGAGCAGAACACATTTTGTGACGATTGTTTGCATCAACTAAAACGAATCGAAGGAGATGTTTGTTCACGTTGTTTTAGAGAGTCTACTGTCAACGTTTGTTCAGATTGTCACACGTGGGAAAAGCAACGCGCGTGGAAAGATGTTTTAACGAAAAATGTGAGCGTATTTCATTATAATGAGATGATGAAGCAAATGATTGCTAAATGGAAATATCGAGGCGACTATGTGCTTACGGAAGGTTTTCGTCATGTATTTAAAAAGCAATTCAATGAACACTTTAGGGACATTTGGCAAAAGGCATATATCGTTCCAATCCCTTTAAGCGATGAGCGATTAGAAGAGAGAGCATTCAATCAAGCACAAGTATTAACGCAATTTTTACCGCGAACAAAAGAGATACAGTTAACGCGTGTTCACCATGAGAAGCAAGCGAAAAAAACACGTCATGAGCGATTAACAATAAAAAATCCATTTATTTTACGAGAAAGGGTAAACAAACCGGTCATTCTTGTCGATGATATATATACAACAGGAATTACTTTGCGCTATGCAGCGAGAACATTAAAGAATGCTGGTTGTCCAGCTGTGTACTCGTTCACACTAGCACGAGGTTAAATATGGTATAATAGGTATATTATAAGGTTTACTATGGAGGAACTAACGATGACTCAATTAGCAAATTGCGCTCGTTGTAACGAAGTGTTCGTTAAACAATTAAGAGATATTTGTAAAAAATGCTTCGATCAAGAGGAAGAAGCTTTTCGTACAGTATATAATTTTTTAAGAAAAAGAGAGAATCGCCAAGCGCGAATGATGGAAATTGTTGAAGCGACTGGTGTTGAGGAAGAATTGATTACGAAATTTATCCGCGAACAGCGGTTGTTAACGTCAAATTTTCCTAACTTGTCATATCCGTGTGAACGATGTGGTACGGATATTACGACAGGGAAAGTTTGTGACGAATGTTCGCAATCAATTATTCAGACGTTTACAGCATCAGAGCGTAATGAGGAACAAAAAATTAATCGTGGACAAGACGAAGAAGAGATTAGCGTTTATTACACGTTTGATAAAGATAGAAAGAAGTAAAAATGGTTTAAAGGAGTGAGGGACATGAAGATATTTGGTCCGGGTCAATCTCGTTTAAGTGCTTATCAAAATCAACGTACTTATCAAGTTGACCAACAGAAGAAAGCAGTTAAAGAAGATCAACTACAAATTTCTAAAGAAGCGAAAAATTTACAAAAAGGGACACAATCAACAAATCGTGACCTTTATATTAAACAGATAAAACATGACGTAGAAACGGGAAATTACTCTGTCGATGTTGATAAAACTGCACAGAAACTAATGAATTACTGGTCAGGACAATAAGTAAAGGGTGAATGTTAACTGTGACGATAAACACAATTATTCAAGCGTTAGAACAGTTGTTGCGTATTCACGAATCGTTATTGCTCACATCAAAAGAAAAGACTGAGATTATTAAGCGCGGCGAACCTGATCAATTGCAGTCTGTTATTTTGAAAGAGTATAAAATTATTCAGCAACTTGAACAAGCTGAGGCAAAGAGAGAGAAAGCTGTTGACGATTGGTTTGCTGAACAAGGGGAAGTAGCGTCGAAAACGATAAGTGAGATGCTAGGGCGCATGACAGATGAACAGGAAAAAGAAGTTCTCCTCTCACATATGGTTCGATTAACAGAAAAGATAACTGAGCTTAAAAGTCAGGAGCATTTAAATAAAGAGTTGCTACAGCAATCACTTAAATTCGTCCAACTATCACTATCAACGATGAATCCTTCACTCGGAAACTTTAACTACGGAAATGAAAATAAGCAAGCAACAAATCGTTCGGTATTTGACTCAAAAGCATAAAGACATTGTAAAAGGAGTATTTATATGAGTACATTTCACGGGCTAGAAATGGCCAAACGAGCATTAGCCGCTCAACAAGCAGCTTTATATACGACAGGACATAACATTTCAAATGCACATACAGATGGTTACTCAAGACAGCGTGTAAACTTTAATGCTGATATCGCTTTTCCACCAGGCTCACGAAATAGTCCGAAAATTGCCGGACAACTCGGAACAGGTGTTGACGTAGGAGCTATTCAGCGGATTAGAGACCAATTTCTAGATACACAATTTCGTACGGAAAATAGTCGTGATGGCTACTGGAGTTCACAGCGTGCAACACTTAGTCGTTTAGAAGACTTATTAAATGAACCGTCAGATAGTGGACTGTCAAAAACAATGAAACAATTTTGGCAATCACTTGAAGATTTATCAGTGAATCCGGAGAACTCTGGGGCTCGCTCAGTCGTAAAGGAACGTGCAGTGGCTGTTGCGGACACATTTAATTATTTATCAGATACATTAAAATCTATTCAAGCAGATTTAGGCGATGAAATTAAAATAACAGCAGAACGTGTAAATGTTTTGCTCAAAGATATTAACGATTTAAACAAGCAAATTAAGCGACTAGAACCACATGGATATTTACCGAATGATTTATATGATGAAAGAGATCGTTTAGTCGATGAACTTTCAGAAATGGTAAATATTAAAGTGCATACGTCAGATAGTGGTGGAGATGCTTTAACGATTGCCGAAGGTGTATATTCGATTGAACTTTTAGATGCGAACGGAAATTCACTCGGAGACAATGATGAAAAAGTATTTTTAATTGATGCGTCAGTTGACGATTTAGATGTTGCTGAGAATGAATTTGGGATTATTTTTGATGAAGATGATGGCTATGGCTTTACAGTAGCTGATTCTGATGATTCCTCAATTGCTTATTTGTATGAGTTTAAACATTTCAAACAGACGGGTACGTTAATCGGTCTCGTTGACTCTTATTATCAATATGAAGGACAGTCGGAAACGACAATGAGTATTCCGGAAATTTCTGAGAAGTTAGATAAGCTAGCTAAAGAATTTGTTGAAGCCTTTAATGAACAACATCGAGCAGGTTATGATTTTGATGGTAATGAAGGGATTGATTTCTTTGATCCTAGTGGTGTCACAGCAGGTAGTATCTCAGTTGCAGAAGCTATCTTAAAAAACCCAAATAAAATTGCTGCAGCTGGTAAACGAGGAGACGATGGAGAGGCACTCGTTGGGGACGGAGATAATGCACTTGAGTTATCACGTGTTTTTGATCAATCTATTGATGATTTAGATAACCAGTCGGTAACTAACTTTTATGAATCTTTAATCGGTGATATCGGTGTGTCGGCAGAAGAATCAATTCGTCGTCAAGAAAACACAGCGACGCTCTTATCACAAGTTGAAAACCAGCGATTATCAGTTAGTGCTGTATCACTGGATGAAGAAATGACGAACTTAATTAAATTCCAGCACGCATATAACGCAGCAGCGCGTAGTATGACGTCAATGGATGAAATGCTTGATCGTATTATAAATAATATGGGATTAGTAGGAAGGTAGGGTAAAAATATGCGTGTCACACAAACGATGCTTTCAAACAATATGTTACGTAACTTAATGAACGGCCAATCAAAAATGGATAAGTATATGGAACAATTGTACACAGGTAAAAGAATCTCACGTCCTTCTGATGATCCAGTCATTGCTATGAAAGGGATGCATTATCGCGGACAAGTGACAGAAGTCGAACAATATAAGCGAAACTTATCAGAAGTTCATAACTGGATGGATAACGCAGATGCTGGTCTTGATAAAATGAACTTAGCGATGCAACGTATTAGAGAATTGACTGTCCAAGCGAGTACGACGACGTACGATGATGATGCACTTAAAAGTATTAAAGAAGAAGTGAGTCAATTAAAAGAGCAATTAAGAGAAATTGTCAATACGAATGTTAACGGCAAATATATTTTTAACGGTAAAGATACGTCAACGCCACCGATGGACGAAGACGGGAACATTACATTTAATGATGAGGATGTCATGATTGAAATTTCTAAAGGGAACGAATTAGCGGTCAATGTTCGATTACAAGATATTTTCCATCCAGAAGACGGAAACACAATTATTGAAGGTATTGATAGCTTGTTAGATAAATTAGAAGCAGGTCATTCAGAAGATTTAGTTGAAATTGGTAACACGTTAGAAGTGTTAGATAAACATGCGAGTAACATTATTAACGTACGCGCTGACTTAGGTGCGCGCATGAACCGTGTCGAACTCATTGAAAATCGGATTGATGAACAAGAAGTGATTGCTAAAAAGACGATGTCTGAAAACGAAGACGTTCATTTTGAAGAAGCGATTACTAATTTAATCACACAAGAAACGTTGCACCGTGCAGCATTAGCTGCTGGGTCACGAATTATTCAACCGAGCTTAGTTGATTTTCTAAGATAAAGAAAAGTGATACCCACACGTGCTCATGTGTGGGTTTTCTTCATTGCGATTATAAAGGGGGGAATATATATGCAAATGCCACAAATTGTCATTGAATCGCAAATGGGGCGAATTAGTATTGAGCAACCACAAGGTGTTCAAGAAATTTCTCAGCCGAAAGCTGACTTATCGATTCAGCAACCGCAAGCGACGATGCATATGCAGACGACACCTGGTCGTTTAACGATTGATCAGACACAAGCATGGGAAGAGGTAAACCTTGTTTCAGCATTGAGACAGACAGAGCGAATCGTAGCGGACGCTAAACAGGCGGTACAAGCAGGGACAGCGAGACGTGCGGAACAAGGCGATCAATTGATGCGAATTGAAAATGGTGGCGACCCAATTAAAGACCAAGCAGTCATAAATGGGCACGATCAAATGAAATCGATCAGTTTAAAATATATTCCTTCTCCGTTCGCTGTGAAGATTGATTACGAACCATCTAAACTTGATATAAATATTCAAGCGAACCGACCGATAATTGATGCACAACAGAACAAACCGATCGTTAATTATAATCGCGGACACGTACAAATTGGTATGGAACAATATCCGTCATTAACGATTGACTATATAAATTTATTTTCTGAACGAGCATGAACGAAAGAAAGGGTCGATTTTTAACTTATGAAATTACAAACGAAATACGTCGGAGCAGTTGACGTTAAAGAAGAAAAAATCATTAACTTTCCATTCGGGTTACCCGGCTTTGAAAAAGAAACATCGTTTGTTTTATTAGAATTGCCAGGTAATCCAATCTTTCAAACGTTACAATCAGTAACGAATGAAAACTTAGCGTTTATCGTTATACATCCTTATCATTTATATAAAGACTATGAGTTTAAGCTTGACCAAACGATTCAAGACCATTTAAAGATTCAGGAGCAAGCTGATGTTTTCGTTTTAACGATTGTTACTTTAAAGCAACCATTTGAACAGAGCACAATTAATTTAAAAGCACCGATTATTATTAATGAAAAAGAGATGCTAGCAAAGCAGTACGTTTTAGTAGATGATGCGTACGAAACGAAGGCACCTTTACACGTCGAAACGGATGAGGATGAGTCTAAAGATGCTCGTACTTAGTAGAAAGATTAAGGAATCGATTATGATTGGTGAGGAGATAGAGATTAAAGTGCTTGCGATTGAAGGTGATCAAGTGAAATTAGGTGTAGAAGCGCCGAAATCAGTTGATATTTACCGAAAAGAAATATACGTAGCCATTAAAGAGGAAAATAGCGAAGCAGCAGAAATTAGCCAAGATATGGTTGAACTTTTAAAAAATCAAAGTTAATTATGAGAAAAGATAAAGAAATGCGAATTTGTTCCGATATATAAAGAAAGAACACGGGGCAAGGAGTTGCATACTTATGCAAGTAGATAATGTAAGTGTAAATACTCAAGTAACGAGCAACCAAGAATTTATTAAACAATTTACATCAGCAGGAAAGCAAACATTAAGCAATGATAACCATAAAGAGCAACAAGAGTTCAGTAAAAAAGATGTTGAAACAGCCGTTGAGCAATTAAATGAGATTACAGAGACTTTAGATACGCGTTTAAAGTTTGCTTATCATGAAGAGCTTAACGAATATTATGTGACGGTTATTGATCCGTTAACAGATGAAGTGATTAAAGAAATCCCACCGAAAAAAATGCTCGATATGTACGCAGCAATGGTCGGTTTTGTAGGTATTTTAATCGATGAGAAAATTTAAAGGAGTGTTTCAAATATGGTAATGCGTGTTGGCGGAATAGCCAGTGGTATGGATATAGAGTCAATGGTAAACAAGTTAATGGAAGCGGAAAGAATGCCACTGACGAAAATGCAACAAGATCGAACGAAAATAGAGTGGCAACGAGATGCTTTTCGCGATGTGAATCGTTCATTATTAAACTTAGAAACATCATTAAGAAATATGCGTTTGCCAAGTAACTACTTGCAGAAAACAGCCGTATCATCACAGCCAAATGCTGTTACAGCAACTGGTTCACCATCAGCATCAGACGGCTCTTATAATATTAAAGTTTCTCAGTTAGCGACAAATGTAATTCAAACGAGTGAAGAGATTGAAAAAGACCATACATTTCAAGCTGGAGAGATTACAATTAAAACGTATGACGAAGATGGGAATGACTTAGTTCATACAGTGGAAGTGAAAGAAGGCGATACGTTAGATCAAGTCGTTCGAAAGTTAAACGATAATGACGTAAACGTACGTGCTTTTTATAATGAGCAATCCGGGCAAATTGTTATGGAAACAACTCGAACGGGTATTTATAATGAAGGTGGCAATGAAATAACAGTTTCTGGATTGAGTATGTCGCGTGTGAAAGCTGCAACAGATGCTAAATTCACTTATAATGATGGACTCGAATTAACATCACGAGATAACAATTATCAGTTAAATGGAATTAACTTATCTTTCCATGATGTAACGCCAGATAATAGTAATGCACGGATTACGATTGAAAATGACGTTGAAGATGCATTTGATAAAATTGTCGCATTTGTTGATCAGTATAATGAAGTTGTTGAACAACTAAATGCATCACAGATGGAAGAAAAACATCGTGACTTCCCGCCATTAACAGAAGAACAGAAGAAAGATATGTCAGAAGATGAAATTAAAAAGTGGGAAGAAAAAGCACAGAGTGGTGTAATTCGTGGAGAAGCTGCCATCGTAAACGGTTTACAGTCGATGCGAAACGCTTGGTATCAATCGGTTGATACAGGTTCAGACATAAAGAGTATGCCACAAATCGGTATTACGACGACAACAAATTATCGTGACGGTGGAAAACTTATAATTGATGAAGATAAATTGCGTGATGCTTTAAGGGAAGATCCAGAAGGTGTGCAAAATTTATTCGCTAATTCAAGCGATGGTGAAGAGCGCGGAATTGCGAACCGATTAACTGATTCAATTAACCGTACAATGAAAGAGATTGATAAAAAAGCAGGGAAAGAATTCCATACACTTGAAAACTATAGTCTCGGACGAGAAATGAAAGATATTAATGAACGAATTTCCCGTTTTGAACAACGTCTACTTGATGTAGAAAATCGTTATTGGAATCAATTTACACAGATGGAAAAAGCGATTCAACGACTTAATGATCAGTCAGCACAACTGTTTTCACAATTTCAATAATTAAAATCATATAAATGTTTAATGGTTTAACATTTAAAAGGAGTGACGGATATGGCTTCAAGAGCAGCGTATCAGACATACCAAAATAATGCGGTAAATACAGCGTCAGGCGGCGATTTAACGTTGATGCTATATAATGGGTGTATTCGTTTTATTAAACAAGCGATGAAAGATATTGAGGCGAATCATTTTGAAAGTAAAAATACACATATTCAAAAAGCGCAAAATATTATTCAAGAACTCATGTTGACACTCGATCCAGCGATTGAATTATCAAAACAAATGATGCCAATTTATGATTATATTAATTTTCAACTTCAAGAAGCTAATATTAAAAATGATCGTGGGTCGCTAGAAGAGGCACTTGAGTTTGTAACAGAGTTTCGCGATACGTGGAAACAAGTGATTGCACAAACGCGAAAAGCTGAATATGCTCAAGGTGCACAAGTGTAATGAATCGTTTACAGACGTTACACGACATTACGAAGCAACTGAAAGAGTTGCTCCAATCCGAAACAGATGATCGCGAAATGTTAATTGAACAGATGAATGAATTAATTGATCAACGTGAAAATGAATTAGCGAAAATGTCACCCCCCTATAGCGAAGAGGAAAAAGCGTTAGGATGGGAAGTTGTTCAATTAAATAAACATATTGAAGAAGCGATTCACGATTTGTTTTCTGAAGTAAAAAAAGATATGCAAAATGTCCAAAAGCAAAAGAAATCTAAACAATCGTATATGAATCCCTATGAATCAGTAAATATGAATGATGGCATGTTTTTGGATAATAAGTTATAATAGTTATACTAAAAATAAAGACAAGAGAACAACCAATGTTTCTCTTGTTTTTGTTTTATACATTGCTAACGTTAGTTATGTCATTTATTGACAATGCTTTTACTTCTTTATAAAAAAATAAACTTATAATGACAGAAGAAGAAGAAAAAAAGAAGAAAAAGTAGTATACTATAATTAGCAAAGAAAAAAAGGAGGACACTTAGATGAATTATAACATTCGTGGTGAAAATATAGAGGTGACTGAGGCTATCAGAGATCATGTCATTAAAAAGATTAGTAAACTTGAAAGATATTTCGATACTAAGCCAACATCAGATGTACACGTGAAGTTAAGTGTCTATAACAATGAACAAACAGTAGAAGTAACAATCCCAATGACAGGGCTATTATTACGTGGTGAAGAGCACCACAACGATTTGTATGCAGCGATTGATCTCGTCGTCGCAAAGCTAGAAAGACAAATCCGTAAGTACAAAACAAAAGTAAATCGTAAGTTCCGACAAGAAGGATCTGCAAAACACATTTTTGCTGAATTAGAGCAAGAAGCGAGAGAAGTACAAGAAACTTCTGACGATGAAATTGAAATCGTACGTACAAAGCGTTTTAATTTAAAACCGATGGACTCAGAAGAAGCGGTTTTACAAATGGATATGCTTGACCACGCATTTTTCGTATTTACGAATGCGGAGTCTGGAGATACGAACGTTGTTTATCGCAGAAAAGATGGGCGTTACGGATTAATTGAACCAGAAAATTAAAATTAAACATATGTAGATTTGAAGAGGTTATATCTTTAACGAGATATAACCTCTTTTTTGTTGAGAGAAAATTGTTTAGGCGTGTAACAATTAATAAACAAACATTTTTTGAATAAATATACGGATTAAGCAAAAAATATACATTAATTATACACAAAATAAAAAAAGTGCAAAATTAAAAAATATGCACGAAATTTGTCGGATGTACCTTGGTATTTTAGTTATGAGGTACATCCGGGGGTGGATGTACCCCTATTAGGGGGTGGATGTGCCTCATAACTAAAATATCGGTATTAGCCAAGTCGAAAATAATTTAGTATAACTATACATAACATATGCAAAAGGAGGTTTTTTATGAAAGTGGCAGAAAAAGGTCAAATTGATCAATTAATAGAAAAAGTAGCGCAACAAGAGCGAGTCATTGCCCAGCTTATGAAAGCGATTGCGCATACGAATGAACAAGTT
>Ga0079226_10001078_pt1 | contig 20658 bp, 17 predicted proteins | sample Poulit2014_FD_76345 | JGI IMG/M metagenome (GOLD analysis project Ga0079226, IMG submission 76345) | Agricultural soil microbial communities from Georgia to study Nitrogen management - Poultry litter 2014 | ecosystem: Environmental > Terrestrial > Soil > Agricultural land | place: USA: Georgia... | reverse complement strand
GCGCTATAGGTGAGGCGAGAGTCGCTGCAGATTTGCATTGCATCTCTGCTAATTGAGCAGGAATCGCTATAGATATATTAATAACTGCTGATAAAAAGTCATCTATCATGTCACTTTCTAAGCAGATAAAAGAGGCTGAGACAAAAGTAATGAATCAAAGAAAAAATCCGAACGATGATTTGAAATTCTTCAGTTAGATTTTAAATCAGTTCGGATTTTTCTTTTTATAGTATAATTCGTTTTCACTTAAACCAGCGTAGGAAAAATGCGGAGACTCCTGGGGGAACATAGGCCTGGATGAGACCCCGCAGTGCGACAGCGCGAAAAGGCTCGTCAGCCGCCCCCGGAAAGCGAAGCATTTTTCCGCAGCGATGGTTAAGATTTATCCATACATTCCACTTAAATATTCCGGTTATCATTCGTCTTTTATGTTAAACGTTTTAGTTATGTCCCAGCCCCTTCTTCTAATGATGATCCCCCCGATAATGCTCGTACTGCCGGTACAAATCATGCAATGCAGAGACAAGCGCATTTCCGGCTTTTCCCAAATAGTGTTCTTTCATCGTTTCAGCAGGCTGATCAATGCCGTCCTGCAGACTGTGCCCTCTTAAAAGATGATGGACAAAATGCCTGCCGTGCTCAGTTGCAAGGGTGCAGTTGGCGGCTACAATCACCCCATATTTTTTATCGATTTCCGCTGTTATCGTGAGCGTTTCATAAATGCTTTTTGCTGCCATTCCGGATGGCAGCCTGGCATGGCCGGCGATAAATACCGTATTCATCATATCTCATTCCCTTCAGCTAAAATTCGGTCCACGGTAACCGAGTTTTCTGGAAATTGCCTCAGCTGATGTTTTTGTTTTCTTCTTCAGGCATTCCAGGTTCTCCCCTTCGAAGCGACGGGACAACCCGCTGACCGCCAGTGCGGCGATAACCTGATTACTATAATCATAGATAGGAGACGATATTCCTGTCGTATCAGCGTCCTGTTCTCCGATACTATAGGCATACTCATTTTCATAAATCGTCTGAAGTTCCTGAAGCAACTCTTTCCTATTAATCGTACCGCTATCGCCAGGCCGATGCAATTCCGATTCTGTTAAAATTTCTTCCTGCCTTGCCCTGGACATGTTTGCCAGCAGCATTTTCGGGCCGGACCCCAAATAAAGGGGTGAGTTTTTGCCGACTCTGGTATTTAGTCTCAGTGCTCTTGAACTGTCTACCTTTTCAATATAGGTCGCTTCGCCCTGATTGGCAATAACCAGGTGAATTACCTCATTAATATCACCGGCAAGCTTTTGCATATCCGGCAAGGCGATTGACCGAATTTCCAGCTGATCGGAAACAATTTGTCCAAGCTCGAGCAGCTTCAGTCCAAGCTGATATTTGCTGTCATGCTCATTCTCTTTCGTTTTATATAAGAAATTGCCTGACTCCAGAGCTGATAACAGCCGGTAAGCAGTTGGCTTTGGAATCCCGGCTTTCCCGGCAATTTCCTTTAAAGTCAGTTCCGGTGTATCTGGTGAGAAATAATTTAACAAATTCATTGCTTTGATGACACTCTGATTCATAGAGAAAACTCCTTGCAGTTATAATGACAACAATCTTTAAGACAAGAAACCATGCTCCAATCAGCAGTCCGTAAAGAAAAAAGCTGCCGCAAAAAGCAGAGCAGCCCTTTCAATAAAGGATTAATTTGTTACATGTGCTTTCTTCGCACTGTTTGTTTCATGGATATTCACACCACGTTTAGCCATTTCCTCAATATAAGTATCCCCTGGAACAATCTGCTCAGGCGGATAAACACCACGTTTTGTAATCGTTCCGTTTGCAATCATCTGGGCAACAACAGAAATCGTGTTGGCGGTCGCGCGGGCCATAGCTGTTACGTTATGTTCTCTGTCTTTGTATGTTGTCATTTCAAATACATGTGTTTCGGGCTGGGCATCTTTTGTACCATTCACTTTAACCCGAAGCAATACAACATCATCCTTTTCCCCAAGGTCAACAATCGGATCAAGCACTTTGAGCAATACTTCCCTTGGATTAATCTCCTGGCCATTGACATCAACCGAATAATCCATCCGTGTCAGATTCAAGTCAACGAGCAGCTTAAATTTCTCAGCGTGGCCCGGGTAGCGAATCGTTTTATATTCCAGCGCCTTCAATTGCGGGTACGAAATGGACAGTGTTGATGTGCCGCCTGATGTATGGAAAGCTTCAAGCGGACCGAACTTCTCAAAATGGACACGCTCAACTTCAGTCAAAGATTCAATTTCCTGTTTGACACCGTCACGGATGATCAATGCCGGATCAGTATAATGATCAAAAACCCCTTCCATTGAAAAAACATGATTGTATTCAAACGGCGGCTCAGGATTGACCGGAATTCCGCCAACATACAGTTTAATCTCTTCCAATCCGTCAAGCTTGCTTTCGCCGTGACCGGATAAAATATTGATCATGCCCGGTGCCACACCCAAGTCAGGGATTAATGTAACCCCGGCGGCTTTAGCGTCCTCCTTCATCCCAAGGACCTTATCGGTCACATGGCCGATGTGCCCGCCTAAATCCACCGAATTGACGCCGACCTCAATTGCGGTCTCAGCAACGATCTCATTAAAGGAGTAAAATAATGCATTGATAACGACATCAAACTGCCGCATGTAATTGCCAAGTTCCTGTTTATCCTTTGCGTTAACCTGATAGGCTGTCAGTTTTGGAGAATTTAATTGATCGATAACACTCTGTGCGATTTTAATGTCGATATCAGCCAGGCCAACCGCTGTAACACCTTCACTTGACGCCAAATCACGAGCGGCCTCTTTTCCCATAAGTCCAGATCCGAGTACACCAATTTTCATACTTTCTTCACTCCCGATAAAATACTTCTATTTTTCTCCCCCTTAGGGAAGGCTGTCTCCCATTTACTTCGGATTTCCCCTGATTCCAGCAATCTCTTTCCCGTATTCAAGTTGTTGTCTCCCGAATTGATAGACTCCTGCCAGATAGGGTCTCTACCTTCCAGTATACTCCCCCGTTTTAGAAACTTATTCCACCGGCTTATTGCTTACTCTGTATCAATCTGTGCACGCTGCAGCTTGCCGCTATAATCAATGTAAACTGCTTTCCATTCGGTGAACACATCGAGTGCCTGTACGCCGGAGTCGCGATGTCCGTTCCCGGTTCCTTTTGTGCCGCCGAACGGTAAGTGAATTTCGGCACCTGTTGTACCGGCGTTCACGTAAACAATTCCGGTGTCAAGGTCCCGCTGTGCTTTGAACACACGGTTGGCATCTGTTGTGAAAATTGAGCTTGAAAGACCATACGAGACGCCATTGTTCACTTCGATGGCTTCTTCAAAACTCTTCACCGGAATGAGAGAGATAACAGGCCCAAAGATTTCTTCCTGAGAAATGCGCATATCTGCTGTGCAGTCCGTAAACAGGGTTGGTGCGAAATAATGCCCGTTTATATATTTGCCGCCATCAAGCACATAACCGCCGGCAACGAGCTTGGCCCCTTCTTCCTTGCCGATCTGAATATATTTTTCGATTTTTTCAAGACCAGCCTTGTTGATAATCGGCCCGACTGTATTTGACTCATCCAAGCCGTCGCCGATGGTCAATTTTTCGATTTCAACGAGCAGCCGCTCCTCGAGCTGTTCTTTCACGTCTTCATGAACAATTACCCTGCTTGCCGCTGTACAGCGCTGGCCGCTTGTGCCATAAGCGCTCCAGAGAATGCCTTCCACTGCCAGATCAAGATCGGCATCGTCCATGACCGTAATCGCATTTTTACCACCCATTTCAAGTGAAACTTTTTTCAACTGCTTGCCGCATTCGCTTGCAATATTGCGGCCGGTGTCATTGGATCCTGTAAATGAAATGACCCTGATATCATCATGGTGCACCATCGCATCACCGACCTGTGAGCCTTTACCATATACCACATTCATGATGCCTTTGGGCAGTCCTGCTTCCTCAAGAATCTTCGCCAGTTCAAAGGCCATGATTGGCGTTTCAGTCGCAGGCTTCCAGATAACCGCATTGCCCGCAACGATGGCCGGGAATGACTTCCAGGTAGCAATCGCAATCGGGAAATTCCACGGTGTGATGATGCCGACAACGCCAACCGGTGCACGCTGGCTCATCGAAAACTTATTCGGAAGCTCCGCCGGCGTGGTATGACCAAACAGGCGGCGCCCCTCTCCTGCCATGTAAAACGCCATATCAATGCCTTCCTGCACTTCACCGCGTGCCTCTTCCAGCACTTTTCCGTTTTCCATCGTCAGCAGCTGCGAAAGCCGTTCCTTCCGCTCTTTCATTAACTGACCGACTTTAAATAATACCTCTGCCCTTTGTGGCGCAGGTACCAGTGCCCATTCCTTTTGCGCTTTTTTCGCAGCTTCCACTGCATTATTGACAGCCCCGCCATCTGAGAGGGGAACATTTACGACTGTTTCACCGTTCGCCGGATTGATCACCTCAGCGGATTGACTGGTTTCCTCCCATTTTCCGTTAATAAAATTGTTCAGTTTTTTTGTCTCAAGCAAACTTTGAGCCATATGTTATACCTCCTAAAATTGATGATAAATACTATTTTTTAGCACGATTACGGATTTGTGCAATCGTGGATGAAACGGAAATATGCTCCTTTTCAGCCATAATTTCAATGACTGCCGGCACATTTTTTTGCAGTGCTGCATCAAACACTTCAGCAAATTGATCGGCTGTTTTCACCAAATACCCATCAGCCCCGACACTTTCAGCCAAATCTTTGAATGAAACACTTCCTAAATCAGTACCGATGACTTTTTCAGGATAGTGCATTTCCTGATGCATCCGGATTGTCCCGTACATTTGATTGTTAAACACGAGACTGATGACCGGAATCTGGTATCTGACTGCGGTTTCCAGCTCTTGCATGGTCATCATGAATCCGCCGTCACCAGCCAAAGCGATGACCGGTTTATCCGGCAGGGCAAGTTTTGCCCCGAGTGCCCCCGGAAGACCATACCCCATAGCACCTGAAGTCGGTCCCACATACGTATGTTTCTCCTTAAACGGATAAAAAGCGTGCAGCCAGCCTGCAAAGTTACCGGCATCATTGGTGAGCAGTGCGTTATCAGGCAATAAGCCCGCCATCATTGCCACTATATGTTTGTTGATCACATCTTTATGCGAAACATCCAGACTGCTGACTTCCTCAAAAGCACACCGGCGTTCGTTCACCCAATTTTTCCAGCCCACCTGGATATCCATGCCTTCCAACGCCTTTAGCGCTTTTTCTCCATCCGCGACTATCCCGGCATCAGGACTGTAAACCTTGCCAATGATGTCATAACTGATATCGATGTGAATCAGTTTTTTCTCTGGCGTCAGGATCTGATAATCCTGTGTGGTCACCTCTGATAGCCGTGTGCCGATTGCCATGACAACATCCGCTTCCTTCACGGTCTGCAGGATATTTGGGCTGGTTCCCAGTCCAAGGTGTCCCGCATATAATGGATGATTGTTTGGAAACACGTCCTGTCTGCGAAATGCTGCAATAACAGGCAGATGGTATTTTTCAGCAAAAGACAAAAGAGCATCTTCAGCTTCTGAAGCTTTCACACCCCCGCCGGCAATGATCAGCGGTTTTTCTGCTGCATCAAGCAGCTCTTTAACTTGTGTGATTTCTTCTTCGGCTGGAACAGGCTTCGGTTTCACAGCGGGCGGCCCAAACGTCATCTCCGCCTCAGCTGGCAGGATGTCCTCCGGCAATGACAGGACAACCGGGCCCGGTCGTCCTGTCCGGGCTATGCGGAATGCCCGCTGCACAATCTCTGCCATGCGTTCCGGGTCTTTCACTTCAACAGCCCACTTGGCGGTATGCTGAAAATACTGGTCCAGATCAATTTCCTGAAAGCCTTCCCTGCCGCGGAACTTGCTGTGCACCTGCCCCAGAAAAACAACCATTGGCGTGGAGTCCTGATAAGCGGTATGAACACCGATGGAAAGGTTTGACGCACCCACACCGCGTGTGGCCATAACAACACCGGGTTTTAGGGATGACTTGGCATACCCTTCTGCCATAAATGCTGCACCGCTTTCATGCCTTGTCGATATCAATCTGATGGAGGCTTCATCGTGCAGTGCATCCATTAAAGGCAGGTAACTTTCGCCGGGAACACAGAACGCATCACTTATCCCCTCTATTTTCATACACTCCACAATTGCCTGTGCTGCGGTCATCGTTTTGGTTTTTCTGGGTTTCACTGTCGTTTTCATCTAACTGGTCACCTCCTTTAAATTCAACTGGCTCATACGGTCGATGACGTCATCCAATCGTTCAGTTGTAACCGTAAGCGCCACCCTGAAGTACCCTTCCCCCCGTGAACCAAACGCATTTCCGGGGGTGACAATCACACCCGCTTCGTGCAGCAATTTATTTGCAAACGACATCGACGTAAAGCCGTCCGGCACTTTTGCCCAAAGAAAAATTGTGCCATTCGGTTTATCAGCCTTGATACCAAGCTTTTCGAACGCTTTATAAAGTTTCTCCATGCGTTGCTGATAAACAGTGTTATGTTTTTGAACTTCCGAAAAATCACTTCGCAGTGCAGCAGCGGCAGCTTTTTGAATCGGCAAAAACTGGCTTGAATCAATATTGCTTTTAAATGCTGCCAATGCATTAATGACTTCTTTGTTACCGACAAGATAGCCTATCCGCCAGCCTGTCATGTTAAAGCTCTTCGACAGGGAACCAAACTCCACTGCGCATTCTTTAGCATCAGGAATTTGCATCACACTAGGTGCTTTATAACCATTAAATGTAATCATGTCATACGCTGCATCATGCACAAGCAGCATTTGATTTTCCCGGGAAAATGCAATCGCTTTCAAAAATGTGTCATAACTAATCGTAGCTGCTGTCGGGTTGCCCGGATAGTTTAATAGCATTAATTTTGCCTGATTGATAGATTCTTGGTCCACATAATCATATAGCGGCACATAACCATTTGCGTCATCCAGCGGCAGTGCCGTACTCTTCCCGCCGGCTAAATGTACAGCCGTTCCATAAACTGGATATCCGGGATCTGGAATCAGCACAGTATCCCCGGGGTTGATGGTTGCATGCATCAGATTGGCAATCCCTTCTTTTGATCCGATCACAGCGAGCACTTCCGTCTCCGGGTCCAAGTCGACATCATACTGTTTTTTATAAAAGTGGGCAACCGCTTCTTTGAATTCTTTAGCACCGCTATATGTGGAATAGCGATGATTGGCAGGAATTTTTGATTCCTCGGCCAGCCGGTCAACAATAAAATCAGGTGTCGGCAAATCCGGTGCGCCAATTCCCAAATCAATCACATCAACACCGTCCGCCTGAAGTTCCTTTTTCTTCTTCTGAAATTCGGAAAATAAATATGGCGGTAAATTGCTCACTTTATCAGAAACAAAAGACATCCCATATCCCCCTATTTCATTTTGTGAAATGCCATTTCATTAATCTGATGTAAGTGTAAATCACCGTCTGAAAAATTGCAACTGTCGCTAAATATTTTCTTTTATATAATTCAAGCTTTTAGAAGCCCGCTCAAGGTCCTGTGCTCGCGCCCATGTTTTCATTCTGGCGCTCATACTAATTCTCGATGCCAGTGTTAAAATTCTTTTTTTCTGCCAGTAAAATGATTAAACATTCCAAACATCTCAGTTGACTGTTATGATTAAGGAAATCCATCAATTCTTTTAAACGGGGTGCTATGATGAATACCGAAAAAGCGTATGCGGCTTATTTGGACCAGCAGGATGAGCTGGCAAATTTCCGGGATGAATTTTATATACCTGAAAATACCATTTATATGGACGGCAATTCACTTGGACTGTTGTCAAAACGGGCGGAGCAGGCCGTTGATGACATGATGGCTTCGTGGAAAACATATGCCATTGACGGATGGACAAATGGCAATGAACCGTGGTATTACCTGTCCGAAAAGCTGGGCGCGGTGACGGCTCCGTTAATCGGTGCCAGTCCTGTGGAAGTCGTTGTTACCGGATCGACGACCACTAACCTGCATCAGCTCACCGCCAGTTTTTATCAACCTGAGGGAAAGAAAACTAAAATACTTGCAGATACATTGAACTTTCCGTCTGATATTTATGCGCTGAAAAGTCAATTGAAGCTGAAAGGCTGTAATCCGGATGAACACCTTATACAAGTCGAAAGCAATGATGGCAATATGCTCGACACAAAGGACATTATCGATGCGATGGCCGACGATGTTGCCCTCATCGTCCTTCCCGGTGTCTTGTACCGGAGCGGCCAAGTGCTCGATATGAAAACATTGACGGATGAAGCACATAGCCGCGGGATTCCAATCGGCTTCGATCTTTGCCACTCTATCGGATCGGTTCCGCACCAATTATCAAAATGGGGTGTCGACTTTGCATTTTGGTGCACGTATAAACATTTGAATGCAGGCCCCGGAAGTGTCGCGGGACTATATGTGAACCGGAAACATTTTGGCCGCGAACCCGGGCTTGCCGGATGGTTCAGTTCATCAAAGGAGAAACAATTTGATATGGAGCATACACTCACACCCGCTCAAGATGCAGGCACTTATCAGATCGGCACACCGCATCTGTTAAGTGCTGCACCACTGCTTGGTTCGTTAGAGATGTTCGCACAGGCTGGAATTGACAACATCCGCCAGAAATCACTCCAGCTCACGCAATATTTTATAGAACTGCTGGAAACTGAGCTGACCGATTACGGATTTACAATCGCCAACCCAAGAAAAACTGAAGAACGCGGCGGACATATCTACCTTGAACACCCGGATGCTGCACGCATTTGCAAGGCTTTAAAAGCAGACGGGGTCGTACCTGATTTTCGCAAGCCGAACGGTATCCGCCTGGCGCCTGTCGCACTGTATAACAGCTTTACAGAGGTATGGAAGACCATTCAAATACTGAAAACAATCATGAACGAGGAGCGTTATAAACAATATGAAAACGAAAGGGGTATCATTGCCTGATGGGACATGTAAAATGGATCGATATTTCACAGCCGCTCACAAATGATATGGCCCACTTCCCCGGTGACACGCCATTTAACTACGAGCTGACGTTTACAAAACAACACACCGGATCAGTGAACGTCGGACAAATTACCGGCAGTGTCCACACCGGCACGCACATTGACGCGCCGTACCACTATGATTCCGGCGGTAAGACAGTTGATCAATTGGATATTAATCTGTACATCGGCGAGGCTGTCGTCATTGATGTCAGCCACACCAAGAAAATAACGGCCGAAACACTAAAACCGTTTAACCTGGATGGCGCAACACGTGTTTTGCTGCATACGTCACTGCCGAATAACCCGAAACATTTTCCCGATCAAATGCCAGAGCTTGACCCCAGTGTTGCGGCATTTCTTCACGAACATGACGTCAATCTGATCGGTGTTGATTTGCCTTCTGTCGATCCGCCTGAAAGTAAGGATCTTGCTGCACACCATGCACTCTATGACAAGAACATTTTCATTCTGGAAAACCTGATGCTTGATCACGTCAAGCCTGGACGCTATGAACTTGTTGCACTGCCGCTCGCGATTGATGGTGCTGACGGCAGCCCGGTCCGTGCTGTGCTGAGGTCAATTAAAAAACAGGAGGCGAACTGACATGAGCAATAATCCATTCGAACAGGAAAAAGGAATTCATACCGACTTCAAGGAAAAAATGACCTATGGGGATTACTTGCAGCTCGACAACCTTTTGGACAGCCAAAAACGGCTTTCCAGCCATCATGATGAAATGCTGTTTATCATCATTCATCAAGTAAGCGAACTTTGGATGAAACTGATTATCCACGAAACGAGAGGCGCTATTCAGGCGATCGAACAGGATAATCTGAGAGCTTCGTTTAAAATGCTTGCGCGCGTCTCAAAAATACAGTCGCAAATCATTCATGCCTGGGATGTGCTGGCAACCCTGACACCTGCCGAGTTTCTGGAGTTCCGCGATAAACTCGGAAATGCGTCAGGATTCCAGTCATACCAGTACCGTCTGGTTGAATTTGTTTTAGGCTATAAAACACCGCATATTTTAAAAATTTATGTAAAGAATCCGGAAGTTTATGCGATTTTGGAGGAAGCTTACTACAAACCGGGACTTTATGATGTTGCCATCCAGGCTTTGGCCCGGCATGGATTTGACATTGATCGGGAAATCCTCGATCGTGATTTTTCCAAAACATACGAAAAGAATGCTTCAGTCGAGAAAGCTTGGATGGACGTGTACCGTGATGTATCAGTATATTGGGAACTATATGAGCTGGCGGAAAAGCTGGTCGATATTGAAGACTGGTTCCAGCAGTGGCGTTTCCGGCATATGAAAACGGTGGAACGGATCATCGGACATAAAATAGGCACCGGCGGCTCATCAGGTGTCGGTTATTTGAAACAGGTGCTCAATCACTATTTCTTCCCGGAATTATGGGAGCTTCGGACCAAAATATAATCCAGTTCAGTATGTGATTGTGGCCGATGCCAAAAATGGTATATAATATTGGTTACATTTTTAAAGTGGAGAGGAGTCAATTATGCGTGATCATTGGTCTTCCAGAATTGGTTTTATTTTATCATCAGCAGGAGCGGCAATTGGGCTAGGGGCTATATGGAAGTTCCCATACATGACCGGGATGAATGGGGGCGGTGCCTTTTTCCTGCTTTTTATTGCATTTACGTTAATCATCGGTCTCCCCTTGCTGATCACCGAATTTGTCATCGGCCGCGGAGCCCAAAAGGAAGCCGTCAGTGCCTTCAAAAAGCTCGCTCCCGGCAGCGGCTGGTCAATCATCGGCTATTGGGGCGTCGCCGGCTCGTTTATCCTATTGTCATTTTACAGTGTTGTCGGTGGCTGGGTACTCATTTATAGTATGATGTCACTGTTTGGCTCCATCATTTCCGACAATGCCAATTATGAACAGTTATTCGGCACGATTACCGGCAATCCGCTTATCGCCATTTCCGGACATGCCCTGTTTTTAATCCTCGCTGTCATTATTGTTTCATTTGGGATTAAAGAGGGGATTGAAAAAGCCAGCAAAGTGATGATGCCATTATTATTTATTTTCTTTATTATACTGGTTGCTCGGTCCGTTACCTTTGAAGGCGCGGCTGAAGGTTTAAAATTCTTCCTGCAGCCGGACTTTTCCAAAATGACAGCTGAAGGTATCTTGTATGCACTCGGCCAGTCCTTCTTTGCCCTGGCAGTCGGTTTTTCAGTGATGGTAACATACAGTTCTTACCTTAAAAAAGATGTGAGCCTGCCCTTTTCAGCGGCTTCTGTTTCAATTATGAACATTTTTGTTTCACTTTTAGCCGGGCTGGCCATTTTTCCTGTCGTCTTTTCATTTGGACTGGAGCCGACGGAGGGACCCGGACTGCTATTCATGGTGCTGCCAGCCGCATTTGCACAAATGCCGCTCGGTGAAGTGTTTCTTAGTTTATTCCTGCTATTATTTTTGTTTGCCATATTTACATCGGCATTCAGCATGCTCGAGATTATGACATCCGCTGTCACTGCCAGAAAGAACTATTCTCGGACCAAAGTCGCCTGGGTTTCCGGTCTGATTGTTTTCATTGCGGGGATTCCTGCTGCATTGTCTTCCAGTACGCTGGCAAACTTTAAGATTTTTGGGAAGACCGTTTTTGACGCCAGTGACTTTCTTGTCAGTAATATAATGCTCCCGGGCGGATGTTTGCTGATGGCGTTATTCGTCGGGATCAGGATGGATCGTACGTTGATGAAACAGGAATTTTCCTATGGCAATAATCTGTCATCCGGAGCATACCAGCTCTGGTTTCAAATTATGCGCTGGCTCGTGCCGCTCACGATTGTTATCGTATTTTTAAATTCATTAGGGATCATTTAGGTGCCGGAAGTCTGCATTGCAGGCTTCCTTTTATCTCGGCTGCTGAAACCAAAGCAAAATGATTGGGCCTTTAATTGTGAACTTTAGCATTTGGGGTTAATCCTTTTCAAAACAGGGAATTTTACTATGTAAAGGAGGTTATTACATATGGCTGATAAAATTGTTATTGTCGGGGGTGTTGCGGGCGGAGCCAATGTTGCAGCCCAAATCCGCAGAAATGATAACGAATCGGGTATAACGTTGTTTGATAAAGGTGAACAGGTGGCTTTCTCAACATGCGGCATGCCGTATTATATCGGCGGTGTTGTTGATAAACGAGAGCATCTGCTTGTCAGCAGTGATAAAATCGCAGGCAAATTTGACATTAACCTGCAGACCAATACCGAGGTCATCGCCATCGACCGGGAACACAAACAGCTTACTTACCAGGATTCCACGGGGGAGCACCAGACTTCCTATGATAAACTGATCCTTTCGCCTGGCGCTTCCGCCAAAAAACCCGAACTTGAAGGAATGAATGACAAACGGACATTCACCTTGCATAGTATACCGGACATGGATGCGATTGAACATTATATTGAAACGGATAAACCTCAGAATTGCGCCATTGTCGGTGCCGGTTTTATCGGTCTGGAAATGGTGGAAAATATGCAGGCACGCGGGATTGACTGTACAATCATCGACCGCAATGAACAGGTTATGAAGCTGGTTGATGCAGATCAGGCTTGCATTATCGAAGACCATCTGAAAGCGAAAAATGTTCGGCTTTTGCTGGATGATGGGCTCGAATCATTTTCCAGCAACGGTGCTACACTCAACTTAACAAGCGGGAAAAGTGTTCAGGCTGACATGACCATCATGGCAGTCGGCATTAAGCCGAATACGAAGCTTGCCGGTGAAAGCGGACTGGAGATTGGCGAAACAGGTGCCATTAAGGTAAATGACTATATGCAGACGAACGATCCTGATATTTACGCTCTGGGTGATGCGATTCAGACAAACGATCTGCTGACGGGGGAACCAAGACATGTTGCGCTCGCGGGTCCGGCACACCGCCAGGCTTTTATTCTTGTTAACCACCTTCAGGGAGACTGCACTCCATATGCAGGTATTCAAGGCACAGCTATTTTCAAAGTGTTTGATTTGAGTGCAGGCGCTGCAGGGCTTAATAAAGCCGTCTTAAATCATTTGGGCATCAACTACAAAGAAGCGGCTCATGAAGCTCTGTCACATGCCGGATATTATCCCGGAGCGGAAAAAATCAGCTTAAAAGTCTTGTTTGATGCTGAAAATGGGCGCATATACGGTGCTCAGGCTGTTGGCAGAGAAGGCGTGGATAAACGTCTGGCGGTATTGGCAACAGCTATGAAAGCAAAAATGACCGTCTATGATCTTTCGGAGCTGGAACTGGGCTATGCTCCGCCATATTCATCGCCAAAGGACCCGATTAACATCCTTGGTTATAAAGCAGCAGGCATGCTAGAAGCATAACTTAAGATTAGTTGCCCTCTGCTCCAATCAACGCCATGATGGCGCAGGAAATACACGAAGATTCCAGCGGGAGGAAAGGCCTCGGTGAGACCCCGCGGAACAGAGTTCGAGGAGGCTCATCAGCCGCCCGCGGAAAGCGAAGTGTATTTTCGGAGCGGTGTCTTTTCACTTTAAACTAATGGTCAGTAACCCTTCAAAATACGGCGGCTAACTGTCCCTAAATGTCCGAAGCTGTTCAACTAACATTCATCATGGAAAAGAGCCCAACGTAAAGAAGCACCGGCGAACGGCGCTTCTTTTTAAACAACTATTAAAATCCTTCATCAAAACGGTAGATTAATCGGAATTTGTCTTCGTCCGACAGAGCCGATACATGGACTCTGACATCATGTCCAAAAAACACTTCATCATCTGTCATCGCAACAACCATTGCCTTTGTCTCGTTTTTAATATCATAATAAATATCTCCAACAACCGGAGAATCTCCCCCGTCATCACCGGAAATCTGTGGTGATTCATCTTCGGCGAGCTGCACTTCTGAAACAAGTGTTTTGTCGTAATAAGCTATATCTTCACTATCTTCCGTCTTTCCAGGAACCAATACAACATATTCACTGTGTTTCACACCGTTATCCCGTGTTGTGACAACATTTCCATCTTCCACATTGTCGACCTTTTCAATTTCGTTTAGTGAATAATGATCGAGAAAATCCGGTGCCGGCTTGATAATTAAGATATAATCGCCTTGCTCAGGTATCTTGTTTTTATCAATTGTGTAGCGTTTCCCGTAAAAAATAAATGAATCATTATGTTTTGGCTTGCATGGTTCAATGTTGCTGGCCCTTGTTATGTCCTGCTGCATATCCTTTAAACGGTAAAGGTGTACAGATTGCTTGAACATAGGTTTCACGGAATACACCTTATGCAGCTCATTCTTATAATAGACAAATTGTCCCTTTCTGACTTGAAACAGCTTCATTCTCTTACCTCCTTCGATATTATAGATTATAACACTTTTATTTTCCGCAATACGATACAAATTAAACATAAAATTGATGAATATACAAATTTATACATTAATTTTTAAAAATTAGTGCTTAAACGATTAGCTTTTCAACTCCTCTGCCAGAAGTGAAAGCTCTTCCCAGCGTTCCATTTTCGCTTCCAGTTTCTCCTCGATTGCCTGCTGTTCCTTATAAAGCTCCTGTACTTTTCCGGCATCGCTTCCGGCACCGGCTATCCGCTCCTGAAGATTTTCAAGCGCGGTCTCCAGTTCTGTTATATCATCTTCAATTGTTTCCCATTCCAGTTTCTCATTATAGGACATTTTCTTTTTTCGGGCCAGTTTTTGCTCAGGCTTTCTTGACGGTTTTCGTTCGTGCTGTTTTTGCTCTTCTTTTTCCCGGTCCAAAAATTCGCTGTAGTTGCCGTAGAAATGTTCAATCGGTTTATGTTCTTTAAAAACAAGCATATGATCAACGACCCGATCGAGGAAATATCGGTCGTGCGATACTGTGATGACAACGCCCGGAAATTGATCCAAATATTCTTCAAGGACGCCCAGCGTCTGTGTATCCAGGTCATTGGTTGGCTCATCCAGCAGCAGAACGTTTGGTTCCGACATAAGAACCTTCAGCAAATAAAGACGGCGCCGTTCCCCGCCGGACAATTTCCGGATATAATTCCATTGTTCACGGCGCGAGAATAAAAATCGCTCCAGCATTTGTTCCGCCGTAATGACATCACCATTCTTTGTATGGACAACCTCGGCAACTTCCCGGATATACTCGATAAGCCGCTTATCCCCATCAAGTTCTTCAGCACCCTGCGTATAGTAGCCGATTTTGACAGTTGGCCCGACTTCAATTTCGCCTTTATCAGGTGTGGTCCGTCCGGCTATGATATTCAAAAGCGTTGTTTTTCCCGAGCCGTTCGGCCCCACAATCCCGAGACGATCACCCGGGACGACCAGAAAATCAAAATCCTCTATCAGCTGTCCGGAACCGTAACTTTTTTCAATCCCCTCAAGCTCGATCACTTTTTTGCCAAGCCGTGTGGCTCCTGCCTCAAAAGACACATCCCGGGATTCAGTATCAAATGTTTGCTTTTGCATTTCCTGAACCCGTTCAACGCGTGCTTTTTGCTTGGTCCCGCGTGCTTTCGGTCCCCGCTTCAGCCAGGCAAGTTCACGGCGCAATGTATTCCGTTGCTTTTCTTCATAGCTTCTTTCCAGTGCTTCCCGTTCCGCTTTTTTCTCCAAAAACAATTCATAGTTGCCGTCATAAGTATAAAGATTGCCTTTATCCAACTCGAAAATCTGATTAGTGACCCGGTTCAAAAAGTAACGGTCGTGCGTTACAAGCATCAGTGCACCCTTGTATGATGCCAAATGCTTCTCCAGCCAGTCGACCGTCTCATTATCAAGATGGTTAGTCGGTTCATCAAGTATCAGCAAATCCGCGGGCTGAATCAGTGCTTTTGCCAGGGCCACACGCTTTTTCTGACCGCCTGACAGCTCCTCCGTACTTTTATGAAATTCCGTTATTCCCAGTTTGGTAAGGATTGTTTTAGCGGCTGTATTGGCTTCCCACGCTTCATGTTCGTCCATTTGCTGCTGTTTCTCCAGCAGCTGCTCCTGCACTTTTTCATTTTCGGGATCATGCTGCAGCTTAAGCAGCACCTGCTCATATTCGCGCATAACTTTCATGATGGCCGCTTCCCCGTAATAAATTTGCTCGATCACATTCAGTCCGGGTTCCAGTTCAGGCTCCTGGGCTAAATATTCAATGTGATAGTGTTTTGCATGATTAATGGTGCCTTTTTCCACTGTATCAATTCCAGCTATCACTTTCAGTAATGTTGATTTACCGGTTCCGTTAACACCTATCAGGCCGATCCGGTCATTTGGTTTAATGATACACGAAATATCATTCAGTAATGTTTTGTCGCCATAAGATTTATATAAATTTTCAACCGTGAGCATGATATTACCTTCCTATTGTTGAATCTTCATCGTTACTCTGTTTCTTAATCAGCTGCTTGATTAAAATAACAATTAAGAATAAGAGCCAGGATGTGGCAGCATAAAAAATAAGCTTACTTAACTGATTCATTTCCTGAAAAATGACCGCCATCCCTGTCCAGATAAGACCTACTACGACGATTTGATAGACTAATCCCTTAATTGTAATTGCCTCCAGACATCATATCTTCTACTCCCAGTGTATCTTATTGAGGGCGACTATGCCATTACGAAAGCTTGGTAGCCTAACAGCGGTAAACTGCTGATAAACTTAGTGGAATACACCGATAAAAGACTATTTCGGTCCGATAGCGAACGGACACGCTTGTTGCCCAGCCAGGTCATGCTAACATGCCCGATCAGCCATTCAACTCCCTGACAACATTAGCTGTTTCAATCGCCGCAGCAGCTGCTTCCGATCCTTTGTTGCCGGCTTTAGTCCCAGCGCGATCAATCGCCTGCTCAATCGTTTCAGTCGTCAGCACACCAAAGATAACCGGTTTACCGGATTGCATCGCGGCATTGGATATCCCTTTGGCGGCTTCACTGCATACATAGTTGAAATGCGGCGTTGAACCGCGGATAACCGCCCCGAGTGTCACAACAGCATCATATTCGTTCCTGGCCGCCATTTTCCCGGCAGCCACGGGAATCTCAAATGCGCCCGGCACCCAAGCAATATCAATATTTTCTTCTTTGACGTCATGCCGTTTCAGGGTATCAACCGCACCTCCCAGCAACTTGCTCGTAATGAAATCATTAAACCGTGCTGCAACAATGCCGATTTTCAAGTCTGAACCGACAAGGCTTCCTTCAAATGTTTTACCCAAATTGATCATCTCCTATATTGATTATTAAGCATTCCGGCTAAATATGAAGGGGCTTAGTCATTATGGAAACTGAATAAATGTCCCATTTTTTGATATTTCGTGTGCATGTAGTGTTCATTTTCCGTGGTTGAACCCATCTCAATCGGTACACGTGCGTCGATTTGAATGCCGTGAGACTGAAGCCCCCGCATTTTTTCTGGATTATTGGTCAAAAGGTTTACTTTTGCTGCACCTAAATCCTTCAAGATCTGAGCACTGATATCATATTCACGCATATCCGGAGCAAACCCCAGCTGTTCATTCGCTTCAACTGTATCCATTCCTGAATCTTGCAGCTGATAGGCACGCAATTTGTTAATCAGCCCGATTCCGCGACCTTCCTGACGCATGTACACGAATACACCGGTACCTGCTTCATTAATTTTATTTAAGGCTTCATGTAGCTGCGACCCGCAATCACAGCGATGGGAACCAAACACATCACCGGTCAGGCACTCTGAATGCACTCTGGCCAAAACGGACTCTTTCGCATGAACATCACCCTTCACGAGTGCGATATGTTCCTTATCATCCAAATCATTCGTGTAACCATACACGTTAAACGTGCCAAACTCAGTCGGAAGCGTCGTTTCCACAGCCCGTCTGATATGCACTTCATGCTGTTTGCGGTAAGCCATCAGATCAGCTATCGAGATCAGCTTCAGATCAAATTCATCGGCCATTTTACGTAAATCCGGTACCCGCGCCATTGTGCCGTCGTCTTTGATAACTTCACAAATGACACCTGACGGAAAGGCATCGCTCAATTCTGCCAGATCAACAGAAGCCTCTGTATGGCCCTGACGCGTTAAAACACCGCCGTCTTTGGCAATCAACGGGAAAACATGACCGGGCTGCTTAAAATCATCTTCATTAACTTCCGAATCAAGCAGCGCCCGGATTGTTTCAGATCGATCATCAGCACTTATCCCCGTTGTTGTATCTTTGTGATCTATACTGACAGTAAACGCTGTTCCAAAGGGATCGCTGCTTTGACTTGTCATCATCGGCAGTTTTAGTCTTTCGGCTAAATCCGATTTAATCGATGTACATACAAGTCCCTTTCCATGCGTGATCATAAAATTGATAACATCCGGTGTCGCTTTTTCCGACAGTGCCACCAGGTCACCTTCATTCTCCCTGTCCTCATCATCAACGACAATCACCGGTTTTCCTGCTTTCAAATCGTTTACAGCTTCATTGATATTATGAAACACCTTGTCCACTTCCTTCGCTCTTAAAGTCAATTGTCATAATGCTGCTGACTAAGCATGTTTTTCACATGTTTGGCCAGCATGTCACATTCAATATTCACGATGTCGTTTTTACCTTTATCACCCAAAATCGTCTCGGATACTGTATGGGGAATGAGCGATAACGTGAACGTGCTGCCGCTGATGCCGAACACCGTCAGGCTGACGCCATCGACTGCGACGGAGCCTTTCATGATGAAATAAATCGCCAGTTCGTCCGGCATTTCGACATCATAATATATTGCATTTTCCTTTTTTTCTTTACGGACAATCGTGCCGACACCATCGACATGGCCAGAAACAAAATGGCCACCAAACCTGCCATTTGCAGACATCGAACGTTCAAGGTTCACATTCGATCCTTCCGCCAGCATCTGAAGGGAAGTTGCTTTCATTGTTTCCGGCATGACATCCACCTCAAAGCTTGTATCCGAAAAGGCCGTCACGGTCAGGCAGATACCGTTAATCGAAATGCTGTCACCGACTTGGACGTCTTCCAGCACGTTTGCCGATTCGATTGTCATCTGAATTGATTTTTCGGAAACCTGTTTTATTTGTTTGATGGTTCCTTTTTCTTCAATAATTCCTGTAAACATCTGTATTGTCCTTTCGCGGTTCCGCTATGATTTTAATGTCCCTGCCAATCATTTCCACATTTGTTATATCCAGCGGCACTGTTTCTGTCATACGCTTAAAGCCGTTGCCTGCAATCGATGACGGGGCATCTTTTCCACCAATCAATTTTGGGGCCACGTATTGCACAAGCTGATTGATTTTCCCGCTTTCCAGAAAAGAACCATTCACTGCAGCACCGCCTTCCACGAATAATGACATGATCTTTTGATTCCCCAAATAATTGAGCACAGTGCCGGGATCCAATGACTCAAGCGGAATAATGCTCACACCGCTCTTTTCTCGAAAAGGCTCCACTTGCTCTTCTGTGATATTTTGCTCAGTGAAAATCCATGTAACAGCTTGTTGATCATTGACGACATACGCATCCATTGGCGTACGGAGACCATTGTCAAGAATGATGCGCAGCGGGTTCTTTCCGCCATTCGGGGTACGTGCTGTCAGGCTCGGATTGTCAGCGATGACTGTATTCACGCCCGCCAGAATCGCATCGTGGGTATGACGATACTGATGGACATCGCTCCTTGCCTCTTCACTGGTCACCCATTTGCTGTCACCCGTATGTGTTGCCGTTTTCCCGTCCAGGCTGACAGCAGACTTCATCGTGACGTAAGGTGTTTTTGTTCGGGCGAAATGGAAAAAATACTTGTTTACTGCCGCTGCTTCTTTTTGCAGCACACCCAATTCAACATGGACACCTGCTGTTTTCAATTTTTCAATCCCGCGTCCGGCGACTTTTTCATTCGGATCCTTTATGGCAATGACCGCCCGGCTTATCCCCTTTTCAATGATCAAATCAGCACAAGGCGGTGTTTTTCCGTGATGGCTGCATGGTTCCAGTGTGACATATATAGTGGCACCTTTTGCTCGTTCTCCAGCCATTTGGAGCGAATGAACTTCTGCATGCATCGCCCCCGCCTTTAAATGTGCGCCTAAGCCCAGGACCTCCCCATTTTTGACAACCACTGCACCTACCGGAGGATTCGGACTTGTTTGTCCTGAAACAGATCTGGCCAGGTTAAGTGCCATTTGCATATAATGTTCGTCGTTCATAGCTGTTTCCTCCTTGTAAAAAACCGCCGGGATTTAAGCAAAAACCCTTCAATTTAGGTATTAAAAAAGCCCCTGAATTCGCTTCAGAGGCATAAGGACAGAATTTTAATCATATCGTTTGTTGTTCGAACAGACCAAGCATATTGCAACGGAAAAAGAAGCCAGCTGCATACACTTGTCCCTGTATTAAACGATTTGAAAAAATCCCTTCTCCCATCCAGACTGTCACTGTCGGTTCCGGAGTTTCACCGGATCCACCGCTTGGCTAAAAACCGCACGGGTAGCGGACTCGGAAGCTATGCCTCATCACCGCCGATTGGGAATTTCACCCGACCCCGAAGGAATATTTGCATTCAGTATTTGAATTTTTTATAGTATAGCACTTTCTGACTCAATAATGCAAAAAATACTTT
>Ga0079226_10001077_pt1 | contig 20671 bp, 19 predicted proteins | sample Poulit2014_FD_76345 | JGI IMG/M metagenome (GOLD analysis project Ga0079226, IMG submission 76345) | Agricultural soil microbial communities from Georgia to study Nitrogen management - Poultry litter 2014 | ecosystem: Environmental > Terrestrial > Soil > Agricultural land | place: USA: Georgia... | reverse complement strand
TGTATTGTTTGTGGGAACATATCACATGCTTTTATTTTGCTTATTTTAAATCCGTATTCTTTTAATGCTTTTATATCTCTTGCTAGAGTTGCTGGGTCGCAAGATATATATTGAATTTTTTTAATTTCTGAATTTCCTATTGTATGAATTATTTCTTCTTCTAATCCTTTTCTAGGTGGATCTACTATTACTGCATCATAATTTTTTTGTAATATTAAATCTTTTACATGTTTTTCACTTTTTCCTAGATAAATTTTTATATTTTCTAGTTTATTTATTTCGCTATTTATTTCTGCATCTTTTACTGCATCTTTTACTATCTCTACCCCATCTACGCTTTTTACATATTTTGATATATAGTTTGGAATAGTTCCTATACCTGAATATAGATCAAGTATTTTTTCATTTTCTTTTAACTGCATTTGTTCAACAGCTTCATCATAAAGTTTTCTTGTATTTTCTTTATTTACTTGAAAAAATGATTTTGGTGATATTATAAATTCTAAATCGCCTATTTTATCGCTAAAAATAGAGTTTTCATAAATTAATTTAGTTCTATCACCCATACTTTCATCTCTTCTATTTGTATTTATGCTTTTGTGTAGTTCTGCTATTTCTTCAATTTTTTCTAAGTCTTCTAGAAAATCATTTTGATTTTTAAATCTATTTGTAGCAAAAGTAATTGTTAATTGTATTTGACCTTTATAGTTTGATCTTATAGTTACATTTTTTATAACTCCTGAATTTTTTCTATTGTTGTATCCAGGTATTTTATATTTATCTAGAATTTCTTGAATTTTAGGTATTACATTATTTATTTCTTCAGATGCAATTACACATTCATCTATTTCAACATGTCTATGAGTACCTCTTCCATAGTATCCTAATTTTGAAGCTTCGCTTACTTTTAATTCTATTTTATTTCTGTAAAAATAAGGATCTCCCATAGAAATTATTTCTATATCTTCTATATCTTCGCCTGCAAGTCTATTTAATTTATCTATTACAGATTTCTTTTTTAATTCTAGTTGTTCGCTATATTCTACATCTTGAAGTACACAACCTGTACATTTTCCAAAATATTTACATTTAGGTTTTGCAAGATATGGACTTTCCTTAACTGTCTCTATCTTTTTAGCCATTGCATAACTTTTTTTCTTTTTAATTACTTCAGCTTTGCATATTTCGCCTAATGTAGCTCCTTCTACAAAATAAACTAGTTTATCTAGTTCTCCAACACCATTACCATGGCTATTTATATCTCTTATTTCTAATTCTATTATTTCTGTCATTTTATCACCTTTCAGTCTAAGTATTATTGTATCATAATATGTAATTTAAGAATAAAAAATACCTTGAGAGATATATCTCCCAAGGTATATAATTTCCATCTTATCTTTTTGAGAATTGTGGACTTTTACGAGCTTTTTTAAGACCGTATTTTTTACGTTCTTTTTTACGTGGGTCCCTAGTAAGGAATCCTGCTCTTTTAAGTGTTGGTCTAAGTTCTTCATCTACTTGAAGAAGAGCTCTTGCTATACCGTGACGGATAGCTCCAGCTTGTCCTGTGAAACCTCCACATTTAACGTTAACTTTAACGTCAAATTTCTCAAGATTTTCAGTTATTACAAGTGGTTCTTTTGCAAGAACTTTTAATGTATCGAAAGCGAAATATTCGTCGAAATCTTTACCATTTACAACAATTTTACCAGTTCCTGGTACAAGTCTAACTCTAGCAACAGATGTTTTTCTTCTACCTGTTCCTATATATTCTGTATTAGCCATTATATAGTCTCCTTCCTTTTCTTATCTAAATTATAATTCTAATAATTCTGGTTGTTGAGCTTCATGATCATGGTTAGGTCCTGCATATACTTTTAATTTTTTGTACATTTGACGACCTAGTTTATTGTGTGGAAGCATTCCCTTAACTGCAAGTTCGATAACTTTTTCAGGGTTTTTGTCAAGCAACACATCATAAGAAACGGATTTAAGACCACCAGGATAACCTGTATGATATTTGTATTCTTTTTGTTCTCTCTTGTTTCCAGTTAATTTAATTTTTTCAGCGTTAACTATTATAACATAGTCACCTGTATCCATATTTGGTGTATAAGTAGGTTTGTTTTTACCTCTTAGTATGCTTGCTACTTCACTAGCTAGTCTACCAAGAACTTTATCAGTTGCGTCTACTACATACCATTTTCTTTGGATATCTCCTGCTTTTGCAATATAGCTTTTCATTGATATACCTTTCCTTTCCTTTTTACAATACTTTGGCTATTTAGACATCGCTGCCAAATAGCGATTTTGTAAGGCCAAGCATTTATTAATCGCACCCTTGACAACTGGCGATTTTGGATATTGTTAAAAAGGACCGGTCAGGTCTTTTTTAACACTTAAGTAGTATATGCCATATTTTACTAATTGTCAAGCTTTATCAGAGTTTATATGGCTAAATTTTAAAAATTTTTACTGTTTTTTATAAATAAAAAAGTTATTTTAAATTATCCAATAGATTATTGATATAATATTACTATAAATAATTTATAAGGAGTTGATTGATTGAATAATAAAAATGATTATTTGTCGACTGAAGATTTAAGTAAACTTATATGGAAATTTTCCTTACCTGCTATTATAAGTGGACTTGTAGGAGCTTTATATAATATTGCAGATCAAATTTTTATCGGTCAGAGTATTGGTGTTTTAGGAAATGCAGCGACTAATATAGCTTTTCCACTTACTACTATCTCTACAGGAATTGCTCTGCTTTTAGGTATAGGTACTGCTTCTAATTATAATCTAAGGCGAGGACAAAAAAGAGATGTAGAAGCTGGAGAAATAATGGGCGCTGGTATATCTTTAATTATAATAACAGGCTTATTGTTAGCTTTTTTAATTTTTATATTTTTAACTCCTTTATTAAATATATTTGGAGCTACTGATAAAGTATTTCCATATGCTTTAACTTATACAAGTATAACTACCTTTGGACTTCCATTTTATATATTATCTACTTCTGGAAGTTTTTTAATTAGAGCAGATGGAAGCCCTAAATATGCTATGTTTGCTACTTTAACTGGCGCTATTATAAATGTAGTGTTAGACCCAATTTTTATTTTTTTATTAGATATGGGAATTATGGGTGCTGCTTTAGCTACTATTATAGGACAGATAATTTCTGGATTTATTATTATAGTATACTTTATAAAATATAAAAATATGGACTTAAAAAAAGACTATTTTAAAGTTAATTTTTATGAAATAAAGAAGATTTCAGCCTTAGGAGCTTCAGCTTGTTTTAATCAAATAGCTGTAACAATAGTTCAAATTACTATGAATAACACTTTAACATATTATGGAGAACTTTCTAAGTATGGAAGTGAAATTCCTCTAGCTACTGTAGGTATAGTTACAAAATTAAATATACTTATTATCTCTGTAATTATAGGTATTGCTCAAGGTTGTCAACCTATATTTAGTTATAATTATGGAGCTAAAAATTATAAACGTGTAAAAAACACTATGAAAAAAGCTTTTAAATATATTACTACCTTTACTGTTTTAGCATTTTTTATTATACAACTATTTCCAGCTAAAATTATTAGCCTTTTTGGAAATGGAAATGAGTTATATTTTGAATTTGCAACTAGATACTTAAGAGTATTTATGTTTTTTACTTTTTTAAACGGTATTCAACCTTTGTCGGGAAATTTCTTTGCATCTATTGGAAAAGCTCAAAAAGGTATGCTTATAGCTTTAACTAGACAGATTTTATTTTTAATGCCTTTGATTATATTATTACCTAAGTTTTTTGGCATTGAAGGTGTAATATTTGCAGGTCCTATAGCTGATTTTGCAGCTATACTTGTTTCAGGATATTTAGTTTTAAAAGAATTTAAAATTTTGGATAATTTAAGTCTATCTAATAATTAACAAACTTTCAAGTTATAGCATATATTATATGTTATAATTTAATTAAACAATATTTTTGGGAGATGAATTTATGAAAGTAGGAATAATTAGATGCAGACAAACCGAAGATGTTTGTCCTGGAACTATGGACTTTAAAGTAATGAGAGAAAAAACTCATGCCTTCGAAGGCATTGAAGAAGATATTGAGATAATAGGTGTTAACTCATGTGGTGGATGCCCTGGTAAAAAAGCGGTATTTCGTGCTAGAGAAATGGTAAAAAGAGGTGCTGATACAATAGTTTTCGCTTCATGTATAAAAAGAGGCACACCTATCGGTTATCCTTGTCCTTTTGCAAAAAAAATGATTGATGCTGTAAGAGATGACTTAGGTGATGAAATCAGGATAATTGAATATACTCATTAATAAAATTTATTAAAAAAAGACCGATATCGGTCTTTTTTATTTTTATTATTTATTTAATTTTTATTATTTAATCTATAAACTCGCATTATCTGTGATATAGTTCTCTTTAAATTTTCTTTAGCAAATTCTCTATCCATAGCTTTTTCTAAGCTTATCGGTTTTGGAGTGATACTAAAAAATGCATCTATACCCTTATCATTTATAAGTTCTACATCTTTTCCTAATGCTCCCGCTATTCCTATTACTGGAATATCGTATTTTTTAGCTACTTCAGCAACTCCACTAGGAGCTTTTCCCATCATAGTCTGATAATTTATCTCGCCCTCACCAGTTATTGCTAAATCTACTTTCTTCATTTTTTCATCAAGTTTTAAAAAATCTATTATTATATCTATACCAGGCGACAACTCTCCATTTAAAAAGCTCATAAAAGCATATCCTAAGCCACCTGCTGCACCTACTCCAGAAATATTTTCATAATCTATTTTATATTTTTTTGAAACTACTTTTGAAAAATTTATCGCATATTCATCTAAAGTTTTTATTGTTTCTTTATCTGCACCTTTTTGAGGTCCATATATAGCTGCTGCTCCATTTTCTCCATAAAGTGGATTATCTACATCACAAGCTATTTTAAATTTTGAATCAAATAATCTTTTATCTACTGAAGTATCATCTATATATTTTATATTTTTTAAATCTCTTCCAAATATTCCTACTTCTTTTTTATTTTCATCTAAAAATTTAAATCCTAAAGAGCTCAACATACCAAGACCTATATCGCTAGTGCTAGATCCACCAAGGCCGATTATAAAATTATTATAGCCTCTGTCTAAAGCATCTTTTATCATATCTCCGAGTCCATAAGTTGTAGTGTTTAGTGGATTTCTTTTTTCCTCTGGAACTAAAGTTAGCCCTGATGATGAAGCCATTTCAATTACTACAACATCTTTAATTACGCCATATCTAGCTATTACTTTATCATTTAACGGCCCTTTTACTTCAACATCAATATACTCGCCATTTAATCCATCTACTAAAGCTTCTACTGTACCTTCGCCTCCGTCAGCAATAGGGCTTACCGTAACTTCTGCATCTTTTATTGTGTCGAGTATACCTTCTTTTATTATTTCTCCAGCCTCTCTAGAGCCTAATGAGCCTTTAAATGAATCTACTGCAACTAATACCTTCATATATTCACTTCCTTTTATAGACTGTATCTAATAAAGACGATTGATAACAATCGTCTTTATTTATTATACAAGTATTAAATTTAGTATAAATACTGTAACTATACCTGCAAGTCCCATTATTAAAGTCATAGGTGTTTGAGTTTTATAACCATCTTCAGCTTTTAAACCACCCATATTTGTAACTACCCAGAAATATGAATCGTTAGCATGAGATACTGTCATAGCACCTGCACCAATAGCCATTACTACAAGTACTGCGGTCATAGAGTTTGTCATACCTAAAGCTGACATCATTGAACCAGGATCTGAATATGAGCCCATTATTGCAGCTGTAGTTGTTATTGCAACTGTTGATGAACCTTGAGCTGTCTTTAAAACTGCAGATATTATAAATGGGAAGAATATACCGAATTTACTAATAACTGCTGCATTTTGTTCTATATATTCAACAAAACCTGCTGAACTTATTACTTTACCTAGAACTCCACCAGCTCCAGTTACGAAAAGTATAGGTCCAACTATTTTTAAAGTATCTTCTGTTATTTCATTAAAAATATTCATATTCTTTGTACTTTTTAATAAAATTATAGCAAATATTAAACCAAAAGCTAATGCAATAACTGGATTACCTGTAAATCTAAGTACTTCGGCAAGTCCACCTTCCATTTTAGTCATGCTTACAATAGACGCAATAGCCATCAATATTATTGGAACTATTATTGGTGTTATTGAAAGTCCACCGCTTGGAAGTTCTTGACCTTTCATAATATCCTTATAATCCTGTAATACTTCACCATCGTCTATCTCGTCACTAGACTTGATAGTTTTACCAACTTTTTTAGCAAAAAAGTAAGCAAGCATTAAACCAGGTATTGATACTATTACACCTAATATAATAACTGTAAGTAAATTATCTCCAACACCTAAAGCTCCCGCTGCAGCAATTGGACCTGGTGTAGGTGGAACATATACATGTGTAGCATAAAGACCTGCTGCTAAAGCTACTGTCATAGCTACAGAAGATGTATGAGTTTTCTTTGCCATTGCTTTTCTAATAGGGTTTAATATAACAAAACCACTATCACAAAAAACCGGTATAGATACAATCCAACCCATAATCATAATAGCTACTTCCGGACGTTTTTCACCTACTAAGTTTATTACCATATCTGCTAACTTCATAGCAGCACCTGTTTTTTCTAAGATATTTCCAATTAAAGCTCCTAATATTATAACTATACCTATACTAGAAAACGTCCCAGAAAAACCCTCTCCTATTACTTTTGGTATCTCATTAATAGGAATGCCTACTACTATAGCCATAATAACTGCAATTGACATAATTGCTAAAAATGGATGTACTTTTAATTTAGATATTAAAAATATCATCGCAATTATAGCTATAAAAAATATTACTAATAACATAATTCCTGACATAATTTTACCTCCTCTTATATTATCTTTTAACTGTCTATGTATTAAAATTCAAACATATATTTTAATATTATATACCCACAAAAACTTTGTTAAAAGATCGTTACTTATAATTATAATTACTTAAAATAAAAAAAGACCTTACGGTCTTTGGCGCACCCGAGACGATTCGAACGTCCGGCACCTGCCTTAGGAGGGCAGTGCTCTATCCATCTGAGCTACGGGTGCATATATGAATAAATATCTCCTTTAAATATAATAAAGAAGATATTTATTTTATTAAATTTTAACTAAAAATATTTTACTCTACTTAAAATATTATACATATAATAACTCTCTTGTCAATCTAAAGGCCCATGATAAAGACCTTCTAACTCTAGTAAAGAAAGACGCTTTTTTATAGTCTTCTTTTACTACTAAGCCTACTTCTTTAACTGGTTTTCCACCATTCATAATAGTAAGTGTACCTATTTTTTCTCCTGCTTTAAAAGGCGCTTTTATATTATCGTCTACCTTTTCAACATAATTTATACCCTTACTTTTATCTACCATTTTAGTAACAGTTTCATCTACATAAACTTTTACATCTCTAGTTTGTGAAGAATTAACTCTTAATGTAGAATATTCTTCGTCTTTTGTAGTAAGATTTACTATTCCAAAATTTTGTCTTATATATTCAGCTATATATTTATCAGCTTTATCTCTTTCTTCCTTACTGGATGCTCCCATAGCTACTATAATAACTCTATAAGGCTTTTCTTTAGTGTTTTCGTTTACCTTCATAGTAGTAACTACACAGTGGCCTGCTTTATCTGTAGTGCCTGTTTTTAAGCCGTCTACACCTTTTACTTCTCCAAGTAATGGAATAGAGGATTTTCTCTTAAAGCCTCTACTAGGATAATCCAATATCCTTATTTTTGAATAATCTAATATTTCTGGATATTCTTTTAAAATATAATCTGTCATTTTACAGATATCCTTTGTAGACATTTCATTTTCCTTATCATCTACTGGGTAACCTGATGCATTATAAAACTTTGCATGTTCAAGACCTATTCCTTCAGCTTTCTTATTCATTAATTTTACAAAATCTTCTTCGTTTCCACCGACAGTAATAGCTAATGCTTTTGCTGCATCATTTCCCGATACAACTAACATCCCCTTTAATAAATCATCTACTGTAAGCACTTCCCCTTCTTTAAGATTAAAAGAAGAGCCTGGTATTTCAGCCATTTCCTTTGTTATAGTAACTTCGTCTGTTAAACTTATTTTTCCAGCTTTAATAGAGTCCTTCACTATATTATATGTCATAAGTTTAGTAATACTTGCTATAGGTAGAACTTTTTCAGATTCATATTCGCCTAGTATCTCTCCGCTATCAGAGTTAATAACTAAATAACTTGTAAATTTATCTTCAACCCCAAAGGTATCAGCTAAAGATATAGTTGGTATTAAAATAAAAATTGCCATGAAAAAACTTATAAATTTAATAAAATGTTTTTTCAAACCCTCACCTCACTATACTTAATCAAAATTGATTATCGTAACTTTAATTTTCTCCCAAATTTAAAACATTTTTAAATATTTATAACAACTCAATTCTATCATATGAGTAAATTTTCGTAAACAAATAAAAAAAGAACCTTTAGGCATTATCACCTAAAGGTTATCATTTTATTATCCTATTTTTTCTACTCCGCCCATATAGCTTCTTAAAGCTTCTGGAATAGTTATACTGCCATCTTCATTTTGATAATTTTCAATAACAGCTGCAAATGTTCTACCTACTGCTAGGCCCGAACCATTTAATGTATGAACAAATTTTGTTTTTCCATCTTTATCTCTATATTTTATATTAGCACGTCTTGCTTGATAATCTAAAAAGTTACTACATGATGAAATCTCAACATATCTGCCGTAACTTGGCATCCAAACTTCTATATCATATGTTTTAGTAGATGAAAATCCTAAGTCGCCTGTACATAACATTACTACTCTATAAGGAATATTTAATTTTTGTAGAACTTCTTCAGCATCTCTAGTTAAAGCTTCTAGTTCGTCAAAGCTTGTTTCTTGTTCAACAAACTTAACAAGTTCAACTTTATCGAATTGATGGTTTCTTATAAGTCCTCTAGTATCTCTACCTGCTGAACCTGCTTCTTGTCTAAAGCATGGTGTATAAGCAGTATAGTGAATTGGTAATTCTTCTGCTTCTAAAATTTCTCCACCAAGTAAATTAGTAACTGGAACTTCAGCTGTTGGAGCTAAAAACATATCTTTAGATGGAACATGGAACATATCAGCTTCAAATTTAGGAAGTTGTCCTGTACCGTACATAGATTTTCTATTTATTAAAACTGGCACACCTACTTCTGTATAGCTTTGATCTAAAGTGTGTAAGTCTAGCATAAAGTTCATTAAAGATCTTTCTAATCTTTGACCTAAGCCTTTAAATACTGAAAATCTTGTTCCAGCTATCTTTGTAGCTCTTTCAAAATCAAGAATATCTAAGTCTACACCTAAATCCCAATGAGCTTTTGGTTCAAAATCAAATTTTCTAGGTTCGCCCCATTTTCTAATTTCTTTATTTTCAGTATCATCATGTCCCTCTGGAACTTCATCTGATGGTGTATTAGGTATAGCTAAAAGATATTCTTTTATTTTTTCATCATATTCTTTTAAAACTTTATCTTCATCTTTTATTTTATTAGATAACTCTTTCATATCTTTAAATATTTGAGTTGTATCTTTACCTTCTTTTTTATATTTAGGAATTTCTTTAGAGATTTTATTTTGCTCTGCTTTTAATGCCTCAACTTCTTGAATTAAATTTCTTCTTTTCTCATCTAATTCTAATAGTTCTTCAATTGGAAAATTACCTGAACGCTTATTTAAAGCTTCAACTATTTTTTCTGGCTCCTTACGAATTCTCTTAATATCTAACATATTATCCTCCCATATTATAAATATAATTATTATTTTTATTTATTAACACAAAAAAACCCGCCCCTGATAAAAGGGACGAGTGTATCTACCCGCGTTGCCACCCTTATTAACTCAAGCTTGAGTTCACTTATTTGGCGTTAGCTCAAGGACGGATTCCCTACACCCCTATATCTATTTTCACCACCCATAGACTCTCTAAAATAGTAGATAATAAGTACTTTTTCCTATCACAGCTATCTTAAATTTAAATATAGTATATCATAATTTATTTTTACTGACAACATTGAAGTTTACCTATTTAATAGATATCTGCTTAAATATGCACTAAAAACTTAATTCTCTAATTTAATATACGATTTGTAATAAAAAAACATTTATTATAAAATACATATTAATATATTTATTAGGAGAGGATTTTTATGGATTTAAAAATTAGAGATTGTAATTTAAACGACTTAGAACAGCTTCTAGATTTAAGTTTTTATACTTTTTATGAAACTTTTGGAGAAGTAACCGCAAAAGAAAGTATAGACACTTATACCAAAAACGCCTTTACAAGAGAAAATTTAACAAAAGAATTATTAGATGAAAATTCAAATTTTTACTTTGTTTATTTTAAAGATAAATTAGCAGGTTATTTAAAAATTAATATATCAACTTCACAGACTGAACCTATGGGAGAAGAGCATTTAGAAATTCAAAGAATTTACTTAAAAAATGAATTTCAAGGTTTAGGCTTAGGTAGGCTGATGATTGAAAAAGCCTTTGAGATGGCTAAAAAATATAAAAAAAGATTTATATGGCTTGGCGTTTGGGAATTTAATTATAATGCCTTTAATTTCTACTCAAAAATGGGGTTTGAAAAAGTAGGAAGACATGATTTTTATATGGGTGCTGAAAAACAAACAGATTATATTATGGAAAAAGATTTATTAAAATTATAAAAACTATTGTAATTTATAAAAAATTATAGTATTATATTATTAAAGATATTGATAACCAATTTCATTGTCTTTGATATTGTAATTTAAAAATTTTATACAATTGAAGATATCTTATAACAATTTCTCTAAATAATATTATATTAGTAGTTTTATGACACAAAAACTTTAATAGTCTGTTTATTATATGATATCTCCTCAGATATAAATTGTTTTAGTAATAGTCGCAAAAAATCAATTATTCAATTGTATGAAACTTAAATTATATCAACATTAAATTTATGTAATTATTTATTACATTATAAACTATTTATATCCCCTATATAATGGTTTATATTATCGTTTTATATGCGATATTGAGAGTAGCAAAAGCTACTCTTTTTAATTAAAAAAATAAAAGGATGATAGCTTCTAGCTACCATCCTTTTTTATTATTGTATTTTACTATTAATTAAAATCTAAATACATATCTTTAAATGCATCCTTATCTGACGATGAAATTTTAAGAACAGATTTTATATAGTTATTTATATCTCCAAAATATTTATCTATTGTTTCGTAAGCTATATCTAAATAAGATTTATCTACATATAACATATCTTCGATATATTTTAATTTTGCTTTAGATATACCTTTATTTTTCAAGTCATCTAATATACTATTATTGGCTTTTCTTCTAAATTCATTCGTTTTTAAATAATCTTTATATATCGTGTCTTTATCTACATCTAATATATTTAAAATATAAACCGCTGCCAGCCCCGTTCTATCTTTTCCTGCAAAACAATGAAAAACTAAAGGAGCATTTTTTGTGTTTTTCAATAAATCAAAAAACTTTTTATAAGAATTCTGAGAATACTCTGAAAGTATCATAGTTTTATAGATATTTTTCATAATATCGTGAGGGTTGTCTTTTGCTTGAGAAAATCCCTCTAAACTAGGAGATTTTTTATATTCTTCTCCCATAATATCTATATTATAATAATTGATATTATCAAACTTTTTATCGGGAGATTTCTCTATTTCTAATTTATCTCTAAAATCTACAATAGTTTTAAGTTTTATATCTTTTAATAATTTTTTTTCATCTTTTGAACTTAAATCAGATAATTCTCCACTTCTAAATATCATACCTTTTTTTATTTTATAGCCATCTTTTGTTTTATAACCACCTAAATCTCTAAAATTTATTATCTTATCCATTTAACCACCAATATTTTTTACTTTTCAACTATAGATTTTTTAATTGATAAAAATAAAAATATAATTCCAACACCTAATAGTATATGTCCAATTCCTGCTATGCCAGAAATTGAAGCATTTACAGCATTAGTTATATCTTTATTTAAAACTTCTATTATTCCTCTAGCAAACAAAGTTATTAAAGTTACTACTAAACCTATATTATAAATTACAAAAAACCTACCATACTCTTTAGTTTTATCTATATTTAAATTTTTAATAAATAATGCCACTATTAAAAACATAAACATTCCCAAAGTAAAACTATGAGTATGCATTACAGAAAGTTTTGTAAAACCAGTAAAGTCTAGATACTTGGTAAACTCTCTGTAAAAAACTCCAAAAACCATAGCTACTATTGAATAAATAAATGCCGTATTAATACTTTTTTTCATAATAATTCTCCTTTCAAACTAAATATATATTATATATCTCCTATTTAGTTAAATTTAAAACAAAAGATACCAAAAAATTGGTATCTTAAAAATTTATTCTATATTCAAAACTTTTTTTACTACAATTTCCGGTATGCCTATATCTTCAACATATACTTTTTTAGGCCAATTTAATAGTCCTTTTTTCATACACGCTAAAGTTACTACATAATCTGAATCTATGGCTACATTATATATTTTTCCTGTTTCAGAATCTACACCACTAGGTATATCTATAGAAAATTTAAATACTTCAGACTCATTTACTATATCAATTATATCTTTATATACACCTTTAATATCTCGTGATAAACCCGTTCCAAATAATCCTTCTATTAAAAATACGTCTTTATCAAGCATCTTTTTAAACTCATCTAAAGTTAAATTTTCATCTATTACAAATATTTTTCCGTTGAGATTTTTAACTATATTGTAATTTACTAAAAAATCTTTACTAGCTTTTTCTAAATTTCCAACTATTACTAATACACAATCTTTTTTCATTAATAATAAATCTCTAAACATGGCAACACCATCGCCACCATTATTTCCCACACCTACTAATACTATAAACTTTTCATAATCTTTAGGTATATGTTTCATAAGAGCATTTTTTGCATTTTCCATTAAAACTATTGAAGGTATTCCGATTTCTTCGATTGTATATCTGTCAATTTCACGCATTTGTTTTCCAGTGATTGCCAACATAACTATCAGTATCCTTTCTTTTTAAGTCTTAAGTCGTCTCCAACTATTGTAAAGACCTCAAATTCTCCAACTATTCTAGAATAAATTCTCTCATCATAATGGTTTCTTATATCAGAAATTCCCATATTTGTAGAAATTAAAAGCGGTTTTTTCCTACTTATTCTTTCATTTAATAACTGGAAGAAATGAGATAAACTTTTTTCAGACATATTCTCTGTACCTAAATCATCGATTATAAGTAAATCAGCATTTCTTATAAGTTCAAACCTCTCTGTTTCTTCTTTTCTTAAATTAAATGAAGAATAATAATAGTCCCAAAGAAATTTCATCATACTAGGTGCTGATTGATACATAACTGTAAATCCCTTATCCATTATACGCTTGGCTACACAACTACAAAGATAAGTTTTGCCTACTCCAACATCCCCTGTAAATATAATGAAATCATCGTCTTTTCCATTAAAATTATTGGCATATTCCAGCATTTCATCATAGGCAAATTTTATAATTTCTCTGTGAGATATGTTTTTACCAGGAATTTCCTCATCACTAAATAAACTTAAATCAAAATTTTCAAAATTTTCCTCTACTATTTTTTCATTAAGTTCGCTAGTTTCATAACTTAAATTGGTAATTATCTGTTCTTTACATTTACAGATTTTACCATTATACACTCCTTGATCTTCACATATATCACATCTAAATTTCTTTTTCAAAAAATCTTTATCCAGTCCATTTTTAACTAAGATTTCTTCCATCTTATCTTCATAAAATTTTATTTTTTCTAGTTGTTTATCTATTTTTTCTTTATCGTCGCTATAATGAATATTAATTTTTAAAAGTTCTGTTCCGCTTTTATCTAGTTTAGCCTTTACATCATAATACTCTGGGATATTTTCTCGTACATAGTCTTCTCTTTTTTTAAGATTTATTTCGCTTTCTCGTCTATAGCCTTCCAGTATTTTATTGGCTTTTTTCCCAATTTCCATTATTATTCACCTTTTTGATTATCCTTCTTTTTGTCAATCATCCTTTGAAGTAATATATCGTCTATATTTTTAGGCTTTTTACCGTCTTCGTCGCCTGTATTTTGTTCCAATACTTGAGCTTTTTCTAAATTATTTTTAGGTCTATAATAACTTCTTTTTAATTTTATTTTCTTTGCTTTTGTATTTTTTCTTTCTCTAGCTTTCTTTAAATCTTCCATAGTATCTATGCCATCTAAATGCCAATTTCTAAGTATTCCCAATACATAATTTAAATTTCTCTTACCGTATTTTCTATCGGAGAATTTAAAGCCTTCCACTATAATTTCTGGTTCTTGACCTAAATCTTCGATATGATTTAATATTTTTTCCAATTCATTAGCATTTAATTCAATCTGTAAGAAACTCTCAATTTCTTCAAACATTTGACTTATTGAATTACTATTGTTAGGCATATTTGTTTTTTCTTCAGGAATATATTCAGCTCTTTCAATTTCACCTAATACAATTTCTCTTATGCTCAAGAAATATGTTATCTCTTGATTAGTCTCTTCATCATATACCCTTTTTACGATGCCTTCATTTAACCAAAATTCCCAACTTTCCTTAACTTCTCTAAGAGTTAAACCTAAATCTGAAGCAATTTCTTGATCTGTTAATATTTCTTTTGCATTAGGGTCTTTAGCATTTTTTATAGCATATAGATATACTTTTAAACTATTTCCATCTGCTAATTGTAAATATTGATTTAAAAAAATATTTTCTATAGGCGTTTCTCCTATGTCTACCTGATATGGTTGTACTCTATATTTCATTCTATCTCTCCTCTTTGTTTAAAGCTCCAAGAGTCTAGTTTCATTAAATAAATTTTAGAGTATATAAGACCATTATATATTACAAAATAATCCTCATAATCTTTATAAAATGAATCTTTAAAATCAATGTTCTGATTTTCAAAATCCTCTAAATATTCTGCTTCAAATTTAAATCCTAGTTTTTCATATACATGTAAAGCTCTTTTATTAAAAGCATTTACCTCTAATATTACTTTTAACATATTTTTTTTATTAAAATAATAATTTAAAAGTAAATCAATACTCTCCGTTCCATATCCACCATTTATATAATTAGGATCTAATACTATTCCTAGTACTCCTTTAGATAATAATCTATTTATATTTTTTAGTCCTACATATCCTATCATACTATTATCATCTTTTGTATATATGGCAAAATATCTCTTTTTCATACTTCTTTTTTTAAATATAAACCAAGTCTTTAATTCATCTATTGTCAGCTGAGATAAATTATAGTCACAAAAAAGGGCATTATCTATAACGCCCCATTCTTTTATCTTTAAAGCATCTTCTAATTCAAGATCTTTAAGCCATATTTTTTTACCTTCTATTTTCATAATCTTACACCACACTATCACATGCCATAAATAGCTTCATCTCTATCACTTACTAAGTCTGAGAATTTAGTGTACTGTTTATTAAAGAATAATTCTACTGTACCCGTTGCACCATTTCTATGTTTTGCAATTATTAATTCTGCAGTATCTGGTTTTTCACTATTCTCATTATAATAATCATCTCTATATAAAAGCATTACAACGTCTGCATCTTGTTCTATCGCACCAGATTCCCTCAAGTCTGACATTATCGGTCTATGGTCAGCTCTTAATTCTGGAGCCCTTGAAAGCTGGGATAAAGCAACTACTGGACAATTTAAATCTTTTGCCATACCTTTTAACCCACGAGATATTGCAGATATTTCTTGCTGTCTATTTTCACCTGCATCGGCAGTCATAAGTTGTAAATAATCTATAAATACTATATCTAACCCTTTTTTTGCTGAAAGTCTTCTACACTTTGAGCGAAGTTCTGTCAGTGATATTCCAGAAGTATCATCTACATACATATCTGTATTTGCAAGTATATTCATAGCTTGACCTAGTCTAGCCCAATCTTCTATTTTACCGCTTATAATATCACCTAAATTAAGCATGGATATAGAAGCTAAAAGTCTTTGTGTCAATTGAGCCTTACTCATTTCCAGAGAAAATATAGCAACGCTTTTCTTTTCTAAAGCAGCACTTAATGCCATATTTAATGCTAAAGCTGTCTTACCCATAGAAGGTCTTGCTGCAAGTAATACAAGGTCAGATTTTTGAAATCCAGATAAATTTCTATCCAAATCGGACAATCCTGTAGTAACTCCTGTCAATCCACCGTCATTTAAACTTATCTGCTCTATTTGAGTCATAGTATCGCTTACTATAGTACTCATATGCTCAAGGTCACTGTGTACCTTGTCTTGACTTAAAGCATAAACTGAAGTCTCTGCATATTCTATTACTTCTTCCACTGCTTTTCCACTATAAGATTTTTCCATAATCTCATCAGAAATTCTTATAAGATTTCTTAAAACAGCCTTATCTTTTACAATTTTACAATAAGCTTCTATATTGCTAAGTCCTAATATATCATTTGATAAGTCTATTAGATATTCTATACCACCGACCATATCTAATTTTCCCTGTTCTCTAAGTTCCGTTGCAAGAGTTATATAATCTATAACTTCTTCCTTCATAGATAAACTTATTATACTCTTAAAAATTTCCCCATGTGTTGCTTTATAAAAGTCCTCAGCCTTAAGAAGCCCTGACGCAGTGTCTAGGGCTTCTCTATTTAAAATCATAAGGCTTAGTACTGATGTTTCAGCATTTAAATCACATGGAGAAATTCTTCCCATCTCGTTAAGTTCCACACTACATCAATCCCATCTTTAAATATAGCTTAAATTACTCGCTAACTACTTCAACCTTTAAGTTAGCTGTAACTTCAGGATATACTCTAACTGGTACTTCTACTGAAACAACTTCCCTAATATTTTCTTTTAGTTCAATTTTTTTCTTTTCTATATCAATTTTGCATTGTTGTTTTAAAGCTTTTGCAATATCGGCATTAGTTATTGAACCAAATAATTTACCTTCATCACCTGTTTTAGCTTTTATAACAACTTTTGCAGCTTCTATTTGTCCCTTTAATTCCATAGCAACTTGTCTTTCTTTATCTTGTTGAATTTTCATTTGTTTTTGTTCTTCTTTCCATTTAGCTAAGTTTTCTTTTGTAGCTTCAACTGCTAAATTATTTGGTAATAAAAAGTTTCTTGCATGTCCTGTCTTTGCATTCACTATTTCACCATTTTTACCTAATCCTTTTACATCACTAATCAATATAACTTTCATCTTTATCCTCCTCTAAATAACTATCTATTGCAGCTTCTAAAGTTTTAACAGCATCTTCCATGCTCATATCTAGTTGAGCGCCTGCCGAAGTTAAATGTCCGCCGCCGCCTATTTTTTCAAGTATTAATTGAACAGATATTTTGCCTAAACTTCTTCCGCTTATATGAATTTTTCCCTTTGCCTTTGTCAATACAAAGGAAGCTTCCGTTCCTATAATATTAAGTAGATTATCGGCAGCTTGAGCTGCTATTAATATCGATTCCTCTACTTCTTCTTCATTAGTTCCTATTGCAATACCTTCTTTATAAGTCTTTGAGTTTGCAACTATTTGGCTAACACTTCTTACTGTAAATGCATCGTCTCTAAATAATTGTTTTACTTCAAGACTGTCTGCACCTTGTCTTTTTAAAATAGATGCAGCTTCAAAAGTTCTAACCCCTGTTTGGTAATAGAAGTTTTTAGTGTCTACTGTAATACCTGCTAAAAGTGCTTCTGCTACTATCGGCGGTATATCTAATTTGTCTGTCATATAAAATAATATTTCAGTTACCATTTCAGAAGCTGAAGATGCATACGGTGCTATATAAGCTATCATTGCATCTTTTATATAGTCAGAACCTCTTCTATGATGGTCTATAAGAACTATTTTATTTGTAATATCTAAAAGCTCTGGACATTCACAAGAATTTTTTCTGTGATTATCTACTACTATTACTAAAGAACCTTGACTACATCTGGATATTGCTGTATCGCTATCTATAAATGTTTTATCGAAATCTTCATATTCATTTTTTAATCTATTATAAATATTATCAATTGCTGGTACAGATTCGTTTAAAACAATATAACCTTTTTTATCTTGTAACTTAACTGCTTCTAATATTCCAAGCCCTGCACCTAAAGCATCCATATCTGGGTTTCTATGCCCCATTATAAATACATCGCTTGATTGATCTATTAATTGTTTTAAAGCGTGAGAAATTACTCTAGCTTTTACTTTATTTCTTTTTTCTAAAGCTTTATTTTTACCGCCAAAATAACTTAAATCTTCGCCTTTTTTTACAACTGCTTGATCTCCACCACGACCTAAGGCAATATCTACACTAGTTCTAGCTTTTTGATAAATATCTAATGGATTTTCTCCATCGGAGCTAGCTCCTATACTTAAAGTTGCTGGAATATTACTTCCTTTATTTATTTCTTTTATATCATCTAGTAAAGAAAACTTAGATTCTATAATATTATTTAACTCTTTATTATTCATTATCAATAAATACTTGTCTTGCTCATATTTTCTCGCATAACCTTGATGTTTCTTTGCAAAAGACGATATTACACTATCTATCTCTGCAAATAAAATAGGTCTAAGAGCTTCATCCGTTGAATTTTTAACTTCATCATAATTATCCTGATATATTACTAATATAGCTAGACCTTCGTCGCTATAAGTTTTGGCTAAATTGTATTCACTGGTTCTATCTACTCCGTATAAAAGTATTACCTCTTCTTCACTTTCTCCTATTTTATCAAAATAATTTGCAAAAAATCTAAAGTGCTTTTTATCTAAATTCGCATCTATTACTTTTTCTTCTTTTAATTTTTTTATATTTTCTTCGTTGAAATCACTTACTAAATCTATAACATTTTTATTTAAAAGAGATTCATCTTCATCATCTATAATATTTTTAAATTTAGTATTATACCATTTTATCTTTCCTGTTAATGAAATTATTACTAAAGGAAATGGCATAGAAAATACAGCCCCTCTAGTTATTTCATCAAAATCGTCATTCATCTCTTCTATATAATTATATATTTCAGTTTGCTTTTCTTTTATTAGTCTGCTTTGATAATATGCTAAATATAAGATAGCTATTATAGCTATACTTCCTAATAAAATATTATAAATCGTAAGTATGATTCCTATAATTATAAGTACAATAAAGAAAACTAAACTATCCGACCAAGTAAGAAGTGCGCTAAGTTTTTCATTTTTTTCCAGCTTGCCTTTTACATCTATATCTTTTTTATTTTTGTCATCCATGTCTACACCTGCTTAGCTCTATGTCTAAATCTGAATATCATATCTAAAACACCTAAAAATACATAGAATAAAGTTAAATTTAATATTCCAATAAGTAAGATAGGCATTATAATTCTAATTATTAAATTTACTCTTTTTCTCAAATTAAAATCTACAAATGCTATTCCGTTTACTAAAAATAAAGTTGTAAATAAAAAATATGCATTTAACATAAGTTCATTATAAAATTTAAAACCTAGTAACTTTAAAATAAATACTGCTACCGCTGTTACTGCTATACCTATAATTGCAGTTCTTGGAACTTCAAATTCATATAATTTAGGCACTTTAATTGATTTTATACCCAATTTTTTTAATGCTGCTGTAGAACATATATAGTTTAAAGCCATAAATATAAATGAAAAAACCGTAAGTATTGAAGGAGTAAGTATTATAAATAAATCTAACCCTTTTTTTAAACTTCCAAATAATTCATCTATATTTTCTGTAGAGATTCCACTTTTTGCTAAAGTGTCCAACTCACTATCTATAACATTTGTCAAAGTATTTTCCATATTAGTAACTATATCCATATCGTTAAGTGAACCGATAAAGACTGTATTAAGCACTACAAAAATCAATATACCTATCGCTGAAATAATTATTATTTGACTTGGTTTATAATTATTGTTAATCATATAAGCCATTATCAAACTTATTAACATTAAATAGGTAAATACAATAAAGGCTAATTGTATATCAAAGCCTATTAAACTTAATATACTTGTACCTATTATCCCTGCAAGGCCTGATAGATATCCTCTTTTTACTGTAAGAACTATTAAGGGACAAGGTATTAGCATGATAAAAAACGGAATAATAGTCAAAGATATTAGTAAGATTAAAAAACTAGCTCCAATCGCTATAAATATGTCTTTTATATTTTCACTATCTTTAAATTCCTCTATTGTTAACACCTCCATATTAAAATATAGATAATTTCTATTTCCAAGAAATTACCATATTAATTTCAAATTTTTCGCCAGGTTTTAATTTATAGGGTTTATTTATTTTATCAGAAAAACTAGTGCCATTAAAAGTAGGTTCTACACAAAAGTATTTATCTAAATTATCTGTCCACAAAGCAAAAGTATTTATATTATTTGTTT
>Ga0079226_10001076_pt1 | contig 20679 bp, 18 predicted proteins | sample Poulit2014_FD_76345 | JGI IMG/M metagenome (GOLD analysis project Ga0079226, IMG submission 76345) | Agricultural soil microbial communities from Georgia to study Nitrogen management - Poultry litter 2014 | ecosystem: Environmental > Terrestrial > Soil > Agricultural land | place: USA: Georgia... | reverse complement strand
AGTGATCGAAAATACGCGGTATCGGGTAGTGACAGCCCGAGATATTAGTGATCGTGTTGAGGCCGAACGAAAGCAGGCCGCACAACAGGCACAATTACAGTATTTAAGTCGATATAACGCGATGGGCGACATGGCCATGATATTGGCACACGAACTTGGTCAGCCTCTGGCTGCCTCACTGAATTATCTCAGCGGGTTGACATCACGTGTGAATACTTCTGATTTTGACCCGTCTATAATGAGCTATGGCATTGAGAGGGTCGAAAAACAGTTGCAGCGAGCTTCAGCAATTGTTTCGTCGGTGAAGCGGTATGTTCGAAAAATTGAGAGTACCGCTTCTAGCATGAGTCTCAAGGACACTGTTGAGGATTCGCTATATTTTGTGCGTCTCCGTGCTGAGGAATTCGGTGTCGAAGTTAACACTGAGCTCGGTTCTGACCCTCTGGCAATGGACGGTGAAGAAATTCTTATTGGTCAAGTTGTCATTAATCTGTGTATGAACGCCATCGATGAGATATCGCGTCCCGAAACCACCATCAAAGAACTGCATTTGAGGTTGTCACGACACGGTGATTTCGCGCGGCTCAGTGTCAGTGATTTCGGTCGAGGCCTCACAGTTACCCCCACGGGGCACCGTTTGGCAGCAGGCGCATTTAGTTCCAAAGAAGATGGCGCTGGCATCGGCCTGATTATCTCTGAGCACATTGTGCAACGTCACGGTGGCACGATTGAGTTTTCGCCGAATGTCCCAAAGGGCACAGTGGCTAGTTTTTCGTTGCCGTTACAACATGTCATCACGGAAAAACCCTAAGCATCGACATGACCGTTTTGCCACCGAATAGATTGAGCGAACAAATATATCTCAGGCCCCCTCTGACGGGGCGCCTGAGATATATTTAGTCAATCCACCTGTACCTCATAGCGCAGAATATCACGCACCAGAGTACCGATGCTATCAGCGTCGGTTTTGGCGCGAATTCTGGTTCTGTGTACATCTACGGTTTTAACACTCATTCCGAGTTTTCTTCCAATATTTTGACTTGGAAGCCCTTCAATGGCTAGTTGAAGCACATCATATTCTCGAGGTGTCAATTGTTGGATCTTCTTTTGCAACGCAGTGGCTCTGGTGTAGGCTCTGAATCGGTCCACAGCCTTGTCCATGCCAACCTGCACGGCGTCGATAAGACGTTGCGGGTCGTAGGGTTTTTCTAGGAAATCCTGTGCGCCAGCCTTGATGGTCGATACCGACATATCAATATCGCCATGTGCTGACACAAAAATAATACTGACGTGCGGGGCCATCTCGTTGAGTTTTTCTTGTAAGCGAGTTCCGCTCATTTGAGGCATGCGAACATCTAGTATCAAGCAGGCCGGCCGGTCCGGATCAAACTGTGCCAGGAATTCATCCGCACTGTGACATACAATGCTCGAGATCGCAGCACTTTCTAGTAGCCACTCAACAGATTCACAAAGCTCAGGATCATCATCAATTACATACACCGCGGTGTCTTCAGTTTTCATAGGATCCACCGCATTGGCCTCGTGCGGTCGCGAGTAGATCAACACGCTGGCTCACCTCCACCGGGCGTCCGCGGTCCAGTAGTTCTGTCCCACGACACTCACGTGGTGCTGCCAGTCGGTTGTGCGCTCCAAGTCAGGTTCTTCCCGACGAATGGACTCATCCGCAACGTCTGGCCCGTCACCATCAACGGTCCAGTGCACCCAGTTTACTTCGCGGTCGTGTTCGTCGTGAACAAACAGGTCCACGTGTTTCCAGCCGTAACCGAAAGTATCCTCATAACAAGTCAAGAACATACGGTGGTGGTTGATGGGGCGTGGTGTCATTACCATGTTAAATCCTTCAAGGTCGGTTGGGTCATGTGTTCTGCAAGGGATGGGAGGCGACGCAAGAGAAGTTCTAGGCGTCGTCCAACAGCAAGAAGCTTTGATTCACTGCCTGGCAGCCCAATGAGTTGGAGCCCCAGACGTAGTCCATTGGTAGTGCGAGCACCCGGAACTATGACTACGGGAATTCCAAGCAGTTGCCAGGCCCTGCTGAGATCCGGAGATCCGGTTCCATCACTGAGTGGATTCGGCGGACCCTGCGCTGCAGGTCCGATGATGATACCGTCTGGGCCCAACAGGCGTTCGAGAGCGCGGTATGAAATTTCCCGGCGAACGAGCGCTTCCCGATAGGTCTGCTCGGTAATTTCTTTTCCATTTTTCAATAGATTGCGTAGTTGGGGGCTCAAGGCGGCTTCATGTTCTGCCAAGACGGGTGCCATATTGCGTGCGGCTTCGTAGCCCATGACAATGTGATGATCATCAGTCAGCGTGATCACGTGATCGGTCCAGTCAAGATGTGTTACTTCTGCATCGATCTCTGACGCCAAACGTGGGATTTCTTGGAGCAAGCCTTGCATTTCTGCTGCGATTGGGAGCAAATCGGAACCGTGCCACACATACAGTGATGTGTTGTCCGCCAGCGAGTCATCTCCAGAGGTGCGGTCAGTTAAAGCTGCGTGAACCCAATCCAAGTCAGCAACGCTGCGAGTCATGATTCCCAAAGCATCGAGAGTTTCACTCAACCCGGCGACGCCTTCCATGGCATCCGCATCCACTGCCAACACCATCCCGGCAGCACCACAAAACGACGCTGGACGAGTTAGCGATCCTGCAGTCTGGGTCCCCAATGCAATCGGAATAGTGTTAGCACCAATCGCCGCCGCTGATCCACTGGATGAGCCGCCCGGCGTATGATCATGCGCCCATGGGTTAACCGTGGGGCCGGGAGAAAAATAACTAAATTCTGTGGTCACAGTTTTGCCCTGCACTATGGCACCCAGCGCTTTTAACCGCGCAACAATGGCGGCATCATGTTCTGCAGGTTCCACCGAGGTAACTGAAGATCCCACCCGAGTAGGGAGCCCAGCAACATCAATGTTGTCTTTAACTCCTACTGAAACTCCAGCAAGCGGCAATGATGAAAGGTCAGCGCATTGATCGTTTCGGACCTCGTCTTGGACGAACGAAACCCACGCTTGTAGGCGAGGTTCGTATCGGTCAATATCGTTTCGTACGGCCGCGGCTAAGTCGGTAGTTGTGATCCCCCCGTTTTGAATGGCTTCTACTTGTTCGGCAATGCGCTGGTTTCGATAGACCGAAATCATTCACGTCTCCTGTGACCTCAATTCATACGTGCGGTGCATCACACCTGACTGTTGTATTGAATATGTTATAGCACTCCACAAACCGTTTGAAGGCAACGGAGCTAAGGGTATCCCCTATATAACTGTAAGGTGAATCACAGATAACTTGCTTAATCAGAAGCCTGAACAGATCAGTTCAAAAGAATTCCTGATGTTCTTCGACGCGCTAGTTGAGTTTGTTGCTTCGTAGTGTCCTCTGAGCAAGAAAGCAGGTCGTAGAGACAGATGTCCACAACAATTCCATCCAATTTCGATCCTAGAGTTTTCCGGGAGGCCATGGGCCACTACCCCACCGGGGTCGCAGTGGTCACAGGCCGCGCTGATAACGGTGAGGTACTAGCACTAGTCGTCGGTACCTTCTCTTCGGTATCTCTCGATCCGCCAATCGTATCTTTTATGCCCATGAAGTCGTCCAGAACCTTCGAACGGCTCCGGTCATGTGAATCACTATGCATCAACATTCTCGGAGGCGAACAACAGGCTGAAATGTTGGCTATTGCACAGCGTCGCACAAACAAACTCGATGGTATTGACTGGTACCCATCCCCTTCGGGCGATCCAATTCTGCAAAATTCTATCGCTTGGATCGATACAACGATGGGCGAAATTGTGGAGGCGGGCGACCACTGGATTGCCCTATGTGACGTTAAGGATCTCCAGGTCACCAACGCAGTAGCTCCACTACTATTCTTCCAAGGCGGTTATGGCAGCTTCTCGGGTAGGGAACAGACTTCTCGGTTGAGTCACGAAATCTTGCCAGCTATACATGCCACCCACCAGGCAGCTGAATCCCTTAAAGACTTGGCACACGGTATCGGTTGTGAAGTCGCCGTCTTTGCCGCTATTAGTGACGATGAAATGGCGACAGTGTTTTCAGAAATCGCTGCAGAAGCAACCGAAGAACGCCGGTTTGCGAGTCGGTTTCCACTCGTACCACCCATCGGCGACAGCTACTTCTTTGATAAATCATCCGATCTACAACAACATTGGCTCACTAAACTCAAAAATGCATCCGACGAAACCACCGATCGTCATCGTCGACGCATGGAGTTCATCAGCGAGCACGGCTACTTGCTAGCATTTTTGCACGAAGAACACTCGACAGCTTACGACCAAATGATACAGGCAAGTGAGGAATACAAGAAAGCCAACCTCACACCAGCTGAAGAGCGCAGCATTCGCGAAACAATCGGCTCTACTCCGGTCGATTATGAGCCTCAAGAACTCGTCGACTCCAAGGTCTATCACGTTGGTTCCCTGGTCCTTCCGATCAAGGACCCCTCCGGCGAGAACACGATGACACTGCGCTTGGCGCAACTGCCGAGCAGCGCTACGGGAGCAAAGATCCGTGTCTGGATCGAACAGGCCAAAGCAGTTATCGAAGAAATTGAAGATTCAGAAGACGCAAAAGTAAGCAAATGAGAAAGAGGACGAATGTCTGATCAACTGATCGAAAAGCTAGCGAAACGCGTCGATGTATTAGAGGCAGAAGCAGAAATTCGACGTATCCAAGCCCGATACATGATGCTGTGTGATACACCATGCCCAGTCTATCCAAACATTGATGACCAAGAACGAATTGAACGCGTCGTCGAGTTGTACACCGAGGATGCGGTTTGGGAAGGTGTTGGCGATTACTACACCGGCCAGTTTGGAAGAGCGGAAGGCAAAGAAGAAATCCGGGCACACTTTAACCGGTTTTGGTCCAAAGATCAGGACCCGAAGCTCATTCTCAACGCGCACTATCTGACCTCCGAACAAATCTTCGTCGACGGCGATGAGGCCACCGGTGTGTGGATCCACATGCAGCCTTGGATGTTTGCTGACGGGTCTGGGCTGCTCCGCTCAAGTCGTCTCAATAACGCATTTCGGCGTGAAAATGGCAAATGGTTGGTCACTCGGACACGCACTGAAAATGTGTTCGTGGCCCCCCTTCCCGATAATTTTGCAGAGTCCTATCCACAGCGTTCGGTCTTGTTCAAAAACTGAGCACTAGGCTTGCATCTGCGTCATGGGTGTTTCACAATTCCTGAAACACCCATGACGCATGTAATCCTGTCTCTCCTGCGATGACCGAGACCTCCGCTCCAGACTTTTATCTGGGGTATAACTTCTATTGGCAAACTAGACACAACAGCACACAGAACTGCGTTTCGTTCTGATCGGTTGAGTCCAGTTTACCGTAATGGGTAACTATCGCTCGATTAATTAAATAACGCAACATGATATTCATACGTCGCGAACGGTGTACAAGCACTCACCCAATGCTAATTGACGCCCCCATGAAGCTTTTGCCATTCCGATCGGTCACGTCATTGGTTTGCCATGGAGTCACTACCCCGATACCGTCCGCTGACAGCAATCCTCGGATGATGATGACGTTAGCATAGGGTTAACCCGCTCTCATCCGTTCTGGAACTAGGACCAACTGGATCCATCATAAGTCGCCCAGTATCGCAAATTTAACAGCCAGAAACACTGCTCACAGTAGCAAGCTCGGTTAGAGCACAGAATTGCAATAGACGTGCACGAAAACTACAGCCTTTCATTGTCGTCTCAAGCAAAGATCAAGAGTGCGTTAAGTGCTATTGAACAAAAAAGGAGAAACAATGAGCTACAATATCGGGCGTTTAGAAGAAGCACAGTTCCACCCATTTCCACACCCAGAAGACCCTTCGCTGACCGCCGGAGAATTCGCGTGGATTCGAGAAAACAAAGTGCAATACTGGCGCGCCAATAAAGACAATATGCCAAAGGTTGCACCCTACCCATTCGCACGTGCCGAAACGGTATATATCCTCGAAGGAGCGGTTGATATAGAAATGCCGGACGGTAAAACGGTGCATCTTGGAGTTGGCGATGTAGGTGCTTTTGATCGTGATACCGCCACGGTCTGGCATTTCACGTTCCCCTTTACAAAACTAGCGTTCTTCCCAGAAGACGACTAGCGCACTCGTGTCGAAACAGCCTGCAACGTTATGTTGCAGGCTGTTTGTGTTACCTAAAAAAACAGACATGGCACATCAGCACTTCCCAACTATGAGGTAGGCACACGGTGACAAAAACCTTGCACAGGAGGCCTATCAACAAAGTCGTGATCCGCGTCATATTTAAGGAGGTTAGTTAACAAAAGGAGGCGCAAAATGGACAATACACGTGCCGAACGGCGGAGGTTATCTACCGCATCACTTGTTTACATCATTATTGCCGCTTCAGCCCCATTAACAGTGTTGGCCGGTGGTATCCCCACGAATTATGCAGTCGCTGGATTGCTTGGTTTGCCTCAAGCCTATTTGGCGATTGGGGTCTTGCTGCTCCTATTTGCTGTGGGTTATACAGCAATGAGCCGAAAAATCCAAAATGCCGGAGCTTTCTACGCGTATGTCGCAGCAGGACTAGGAACGCGTCAAGGTATTGCAGCCGCTATCCTTGCTCTGGCATCTTATAATATGATTCAAATCTGTTTATACGGCCTCTTTGGCTTCGCCTCAGCGAACCTCATCACGGATTTCACGGGGGTTTCATTACCATGGTGGCTCACTGGGCTTGCTGCATGGGCTATTGTCGCACTTCTTGGCGTACGCTCAATTGAGCTATCGGCCAGAGTGCTCGGTTTTGTGGTCATTCTGGAATTCGCGATAGTCATCGTTGTCGACGTGATGGCCTTGACCGTGGGGCCTGAGGGCGTTTCTGGTGCCGCATTCCAGTCCTCTGAATTCCTTGCCCCCGGTATCGGTGTCCTATTTGCTTTCGGCGTCGCAGCATTCATGGGCTTCGAATCGGGCGCAATCTATTCAGAGGAAGTCGTTGATCCGAGGCGTACCGTAGCTCGTGCTTCCTATATCGCACTGATAATCATTGCGCTGTTTTACGCCTTCACGGCATGGGCTGTTGGCGTTGGCGTAGGGCCATCTCAAGTTGTAAGCGAAGCACAAGAGTATGGCCCGGATCTAATTTTCAATTGGCTCGGACAACAATCTCCCCTGTTAGCCAACTTTGCCAACCTTTTATTCGTAACCAGCCTGTTAGCCGTGTTATTAGCTTTCCACAATGCAGTTGCCCGCTACTTCTACGCGCTGGGAAGCACCGGAGCCCTCCCCGCCGTTTTGGGCAAGATTGCGCCAAACGGTGCGCCCAGAAACGGATCGTTGCTGCAGTCAGCAATCGCATTGCTGGTTGTCATTGGCTTTGCCATAGCGGGTACCGGGCACGAACTTGGAGAGCTATTCCCGGTTATCACGTTATTTACCTGGTTTTCCGGGGCGGCTGCTTTCGGTCTGATATTTCTTATGGCGGTTACGTCTATAGCCATTATTTTCTGGTTCCGAAAGGATCCCGACGGACGAAGCCTCTGGACCCGTGTCATTGCGCCGGCAATCACCACGGTCGGTCTAACCGCAGTGTTTATGTCGATCTTGTTGAACTTTGGCCTACTCATCGACGTGCCAGAAGGCTCTCCTTTGATCTTTATCATGCCGGGAATCATCATCGGTAGCGGTGTGGTCGGTTTCATATGGGGAAATATTGTCGATAAACGCGATGGCATAACTATCGAAGCACCCCCCGAGAACAAACCCTCGGATAATCCGGAAGAACTCATCACAGCACGTGGAAAATAATTTTCGAGGGTCACTAACATCCCCAAAATTTCTGAACGTTTATGGAAGGAAAGAGTATTGAGCAAGAAACATGTTGTAGTCGTCGGGGCAGGATTTGCTGGCCTCATGGCGGCTCGTGAACTGCAATCAGCAGGATTAAACGTCGAAGTACTTGAAGCACGCGACAGAATCGGTGGCCGCGCATGGACTGATGACCGCATGGGACGCCCTTTGGAAATGGGGGCCACCTGGGTGCACTGGTTTCAATCCCACGTGTGGAATGAAGTCGTTCGTTACAACCAACCTATCGTTGAATCACCCGAATCGGAAAAAGTCTATTGGGCCAGCGCTTCCGGGCAGGTTAACACCGGCACGCTAGAAGACCTTGACGCGCTAATGCGCCCCGCAATGGAAGAAATTTTTACCCGCGGTGATGAGTATTTCCCAGACCCAACCGATCCATTATGGATCTTATCTGATCAGTATGACGGCTCAGAACAGCTACGTGAACAGTTTCTCGTCGACGATCAAAAATCAGTGCTCGATGTGATCCGGGACAGTGGGAAATACACGGACGAACAATTTGACCTGATCAGCTCGTATTGGTCTGGCGGTTACATTGGTGATCCAGGTACCGGTTCGTCTCTTATGGCCAAACAGTGGGCAGCACTGAGCAATATGGATCTTGACATAATGAACGATATCACGTTGAAGTACAAACTCGTTAACGGGATGAAAGGTCTCTCTGACTCGATAGCCGGTGATCTAAAAAATGAGATTCGACTGAACACACCGGTAGTGGGAATCGACTACGATACCGAGGGTGTAGCCCTGAAATTAGAAAGCGGTGAAACGATACAAGCGGATGCAGCCGTTGTTACTGTGCCGGTTGGTGCTATGGGTAATCTCACCTTCTCACCAGGGCTGCCAAAGCCAATACAGCAGGTGGTTGATCGCGGTTGGAACTCGACAGGAGCTAAAATCTGGATCCGCATTAAAGGCCATCACAATATTTTTGGTCTTGCGCCATATCCAGCAAAAATATCGCTGTTACGGTCGGAATACTTCATGGATGATGACACTACGATTCTTGTTGGGTTTGGTGGCAACCACGCTTCTATCGACTTCAATGACGTGGCATGCGCTCAAGAAATTATCAACCAGTTTGATCCAAAACTAGAAGTAGTAGATGCCGTGGGGCATGACTGGGTTGCCGACAAATGGTCGGGTCAGGCATGGGGCACGCTCCGTGCCGGACAATTTACCGACGGCTGGTCTCACTTCAGAGATACCGGTACACGAATGTTCTTCGCCGGCACCGAATACGCCAATGGTTGGCGGGGCGTTTGTGTTGATGGAGCATTGGAGTCAGGCATGACAGTAGCACGTCGTATTATTAACGAGCTCAGCTAGCCACAACTAAAAAACAGGCTCACGAATCGAGAAAACGACGGCGTACACTGGTTTTGACATCTGTGTACGCCGTCGTTGTAAGTAGTTTTACTTCCAGAGGTGGCCCGAGCTTAGAGATTGAGGGCAGTGTGACGATATGCCGAAGGCGTTAGCCCAAAAGTCTGTTTGAAGAGCTTAGAAACCTGTGACGCATCATTCAGCCCGTAGTGTGAACTGATTCGTTGGATAGTTTCGTGCTGGCGTGCGGGGTTTGCAAGCGCCTCTCGAATTCGGAAGATTCGTTGGTTGCGAATATATGCACTGACGCTGAGATTCTCTTCGGAAAATTTACTATACAGATGCCGACGTGAAACATGATAATGGTCGGCAATCATTTGCGGCCCGAGGTGGGGATCTTGAAGGTGGTCGTCAATGAAGGCAACTACTTTCTGAAAGAACATACTGTCGTCGGCAAGATTGCTATACGTTCTTGTCATTGCAAACAGCACTGTTCCAAGGATTTCTATAGCAGATCGTACAATTTGAGTGGCGTAAGGACCCTGCAAGATACGTAAGTTCATTGCCAATTGCTTAAACAGCGGGACGGCGACTGTGCCTAAACCGTTGTCTTCACTGATAGGCAACGTGGTAATCTGTGATACCTGCTCGTGGGAGAGCTGCAAGAGTTCTTGTGGGAACTGCACCACCAAACTGCGCTGATCCTCTTCAAAATGTAATGAATACGGCCGCTGCGCTCGGAACAAAGCAAGATCACCGGGACGCAGCAAACAGTCCTTACCGTCTTGGTGCAACAATGTGGTTCCAGAAAATTGCAAGGTAAGTTTACATAGTTGGTCCTGGTTATTCGTTGCCAAAACTTTGTCCTGTATCACCGACTGCGGACTGGTGTACATGTCGAACAGCTGGACTCTACCCAGAGAAGTATGTTCTTCGCCGGCTCGGAAATGCTCCCGGTTTGGGAATTTCATCTGAATATTAGGAAAATGGTGCAGGGACCGCTTCGACCAGTCAACAGAGTCATGCATTCTCTCTGGGGCGGTCTCTTTATGGTTAGAAACATCATATTGCGCTGGCATCCCTATAATCACCAGGCCTTTACTGGAATCTTCATGTGCGCTATGTAACGTGAAAAGTGTGTGCTTTACGTCACTATAACGTTCATTGAGTCAATAACAAAGAGGCCTAATGCCCTCGTACATTCGAAAATGAGACGGCACTAGGCCAGCAGCGTTACCTCGTAAAGGAACCCTTAGAGCACGGTTACTTTAGGCAAAGCAACTTGTTTGAGACCATCAATCCCAAACTCGAGTCCCATACCGGATTTTTTGATGCCCCCAAAGGGAATCCGTGGGTCTGCAACCGCATGCTTGTTGATCCAAGTGGTGCCCGCGATCAACCGGTTGGCCACTTCGCGTGCTTTGTTTTCATTTTTGGACCAGACCGAAGATCCCAATCCAACCTCAAGTTCATTAGCCCATTCAATGGCATCATCCAGGACGTCATATTTGATAATCGGCAGCACCGGCCCAAATTGCTCGATCTGCACCAGCGAGTTATCTTGGGCAATATCGGCAACGATCGTGGTTGGATAAAAGTAGCCCGGCTGGTCACTGTCTGGGTTACCTCCAGTGACGATAGTTGCTCCGGCTTTGCGCGCGTCTTCGACCAAGTCCGCGACAATCTTCTGCTGGGCCCCGTTCTGAAGTGGTCCCAGTACGTTGTCTTCAGACATTCCTTGGCCCATCGGTATCTCGTTAGCCAGCTTGGCCAAGGCTGCAACGACGTCATCGTAGATAGATGCGGGTACGTACAGACGTTTCAGAGCCGCGCAGGTCTGACCGGTGTTGAGGAATGCGCCCCAGAAAATGTCTTCGGCGATTTCATTAATATTCACATCGTCCAGCAAAATACCCGCATCGTTGCCACCCAGTTCCAAGGTCACCCGTTTCATGTCGCTGGCAGCGCTGCGCATAATAGCTTGGCCGGTTTTGGTGGAACCAGTGAACATGATTTTGTCGATGTCGGGGTGTTCTGAGACGGCCCGTCCGATGTCGCCGGCGCCAGGAACAACCTGCAACACGTTGTCGGGCAGGACCTGGTTCAGGACGGCAACTAGGGCTTGGACCGACAGCGGCGTGTATTCAGATGGTTTCATCACCACGGTGTTACCCATACGCAGGGATGGGGCTAATTGCCAGATGGAGATCATCATCGGCCAGTTCCACGGACCAATCGCTCCGACCACACCGATAGGAACAAAAGACAGGACAGCCTTGCCGGACTCATCATCAACCAGTAGTTCATCTTCAATCTCAAAGTCCGCATTGGCACGCAACCAAGCTTCACAGCCACCAATTTCAAAGCGGGCATTGGGGCCATTGAGGGGCTTCCCCACTTCGCGAACGAGCAATTCTGCCAGTGCTTCAGTTGAAGCCCTTATGACATCGGCTGCTTTGTGAAGATATTCAGACCGTTGGTTGTGCGTGAGGCTACCCCATGACTTCTGGGCTTGATTAGCCCTCGACACAGCCTTGTCAACATCAACGATGCTCGACATTTTAGTGTTGCCAACAACTTCGCCTGTTGCTGGGTTATGCACGGGGTGACCATCTTCAACCGTGATGGCTGCCAATAAATTTTCATAGGTTGTCAGGTCTATTGACATATTTTCCTCCGGGTTAGCGCTTAAGATCCAAAGCTGGATCTTTGCTTGCTCCCAGCATGTCAAGTAAGAGTGAGATTGCACTATAGATTTAATGCAACACTTTTGGTGTGGTGTGCAGAGTTAGCGTTTACTAATGCTAATTTAGTCTAAATCGACAGATAGAGAATTGACGATCACTCGTTGACGTTCTTTGAAAATCCACGTGCGTTCAATTCTCTGAAGAAACCTATAGGAACGCAGTCAGGATAACCGCCAACTCGGCATTAACCGCCACCAGCACACGCCCACTGCTGCCTATTTTCTCGCACCACGATGTCTTCTGTCATCGGACGTATAGCTCAAGCCGCAACATATCAGAATACGTAATTTGGGTTCTGTACTAACTGGAATATACTTGATTCCCGCTTCGGGGATGAAAGCACCGCTAACCACCGTAAAATATGAACAAAAACGACCGAATCCCTCGCGACCTTTAGGCGCGACATCTACCGCTGAACGGGTAGTACTCCACTGCATAGTGGCCTCGTTCAAGACGATCGCTAATAAGCAAACCCCACCTCTTACATTTTGCATACACCGCGGTCGTGAGAGCATACGCGCCTGATCAGGATCCGTAGGAAGTCGTTCATGCAGCGCAAGGGTTACCCCTTATCTCAGCTGTGTGAATAGAGTTCGTGGGGGTACGCGACAGCCCCAAAAATTTGTTCGCTGATCGACTTCCTTAGATTTCCTAGGGTCAGCCGCGGCCGATCGAACCCTAATTCGCCATGCCAACGCATTGCTATCAAAATCCATATCGTATCGCTCCCTTAGGTACTAGGAATTACCGTTATTCGAACGTTCTGACATTTCTAATAAAAAAGAATCGATGAAGATTCAGGAACCTCCCTAACAATGACTTCTCCTATGCGCACACCAAATGATTAACCGCAAAAATTTAATTGTTGACCATTCGGTAAACGGCTGAGGTCAGGGTCAGCCCATCAAACTCGGAATAACCAGAACAAGCCAGGGGAACATAGCCAGGATAATAACCACTAACAGGTCTGAGACGATCCAAGGAATTGCTGCTCGATAAAGCGCCTGCATCGGAATCGACGGTGCTGTACTCCGCATAACGAAAAGACTCATGCCAAACGGTGGTGATATATTTCCGATCTGCAAAGTAACGAGCACAATGATCGAAAACCATATACCGTTCCAATCGAATTCTGCCGCAATGGGCATCAGTAACGGCGCGGTGATCATCATGATCGATGCCTGGTCAATGAAGGCACTCAAAATAACTAACATGATGATAATGATCGCCATCATCAGAACTGCGTTAGTCACTGAACCTGTGAGCCACTCGACCAATCCTTCAGTCGCACCCATGTAAGCCATGATTTGCGCATAAAGGGTCGAAGCCATAACCAGGAAAAAGATTGACGTCGTAGTCCGTACCGAAGCCACTGCAGCCTGCCACAGTTCTCGAGGCTTTATCCGAGAAATAACAGCTGCAACGCCGGCGCTTGCAGTAGCACCAAGGGCAGCGGACTCAGTTGGTGTCGCGATACCAAAGAATATCAAACCAAGAATGACGAATGCTAAAATGCCCGGTGCTAAAAGCTTCGTGGCAAATCCACGAAACACCTCGGCCGGAGAGCGACGAGGAACATTCTCCTCTTTAACATCGTTACCTCCCCGGCTACGCCAGAGCACGATGACAACATAGCCGACGGCCATGATAATTCCAGGGATAATTCCCGCCATCAGTAGTGGGCCGATGGGAACCTGCGCAATACCTCCCCAAAGAATTCCAAGCGCTGTAGGTGGGAGGACCATGGCCAAACCACTTGAGGCTAGGATGGAGCCGGCAGCCAGGTCACGGGAGTACCCAGCGTCTCGCATCTCTGGAAGTAGTGTGCGTGAGAATAACGCTGTATTGGCTAACGATGACCCGGAGAGGAGTCCGAAGGCTCCACCACCAGCAACGGCAACCATAGGCAACCGTCCGGGAATCCCGCGCATTAGTAGTGAGATCTCAGCCAAAGCATTTTGGGCGATTCGCGAGCGAAATAATATCTCACCCATCAGAATGAACAAAGGTATAGCTGAAAAGGTAAAGCTGTTAACTGAACTAAATACACTCAGGCTAACTAATTTCGAAACCGCTGAAAAATCGCCAAATATGAGAAATGATGAGAAGATCCCAAGAGCCAGCATACCAACTGCGACTGGAACCCGAAGTAGTAGAATTACGACCAAGGCTAGTAGAAACAGTGGAAGAAATATGTACCAATCCATTAATCAGTCCTTGGGAGTTCAGTCTTTACGGCGGCTGATTTAGAGTGCCCCAGCGCAACTACGAACGATGAATAGACCAGACCCAGGAATCCCACAGCTATCGGAAGTGTAACCCACCACCTAGGTATAGATAGCTCGCCTCCTGTCGTTGTCCTTGTGGAAATATCGTGAATAAATAGTTGAACCGCAGCGACTGCGAGAAACAAAGCCACCAGCGTCTGCATAATAATGCTCAGGACATCAAGCCATGAGAGCGTTTTCTTACTCACGAAGAAATCGACTAATTCGACTCTGAAGTTCTCATCAGCTGCTGCTGTAGCCGGGACCACTAAAACAGTAATCACAACCATGCCAAGTGCTGCAATCTCTACTGACCCTAGAATGCCATTTCCGGTATACCGTAGGACGATAGAGATTGTGATAAATACGGCCAAGGCCAGGATTACAACAGCACCGATGTCCTGCAGCGTTCGTTGCAATATGAGGCTTGGCCGGTCTAATTCAGCGTTAACGTGGGTTCCCATGACTTCGCCATCGACCTCGACCCTGCCATCATCGCCATGAGAGTTTTCCGCTGTCATGAGCCCTCCTCATGCATTTCGATCAGCTCACGAGTACGGTCCACTCGGGAGCCACCGGGCACTACCTCGGAGAGGTCCCCAGTAAAACCTTCCTCGTAGGCCTGCTTCAGCTCCGCCGCCGCTGGGGTGGCCTCGATGATCTCCTCCCAGTCCAGACGTTCCCAATCGTCGTAATAGGCCTGTTCGAGGAATTCTTGAGCTTCATCAGGTGGTAGAGTCGTCTCTTGGACTCCAGCGTCTTCCCATTCTTGAGTTTCGGCCACTGACGCATTAAGAAAATGTTCGAAAATTTCTGATTCTGTTTCGGCCATAGTCTCAGAGATCGCATCTTGACTCTCGCTATCTAGATCTGCCCACGTTTTCTCGTTCATCGTCAGATTAGCTAGCGATTCGTATAAGCGAGGCGCGGCATGATAGTTTACGACTTCTTGTAATCCGAGACTACTTGGTCCTACAGCCGCCCAAGTTGCACCGGAAACAACACGACGCTCAAGGCCTGTGTATACCTCATCACCAGGCAGATCAACTGGGATGCCATTAATCGACTGGATCAGGCTGGAAGTTGCCGACGAAGTTCGAATTGATTTGCCCTGAAGGTTTGCTTCAGTGATTGGGGCATCGACAAGCATGACTTGGGGCATTCCTGATACCGTATGGCCAAGATATGTGACGCCCAGTTGGTCACGGTGAATTTGGTCATAAATTTCGGTGATGCCCAGCTCTCGCTCTTCCATGGGGGTATAGGGAGTGAACCGAGGAACTTCCATCGCTGGGAGCTGGTCCACATAGTAGTCTCCCGGCAAAGACGCCATATCAAAAATTCCTGCCGAGACACCCTCTATCAGAACATCCGGAGCCATTACCTCGGGACCACCTTTGTAGTCGACGGTGATCCAGGGGGCATTCTCCTGCAGGTTCTCAATAAACATCCAAATGCCAGCGTTGTTGGAGTGTGTTTCGTTAAAGCCCGTCGCTAACGTTAATGTCACTTCTTCTCTTTTGGAAGCTTCACTTGCGGCCTGCGAACTAAAAGAACAGCCCGTAAGCACAAGGGCCGCGGCCAAGACGCCGGCTAAACGAGGTCCTGACCAGCTCAGCATGGATTTCACTTTTCCTCCTCAAGATCAGAAAGCAACTAACAAGATGCACGATCGCTCCCGTAGAGACTTGCTGTACTGTGGATAGAATCCAAGTAAACGCGTGAATATGTGATGTGCTTTACATTACTTATCTTGTGTTTGGGCTTGTATTAGGGGAAGCCATCCAATTACTAAAGGAACCTCTAGACGGGCTGCAGGTACAAGATAGTCTGTGGCGCGGAAAGCCTCTTGGAGACATACGAGATCACTTCGTCTAGACGACTATCTGCCCCGGAAACTCCGTCGCCTCTTTTCACGCAATAAGGTCATGAATTGAGTTTGATTTCGCCTGTGACCTTAGAGCTTGCACTTAGCACCCTAGGTGGCGGCAGCAATAGGACGATACCGCAGACTCAACCTCAAATGATCCACTGACCGTCGGTGTCATCGCCCAATCACCCCCAATGATCGAGATACCGTCGCTCGAGGGCAATGCTTTACGGGATGGTTTTGAACCCGGTATTGAACATCTCAATGTAAATGGTGCGTTTTCGGGCATGACGTTGAAGTGATACTCATTGATGGCCAAGGCGAAGCCGCCATCTCAACCATTCCACCCTTCCGCCCGATCGCCGATGATAACTCCGGACCAGTACCGGGTGTAGCTGCTGATGAGGAGTTGGCATTCTCTACCGCCATGAACGGCTAGATACACACTGTAGTCCGCATTTCTGGCCCTTCAAACCACTGAACTCACGGTCATCGAAGGTCTGGTCCCATACATGCTAGAAGAATATGGCGAAAACGCAGCGCTCGTTGGCAACGACTATCTCTCCCCACGGCAGTATCACGAAGCATCACGCAGCCAAATTGAAGAAGAAGGTGGTACCGTCAGCGTCGAAGAATACTCCCCACCGGGTACTTCAGACTGGCAGCCCGTGATTAACCGGATTGACGACGCAAATCCGGATTGGATTCTCACGGCGGTTGTTGGTGGTGACGCGATTTCCTTTATCCAGCAATCCGACCAGTTTGGTCTCCTTGAGGATTCGGCAATCACAGGCGTTTCTCTGCAACAAGAGTTCTATTCGGGCACATCCAATATTATTGAAGGCTCAGTAACAGCCCAACCGTATTCGGGTCAGCTACCGGGCGATGACAACGAAGCCTTCGTAGAAGAATTCAGAGACGCCTAAGATTTCGCAGATCCGATACCTGTTGTAGCGGCGACTTGCGTATGGTATCTTCGCTTTCGGTCTTGACTTAACTTGGGGTCGAACCGGCGTAGTCAGTATTGGGCACGCAGCGTTTTTCGGAATTGGCGCATACGGTTCCGCAATCGCAGTGAAGAACGGTCTTTCTATGATGGTCGGAGCAGTAGGAGGCATAGTACTCGCAACCCTAGTTGCTTTGATCATCGGCATGATCGGCCAGGGCACCAAGACTTTACCTTCCACCATGGCGATTCTGACACTGGCACTCACATTATTAGTTGAGCAATTGGCTTTGTCATGGCGCGGCACGACCGGAGGCAGCAACGGCGTTTATGTCCCCGGCTCAAGAGTAGTCACTGATTATTACCGAACAGCACTGATCACAGTCATCACCATTGGTATGGTGTGGCTATGGATCATTCGCGGACGCTGGGGTCGCCGTTTTCTAGCGGTGCAATCCAATGAGAAACGTGCAGCACATCTCGGCATTAACTTGCATGCAACGAAAAATTTCTCTTTCTGCCTCAGCGCAGCTGTAGCAGCCATTGCCGGGGCGACCGCTGCCCCAGTCATGGGGCTCGTGTCGCCGGGGGACGCCGGGATCATCTTGTCAGCTCAGGTCCTTGTGTGGCTCGCTGTTGGCGGCCGGGGTAGTATAGCGGACGCCTTTATCGGCGCAGGCATCGTCAGCATCGGCCAACAATATTTGGGCCAGGCCATAGACTCCTGGTACCTCCTTGTGCTTGGCGTTGTCTTCATCCTTGTGGTTCGATTTGCACCAGCAGGCCTATTGGGAACCGCTCGATCGCTACTACGGCGACCTCTCGCCGAATCAGCAGCACAAGGTGCGTTAATAAATCCCACAGAAATCAGCCTTTGAAGCCCAAGCCAAAATAGCCAATCAGCCACTGCTACTAAACATGGACAGTCTGCTCTACAAATTTCTCGTGTAACAACGTCGTTCGGTGCAACGGAGGTATTGCGTGGAGTGACGATGAGTGTTGCGAGCGGTGAAGCGATGTGTTTGATTGGGCCTAACGGTGCAGGCAAAACCACTCTGCTGCATATCATCACTGGTGTTCAAAAACATGACAACGGCCAGATCCGACTATTCGAGGAGGATATTTCCAGTTGGTCTGTCCATGCCCGCGCGCGAGCTAGTCTCGGGATGGTCTTCCAGATTCCTAGTATTTTCCCGGACCTGACTCCCGCCTAGAATATCCAACTCGCAAGCTCAGAAGCGACAAACCCGGCACCCCTGCCTGATGCCTATGCTCGTTTTCTGGACGACAATTCACAGCTAGCCACCGATCTTCCTTTAGCCGATCGTCGCGCATTAGAAATGTCAACGGTGTTGGTCTGGAACCCGAAGGTCATCCTACTCGATGAACCAGCTGCCGGACTGTCCCACGAAGAGTCCATGAGTCTCGCCCGCTGTCTACGAGCCATCGCAAATCAGACCGGTTGCACGCTACTAACCGTGGAGCACGATATGGAAATAGTTAGAGAATTGGCCGAACGCGTCGTAGTCCTCGTGGATGTGCTGTTCTGGTAGATGGCACAATGGATGAAGTCTCAGCTAACGTAGATGTCTTTGAACTCTTTCCGCTGCTTACGGAAAGGCATGCGCAGCTCGCTGGGAGTCTTTCCGGAGGTCAGAAGCAACAGCTCGGATCCCAAGAGCAATTCTTGCTAGTCGCAAGTTCATAGCCATTGACGAAATGTCACAAGAGCTACAGCCTAATATTGCTCATGAGGTGATGAACGCACTCCGCCGACTCGTGGACGACCAGGGCCTTACAGTTCTCATAGTCGAGCAGAGCCCCGCTCTCCCTATCGAATACTGCGATCGAGTCCTCGATATGGTCAAGGGACAGATTTCATTAGATGAGCCCATCGACGTTATACAACGAAATCTCGATCAATTGACGGACCTGCTGATCGTCACATAAACGGTTCAACTACCAATAGGACAGCGTTGGGGTTCATTCGGCTGTTACCTTCTAGAACAGCAAACAATAAACCACCGACGCCATCATATGATGCCAGGCAAGAACACCCTCAGGGAAGGAGCATCGACATCCAAATTCCGATGGTGATCATCAGCCCAACGGATGACGGTAGCCCAGCCCACCAAGCGATTTGACGTTGTTGTTTAGTAGATGCTCCAGCCTCTTGCAAATCACTGCGCCACGTTGCATACCCGCCCTGCGAAGGGCTAGTAATAAGCATAAATGGTGCGTAAACCAAAGTTTGTGGAAGCATAAAGCACAACGCCCACAACCAATGCCCTAATCGTTCTGTCAACGCCATCCCGACCACCAACAAGATGCTATAACAGACCATCGCCGAAGTAGAGACCGCAAACGAGAATGGTCCAGTCAATCGGCCCAACCGGTGGGCCCGAGCCACCCACCAACTCGAAAGACGCCTATCGAAACCGAAAAACCCAGCCACAAGAATGGCGAAGACAAATACGCCGATCATACCTAAAATCGGTACCCAAACATCGGACAATAGTCCTTCTTCACCTCCATAGCATAGGACGGTTTAGGCCTTGTGACAGCCGCACAATATTGACCGATGACACGGCCAAACGAAAATCCAACACAATAATTGACCGCCAGGCAGCACAAGGCAAAGCCTTCAGACTACTACTTATAGCTACAAAATTCCCTCACGCGTCTGGTACTAAAACTGCTCTAAGACCACGTTTTACGTAATCCCTTACCTTATTACGAAAACTATCGCTTTATGGGGCATAGAGTATGAGTAAAACCCAAAGTCGGTTTGTATACTCGTCGCGAACGCATCGAAGCCAAGAAACTTCAGGTGCGCCGCCGTTGGGGTGGTCTCGATAATCTCCTCCCAGACCAGGCTTTCCCAATCGATGTAGTAGGCCTGTTCGAGGAATTTTGAGCTTCATCAGGTAGTAAAACCGTCTCTTGGACTCCAGCATGTTCCTACTCTCGAGTTTCACGCACTGACGCGTTAAGAAAATGCGTCGCCTCTTTTCACGCAACAGGGTCATGAATTGAGTTCTGATTTCGTATGTTCGCTCGAGGACAACGCTAGATAACCGCGGGTATTTGAAGAAGTCACCGTCTTTGAAAAATCTACAGTTAGCTAGGCACAAGGACTACGGACCTGTCGTAGATGTCTTGGAGCTATTCCGCTGCTAACCGAAAGGCATGCGCAGCGCAGCTCGCTGGAAGTCTTTCCGGATGCGACTACGCCCTCCTAAAACGGCAACAATAAACTACCGGCGGTATCATATGAAACTCTAAAAGGACTATCTTTGCTATTCACGATGTCAGCGCAGAAACATAGTCATCCAGACCCCAATGGTGATCATTATCCCTGCAAATGATGGAAGTCCAGCCCACCAAGCGATTTGACGCTGTTGTTTTGTAGAGGCCCCAGCCACTTTCAAATCACTACGCCACGTAAAGTATCCGCTCTGCGAAAAGCTAGTAATAAACATAAACGGTGCGTAAACCACAGTTTGTGGCAACATAAAACACAACGCCCAGATCCAATGCCCAAGCCGTTCGGTCAACATCATTCCAGCCACCAGCAAGACGGTATAACAGAGCATCAGCGCAGCAGAGAACGCCAGCGAGAACGGTCCAGT
>Ga0079226_10001075_pt1 | contig 20699 bp, 15 predicted proteins | sample Poulit2014_FD_76345 | JGI IMG/M metagenome (GOLD analysis project Ga0079226, IMG submission 76345) | Agricultural soil microbial communities from Georgia to study Nitrogen management - Poultry litter 2014 | ecosystem: Environmental > Terrestrial > Soil > Agricultural land | place: USA: Georgia... | reverse complement strand
GTTAAGTTTTTTGATTCAAAAGGAAAAACTGCTCAATTTGATTCTTATAAGGATAGTGTTAATGAAGAACAATTTAATTTTGAAAAAGTCGAAAATGGATTTAAAATTGTATATACGATTGGGAAAGAAAGTAAAGGGGTAGAGCAAATTCCTGAAAAAATAAGTAAAGAAAGATTTCATACTTTGATTTTAGACAAATTAAATGAAGGTGATAGAAATGACATAGAAAAAAGATTTAAATTCATTGAAGAAGAAGATCTTTATGAACGAAGAGATGAAGCATTTTCCAAACTAACATTAGAACGCACAATGGAATACCTCGATGAGGTTGAATACACTGAAGAAGATCTTGCTTTTGATAATGAAGAACATGGTTCTGAGGACGAGGAAGACGGAGCTTATCCATCCTTTACAATTCCGTTACTCGTTGAGATAGATGGTGATCATTTAGTTGTAACAATTGATGGGGAAGAAATAGAATATCAAGAGTTATATCCAATCAACGAGTTGAAAGTGCTTCCTTTTTTGGGAGCCGCTGGGCTGGAAGATGAAGGTTATATGTTTGTACCTGATGGCTCAGGAGCTTTAATTGATCTAAATAATGGTAAGGGCTCTTATGATTCCTTTTCAGCAAAGATTTATGGAGTAGACGAAGCAGATCCGGTTAGAAGTACAAATAGGCGTACAATAAATGAGACCATTAGAATGCCGGTGTTTGGAATGAAAAAAGGGGATCATGCATTTTTTGGAATTGTTGAGGAAGGGGATGCCATGGGAAATATAAATGCCGAGATTTCGGATAGTGTTAATTCCTACAATGCAGTGTCAAGCTCATTCATCATTAAACAAGTAGAAGAAATTAGGCTGCAGGGTGGCGAACAATCTAATACAACTTATGCCGTCCAAAAAGGTGACTTTAAAGACACTATTAAAATAAGATATGGTTTTTTGGATAATGAAGAAGCTAATTATAATGGCATGGCATCTTATTATCAAGATTATTTAGAGGATAAATACAACCTTGAACAATTAGATTCACAAGGTGACATTCCATTCTATCTTGAATTATCAGGTGCAATCCGGAAACGTAAATCAATACTAGGCATTCCCTATCGTTCCTTACAACCACTCACTACTTTTGAGCAGGGAGAAGAAATTATTAGCGAATTAATAGATTCTAACATAAATAACATTAAACTACGTTTTACTGGGTGGTTTAATAATGGAATAAGTCATAAAATCCCTACCAAGGTCAAGGTTGATCGAGTTTTGGGCGGGAAGGAAGATTTAGAACAATTTAATTCATTTCTCCTTGATAATAATGTTGAATTATATCCTGATGTAGCTTTTGCAGAGGTATACCAAAATACAATTGGTTTTTCACCAACAACACATGCATCAAGACATATAAGGCGAGAAGTCGTCGAGAGGAAACCAATAAATCCAGCAACATATAGAGAAAATAATGCAAGAAATTCATATTATATCCTTTCTCCTAACCACTTGTCTAGAAGTGTAGATGGATTTCTTAGTGATTATGAAAAATTAAATATAGATAACGTTTCACTTCGTGACTTAGGAGATAAAATTCATTCTGACTTTAGGGAAAGTAAAGTTGTTAACAGAGAACACTCAAAGGAAATTACTGAAGACCAATTGGGTAAAATTAATGATGAATTTACGAATGTGATGGGAAGTGGTGGAAATGCATTTGTATTTCCGTATATAGAAGAGATTATCAATGTTCCAACGACCAGTAGCCAATATAATATTACTGATAAAACTATCCCATTTTATCAAATGGTCATCCATGGATATTTTGATTATGCTGGAGATCCAATTAATCTATCCCCTGATCAAAGCACTAAAGTTCATGTTTTAAAATCATTAGAAACAGGGTCAAATATACACTTTAGCTGGTTTTATGAAGATGGTTCGACGATAAAAGATACGGAATATAACGATCTGATTTCTGCTCATTACAATTTATGGATTGATGAGGCAAGGGAAATGTATGAAGAGGTTAATTCTGTATTAAAAGAGGTTAAAGGTGAAAAAATCACTTCGCATAATGAATTATCGCAAGGGGTATTTGAGACAACATATGGAGACAGTTTATCTGTAATCGTCAATTATAATAACCAATCAGTAAGTGTTGACGATATAACAATAGAAGCAGAAAGCTACAGGATTAGATAGGGGGTAATAAAAGATGCTTCCAAAATTTAAAAATATGTCCCTGCATGAAAAAAAAGGACTATGGGGCTGGGTTTTTATCGCACCCTGGATTATTGGATTCACATTATTATTTGCAGTTCCATTAATTCAATCGATAATTTATAGTTTTAGTGAGCTTTCTCTTACAACGACTGGAATGCACTTAGAATTTCTAGGGATGTCCAATTATGTTGACGCTTTGACTAAAAATGTTGACTTTAATAGAACACTTATTGAGGTCATTGTAGATATGGTAGTTAATGTTCCATTAATAGTCTTTTTTAGTTTGTTTATTGCAGTTGTATTGAACCAACAATTTAGAGGACGAATGATTGCTAGAGCGGTATTCTTTTTACCAGTTATTATTGCTTCTGGAGTTATATTCAGTATTGAAAGTGGGGACTTTTTGCAAAATGTTATGTCAGGTTCTGGTGGGGAAGAACAATCTGCACAGACTGGCTTACGAAGCTTTCAATTGGAGATGCTGTTGCTTGATGCGGGTATAAATCAACATATTATAACTTATTTGACTGAGGCTGTTAATAGAATATATGAAATTGTCGGGGCCTCTGGTGTGCAAATTATCATATTTTTAGCAGGGTTACAATCTATTTCACCACATTTATATGAAGTTGCAAAAATTGAAGGTGCAACAGGTTATGAGTCTTTTTGGAAAATAACATTTCCAATGATTAGTCCACTTATTTTGACAAATATTATTTACAGTATTATTGATTCATTTACTGATAATGATATGACAACCTTACTTCAAGAAACGGCATTCGATAACTTTGACTTTGGATTGAGTGGCGCTATGGGATGGATGTACTTTATTGCAATATCAATAATTTTGTTAATTAGTACCTACTTTGTATCAAGAAAAGTATTTTATCAATAGTCAATATTTTCCACGGCTATATAAAGCTTTTATTAGTAGCTTAAAGGAGGGAAAACATGAAACAAATCATAGCAGGGGACGGAATAAAGGAGGAAATGGAAACAGTATCAGGAACCGCTAACAAACGACCACCTGTATTTTTTGAAAAAGTTAAAACTTGGTCTTGGATTATCGCAAGAGCTACGTTACTGATCGGTTTATCATTTGTTATACTTTATCCAATCATACTTAAATTTTCCATCGCTTTTAAAGACAAGGCAGATTTGTACGATACAACTGTTATGTATATACCTCGTAATATAACGTTAGAGAATTTTAAATTAGTTATAGAAACGATGGATTTTTTTAAAGTATTATGGAATTCATTTGTACTTTCAGGTAGTACAATGTTATTGACAACTTTTGCATGTGCGTTGGTAGGATATGGATTTGCACGTTTCAGTTTTAAAGGGAGAAATATACTCTTTGCACTTGTAATTTTTACGATTTTAGTACCACCACAAACATTAATGGTGCCAACCTATTTACAATATCGAAGTTTTGATGTTTTAGGTTTAATAGGTTTATTTAACGACGGAGAAGGCATTAGGTTAATTGGCACGTATTGGCCATTTATTATATCCTCGGCAACTGGAGTAGGATTAAAGGCAGGACTATTTATCTTTATCTTTCGCCAGTTTTTTAGAGGGATACCACAAGAACTTGAAGATGCAGCATTGGTTGATGGTGCTGGTGTATTTCGAATATTTTTCAAAATTATGTTACCCAATGCAATACCAGCGGTTATAACTGTAATGCTCTTTTCGTTTGTTTGGCAATATAATGATATTTACTTTACTACGTTGTACCTTGATAATCCAAATGTGATCTCAGGTAAATTGCTATCAGCTGGAGCAACTATTGGACATAAGCTCAGCTCTATGACTGGAGGTGGAGATACGGTAGATCCTTCGTACCTTTCAATGTTAGTTAATACAAGTGTATTACTTGCTATTGTACCATTAATCATTTTATACATGTTTGTGCAACGTCATTTCGTTGAAAGTGTTGAAAGAACAGGTATTGTTGGTTAAGAAAGACATAGAATGCTGGACTAGATTTACTAAAGTAAATAACGGTTTTGATAGAAAAATATTGACCTAGATCCAGCTAAAAGAACATAAACAGCTATATTTTAAAAGTATAATTTGATTTGTTGGGAGTTGAAAGATTATGAATCTGAAAGATAATCCAAATGTAAAAAATCGGAAAAATAATGTTAATAATCCGATCATTTGGTTTGATGTACCAAATCTTTCTGCTCTGCCTGTGTATTTGGGATTAATAAATGGAAATAAAAGCACAAATATCTTTGATGAAAAAAATACAATTACACAAAGAATTTAAAGTCCAAAATGTTCTAGAGAAATCGTAATGGATTCACACAAATGAAAGATGATGATGTTGCAAGACTTGCTGCATTCAAGAATATTATGGTTTTGTGGGTGTCAAGAAGGAGGGGGATTCAAAGTTTATTGTCATGGAAAAGGGGAGGTCAAAAACATCTGATGAAGTTCATATTCCAATTAGTGGGGATATCGTGTATTCAAAAATTGACTTTGATTTTTAAAATTAAACGGATAAACCTTCTTTTTCTATAATCTTGATGGTGAGCATTGGATGACAATAGGTAATACACTTCAGATGGAGTATACAATACATCATTTTATGGGTTATCGTTTTGCATTATTTAATTATGCAACTAAAGTTACGAAAAGTTATGTAGACTTTGATTAGTTTAGGGTCTGTAACAAATTGATTGATTCATATTAATTATTGAAGTCAGTATATATATCAAATTAGGTGGTGTGAAAATGAATAATTTTGTTCATATAGAATCGAAAAAAAAAATAAAAGAATTAGAAACTGAAGCACTTGCACGAACTCCCAGATATGGTAATCCATTAATCACCCATAAGTTTGGCGCAGACCCAAATGCAATGGTTTATCAAGGAAAAGTATATATATATTTAACAAATGATATGTACGATTATGATGAGGATGGAAATGTTTTACCTAATACTTATGGAAATATTAATACAATAACTATTATATCATCTGAAGACTTAGTTAACTGGACTGACCATGGACATATTCCAGTGGCAGGGCCGGATGGTGCCGCAAATTGGGCAACACAATCTTGGGCTGTAGCAGTTACATATAAAAATATTGGTGGAAAGGATAAATTTTTCCTTTATTTCTCAAATAATGGATCAAATATAGGTGTGTTAACATCTGATACACCTATTGGACCATGGATAGACCCTATAAATAAACCTTTAGTCGACAGAAACATACCAGGTACAGAAGGTGTTATATGGGTTTTTGATCCAGCAGTTTTGCTTGATGATGATGGAGAAGGATACTTGTATTTTGGTGGTGGATTACCCGGTGGAGATGATCACACGCAGGAACAGGCGAAAAAACCTAAAACAGCACGAGTCATTAAGTTAAGTGCAGATATGATTAATACAGAAGGGGAAGCGAAATTAATTGATGCTCCTTTTATGTTCGAATCTTCAGGGATTCATAAACATAATGGGAAGTACTATTATTCGTATAGTACAAATTTTGCCGGTACGCGTGAGAAAGATGATCCGAAACATGGCGAAATAGCTTATATGATTAGTGATAATCCCATGGGGCCATTTGTTTTTGTAAACTCAATTTTGAAAAATCCTTCTGTATTTTTTGATATAGGTGGTAATAATCATCAGGATTTTTTTAAATTCAAAGGCCAATGGTATATTGCATATCATGCGCAAACTTTAGCTAAGGCATTGGGGACCGTCAAAGGTTATCGTTCTCCACATATTAATAAAGTTGAATATGATGATAAAGGCTATATAAAGGATATTAAAGCAGATATGGAGGGTGTCCCACAAACTCAGAACTTGAATCCGTATAAGAGAATCGAAGCGGAAACAATAGCATGGCATACAGGTATTTCTACTGAAAAGTCTGAGGCATCCGGGAACTATGTGGAAAGTATTAACTATAATATTACAGATATTAATAATGGGGATTGGTTAGCGGTTTCTAATGTAGACTTTGGCGCGAATGGTCCTAAGTCATTTATAGCTAATGTTGCATCAGCTATAGGTGGCGCTATAGAAATACGTCTTGATGGTCCAAAAGGTAAAAAAATTGGGACACTTAATGTTACTACTACAGGGAGAGTTCAAGATTGGGAATTGATGGAGACAACTGTTGAAAGTGTTGTTGGTGTTCATCATCTATTTTTAATATTTGTTGGAAGTAATGAAAAAAACTTATTTAATATTGATTATTGGAAATTTACTTCCAATTAATAAAAGCATTTACTTATTCGTAAGCAAAGTAACTCTGAATATTTAAACATTCAGAGTTACTAACTAGGTTAGATCATAAAATTTCCAATAATGGATTTATTGAGAAAGATTGCCCTAGTCAATATTTCAGACAACCAACGATCTCTGTAGTATGTAAGTCCATAACGGACGCAAGACAGCACCAACCAATTTTTAATTCATAGTTTTCGTAGAAAAAACCCCTCACTATAAATTGTCATGCTATGCAGTTTTTTACTTGCTTAGTGTTGGCCTAAACTTTTCACCGTAACAGACCTAATACCAGCTTGTTTCATTAAATGCTGAATGCGTTTAATATAGCGTTTCCTTTCTAGTATATGATGAAGTTCAAGTGCTCTGTAGCGCTTATTATGATCGTTATGGACCATTATAAATTTTTCTGTGAGTTCTCTATTTTCTTCCACTTACTTGGAAATCGTTTGATTTAGGGACTAATAACAGGTACTCCTTGTCATATCTAAGTACATCATACATGGCTTTTAATAATCTCCTTGTTGATCAATAAAGTCATTTATTCTAGGATCATTTACTCCTTGACGAATATGGTCATAGCCTTTTTAGTATTTTTTCTGCCTTAAAACGCAACATTTGCTTTTGTAATTCGGCATAGTCATCCAGGGTTACGTCCGAGGAAATCTTCTTCCATATTCATTGGAGTATAGCTTTTTAATCCATGCATCGTTACTTCAGATAAATCATATTTGTTGCTTTAATTACTAACACGTATAAAGCACAACGATCATTTTATGAAAAACGTTTTCCCGCATTCCTTTGTTTCAATAAACAATACTCCTCGAATATTACTGTAAGTACTTATTTAAGATGTGACTATGAAACTAGAATAGCGTCAATAGACTCTTTAATAATTTTCTTTAGAATTTTATTATTTCTGGTCATTAGTTTATTCACTTTCCAATAATCACCCACTGGATAATACACATTCAATTAAAAGTTTTAACGTAAGAGCGACCAAAATTTCAAATTTAAATTTTTAGTTGATTATATTGGAAAATTCACTAAAAGAAAGGTGTTGTTGATGGATTCTATCATAAAAGTGGAGAAAATGAGTAAACATTTTGGTAGTGGGAATAAAAAGGTGGAAATATTTGATGAAATTGATTTATCTGTTGAGAGAAATCAATTAATAGGAATCAAGGGGAGATCAGGATCTGGGAAAACAACTTTATTAAATTTATTTGGGTCTTTAGATCAACCATCATCTGGTGAAATTTATATAAAAGAACAATTAATAAATTCACTGGATAATAAACAACGTTCCGAACTCAGAAGAACAGAAATGGGATTTGTATTTCAGTCTTATGGATTAGTTCCACTGATGACAGTTGAAGAAAATATAGAATTCGGCTTAAGAATTGCAGGTATACCACGTAATGAGCGAACTGAAAAAATCAAGCAATCGATTGAGCTTGTAGGGTTATCAAAAAGACTCCAACATCGACCTTTTGAGTTATCAGGTGGTGAACAACAGAGAGTCGCAATAGCAAGGGCAATAGCGACAAATCCATCAATAATACTTGCAGATGAACCCACCGCTGAACTTGATACAAAGACAGGAATTTCCATCATTCAGACTTTTCATGAACTGGTGAAAAACGCTCAAACAACAATTATCATGACAACTCACGAGGAAGAAATTTTAAATCTAATAGAACATGTTTACGCATTGGAGGATAAAAAAATTGCCTATGATAAAAATTGAATCATTGTACAGTAAATTTGATGTTTATTTTCGCCTCGCCTTATTAATAATAATTTTTTCTGTATTATGTGGTTGTTCGTTTTTACCGAAGGAGGAAGAAGTTCTAGCTCCGCCACTTGCTGAACCAGTCCAATTGGATCTTGAAACGGCTGAAGTAGAAAAAGGCGAAATTATAAAACAGGTTAAAGGTGCGGGAAACATGGTATCATCTACTCTGCATGACTTATATTACACAAGAGATGGCGGACGTTTAAAAGAAGTCATGGTTAGTGAAGGGGCAAAAGTAAATAAAGGGGACGTACTTGCAGAGATTGATACGGGTAATCTTGTTCAAGACATTCAACAATTGAATATTGATTTAAAAATAGCAGAGCTTAGATTACAGCAAATGACTAGTGAAGGTGCGGATAAATATTCAATTGAAATTGGAAAATTGGATATTCAGGGAATAAATAATCGCTTGAGTCATTTAAATAATGAATTAGAATCTTCTAAAATTGTCTCGCCTGTTGATGGTACAATTGTTTTTGTAAGTGATATTCAACAGGGTGAACATGTTGAAGCATATGAATCAATAATTCGGGTTGCGGAAACGGATGAATTACACATTCAATATACAGCTATAAATGAAGATGACTTAAAAGAAGTAACTGCAGGAATGAAGGCCATGATTACTGTCCAAGGAGAAGAGGTCGAAGGAGAGGTTATACAAACTCCCGAGGATGTACCAAGTGATCAACTTGAGGAAGACCCTGAGTTATATAGTAAGAGTCTTATGATCAGTTCAGATGAATTACCTAAAGAACTTAACGTAGGGGATATCGCTGAAATAGAAATTATTACTGCTATGAAAGAAGATGCATTAATCATTCCCAAAAATGGACTGAGAAATATAGGTGGACGGAATTTTGTTCAAGTTACAGAAGAGAATAAAAAGAGAGAGATAGATATAGAAGTAGGAATTATTTCGTCGACTGAAGTAGAAGTTACTAAAGGACTTGAAGAAGGAGACGCAATTATTTTAAAATAGGGGGAACGTCTGTGGCAATCCTAAAGTTAATTTTCCGTAAAATGCTCAACAATCGATGGCTAACGGGCAGCTTATTCCTCGGTTTAATCATTTCAGTATCGCTCGTATCAAGTATACCAACGTATACTTCCAGTATTTTACAAAATTTGCTTATTAGTGAACTTGAAGATTACCAAATAAACAATAATGAATTTCCTGGAGAGTTTTCTTTTTCAGATACATTTTCTAGTTCTATCGTAGAAGAACCATCAAAAGCAATAGAAGAGGTTGAGAAAATTAAAGATAATATTAATGAAAGTGTAGACATACCGATCTTATCTGAAGCTAATATTATCTCAACAGAACCTTTAAGAACAATGTTTGAAGACGAGGAAAGAAGAAGTTCACCACAGAATGCAGCAAAATTAATGATGATTACTGATCTTGAAGATAATATAACATTAGTTGACGGAAGCTATCCAAAAGGAGAAGAAGTAGATGGTGTTGTAGAAATCCTCGTATCCGAACAAGCTCTCTTAAATAGGAGTACAGTTCTTGGTAATAATTTCATCTTAGATTTAGGGGAAGATCAATTGGTTGTTAAACCAGTTGGAATATTTGAGCCGAAAAGTGATGATAGTCCATATTGGTCCCTCATTTCAGATTCATACAGCCAAGACTTTATTGTTAATGAAAAATGGTTTAGAAATGTAATATTAGAAGACTATGATGAAATAATAGGTATTGGAAGGTTTAGTACAGCGTTTGATTATCATGAAATTACAAATGAAGACTTTTCTGCTTTATTATCATTAGAATCAAAGGTTAAACGATCCATAAAGAAGACAAAAGAAGATTCTGTTCTATTTAACTTTCCGATAAAAGGCATTTTAAAGTCATATGAATCTAAGGAGTCACAATTGACTACAATGTTATGGGCACTCAACGTACCAGTTTTATTTATGTTAGCAATTTATTTGTATATGATTTCACGTTTAATAATTGAGCGTCAACTAAATGAAATTGCTGTATTTATGAGCAGGGGTGCAGGTCGTATACAGATATTTTTAATTTACCTAATTGAGATTGTTCTTTTGGGAGCGCTGGCATTTGTATTGGGTCCATTTTTAGGATTACAATTAGTTAAAGTCTTGGGAGCCTCTAATGGTTTCTTAGAATTTGTCCAAAGATCAGCTTTACCTGTTGAGCTTTCGCCAAAAGCTTTTTATTATGCGCTGATTGCAGTGATTGCATCGATCATTATGATTATGATCCCTGTTTATCGTGCTTCTGGACGTAATATTGTTGTTCATAAACAAGAAACAGCTAGGGCAGAAGTAAAAACACAGTGGTATGTCGTATTATTTGAAGTTGCTCTATTAGCGATATCCATCTATGGGTTATATACATTTAATCGTAGACAGGAGGAAACTTTAGCACTTGATATTGAATCAACAAACTTGATGATTGATCCTATTTTATTCTTTATACCAGCATTATTTATTATTGGATTGGGATTGGTTGCTTTAAGGCTATATCCCTTCGTATTGAGGTTAATTTATAAAATAGGAGAGAGATTTTGGTCGGTATCACTTTATAGCACTTTTTTACAAGTCAGTCGCTCAACAAAACAATATAAGTTTTTAATGTTGTTTCTCGTGATGACGATTGGAATGGGCGTATTTAGTGCGAGTGCTGCGAGGACTATTAACACTAATTTAGAAGAACAACTGCTTTATAACAATGGTGCTGAGATTGCGTTAGATGTACGTTGGGATAGTACAGAAACTGCTATCCCCCCAAAAAAAGAAGTTGCCGAAGTAGAGGAATCAGATAGTCCTGATGCTGAAATAGAACCAGTTGTTTATTCTGAGCCTCCATTTGAACCAATTGCAAATTTATCTCAAGTAGAAAATGCAACAAAGGTATTTAAAAAAGATAATGTAACTGTAAGTGATGGTGCAAGAAGTGTTCATTATCCATCATTGATGGCTATAGAACCTAGGGAGTTTGGGGAAGTTGCTTGGTTTAAAACCTCATTACTGCCTTTCCATTGGTATCAATATTTGAATTTAATTGCGAGTGAGCAAAGTTCAATATTAATTTCAAAGAAAATGTCTGAATCTTTTGGGATAAAGGAAGGTGACTATGTAACACTCCAATGGGAAGGATCTGAGTCTGGCGAATTTGTTGTCTACGGCATCATTGATTACTGGCCTACATTTAATCCACTTGAAAGTGGAGAAGGAACCTCAGAAGGGGCATTAATAGTTGCGAATTTGCCGTATGTCCAAAATACATTAGGGCTTGAACCCTATGAAGTCTGGATGCAATTAGAAGACGATGCATCTAGAGAAGAGCTTTATAAAGAAATAAAAGAGACTAAAATACCTGTCACATCACTAAGAGATGTGACACCGCAAATAGTAGATTTAAAAAATGGCTCATTATTGTTAGGGCTAAATGGTACAATGACTCTTGGTTTCTTAATATCATTGTTAATATCTTTTATTGGATTTCTTCTTTATTGGATTTTAACAATCAAATCAAGGACATTACAATATGGTATATACCGAGCAATTGGAATTTCCATGCCAAAATTAATTGGTATTTTAGTATCTGAACAAGTGTTAACATCGGGTTTTGCATGTGTATTGGGAATTGTTGGAGGAAAGTTGACAAGTCAACTATTTGTTCCTCTATTTAAAGTCTCATTGGATGTAAAGGATTTGATCCCACCGTTTGCCGTTGTGTTTGACGCTAGTGACGAATTAAAAATATATTTATTTTCGGCATTCATGCTTATTATTGGGTCAATCATATTAATTGGCTTTTTAAAAAGAATTAAAATTAATCAAGCGATAAAGTTGGGTGAAGACCAATGATAAATTGCCAAAACTTAATGAAAATATATAAAATTGATGATGATCATGAAGTCATCGCATTACAAGGTTTAGACTTCCAAGTTGAGAAAGGCGAAATGATGGGGATTATTGGAAGTAGCGGAAGTGGAAAATCGACATTATTAAATATGATTGGTGGTTTAGATCGGCCATCTGCTGGACGCCTGCTAGTAGATGGAAAAGACTTGTTGCGGATGTCTGACAAAGATTTAGTGAAATATAAGGTTGAAACAGTTGGATTTGTTTGGCAAAATAACGCAAGAAATTTAATTCCCTATTTATCTGCAGTTGAGAATGTTGAATTACCAATGCTTATTAAAGGAAAACACAATAAGAAGAGGGCAAAAGAGTTATTAGAAATGGTGGGATTGGGACATCGATTCAAAAGCAGATTAGATTCATTATCTGGTGGGGAGCAACAACGTGTTGCTATTGCTATTTCATTGGCTAACAATCCGCGTTTATTGTTAGCGGATGAACCCACGGGAAGTGTCGATGTGAAAACTGCAGATGTTATATTAGATGTATTACGAAACTTAAATATTGAATTAGGAGTGACGATTGTAATTGTTACACATGATACACAGTTAACAAGGAAGATGGATCGTGTCGTATCTATTCGTGATGGGAAAACATCTAGTGAAATTTTACGTCGTACTCATTATAACTTTCTTAACACACTCAAAGAAGGAGACGGAGGTCAAAAATCAGAAGAAGATACCCACGTAGAATTAGCTGTTCTAGACAATGCCCGTAGAATCCAAGTTCCTGAAGAATATTTAGAAGAGATCGGTATTTCAGGGACTAATAAGGTTAAAATGGAATTAGAAGATGGGAAAATTATCATTGCCAATCCAAATAATATGGATACGGATTAATATTCTAAATGTTGTACGTCTGATAACTCATAGTTAGGATTTTATAGAGTATGATGAATCATAAAATGTCGTCCATCTTATGAAGGTATCTAAAAGATCACATTAGAGGCCCATTTATTCGATTGATTGAATATGGATAATTTTTATACTTCAATATTCCATTAGTGAAAATTATTGATTAACAAATCTAGTTATAGTTCAATTAGATTTCATAATACGTATTGAACGTCACGACACAACATTAATACAACATGCAGCTTCATTACAAACCGCATGTTGTATTGATATGATTTTGGTAAGTCTTGAATTTCATTCAGTTTTTATACTTACCAACTTTTTCAAAAGTTCGATAACAAAGTCGAAAAATACCATAACCTGCTGGACTAAAAATGATAATCATAAAAGCCGGAATAAATATTGCAATTAAAAATGCAACAACTCCAATGAGGATGCACAAAATAGTTGTAGGAAAGAACATAATTGAAAACAAAAATGAGTTTTTGACTTTTCCAAATAAAGTTAATTTGAAATGTATTGAGATGGGTACAAAATAAATGGTATTAAATGCAAATAATATGAATAATAAAAACAGTAAAGACATCAGAATAAAATTATATGTTTCAAAATCATTTATAATTCTAAGATCGATATAAAATATTGCAATAATCAGGAGCCATAAAATACCATATACAAAGCTATGTTTAAAATTGTTTTTAAAGTGCCTTAAATAGGACTTAAATAATTTTTCTTCTTTACCCTCAGTCCAATCTTTAAACACACCAAACATTGCAGCAGTAGCAGGGAAGATGGTTATTAGTGGTAATGAAGATAAAAGCCAAAGTACGTTTAAGAAAAACAGATTAGTGATTCTATCAAGTACTTTATATAACGGGCTATTCAGTATATCCATAGATTATGACCTCTTCAAACGTGGTATGTGAATCATTTTGTAGACAAAAACACAGGATTACGATATTGATTTGTAAAATTTGCTAATAACTAATGAGTAATAATCTATACGTTATGTAATTAGTAATTACACCTTATAAAAGCGCATTCATTTATTATTATACGGAAAGTCTAGCAAATTCGCAAATCATACATTTTTTGTTTTTTTGAATGTGTCAAGTTATTCCAGGCTGTATTATAATAACAAAGTTTTTGCGCTTTAACTTTGATATATAAGAGTTCGTGTAAAACAAACATTGCCAAAAGTGAACTGAGTCCCTTTTTTTACTAGAAAATAATGATGGAATTCTCTAAAATAAAAATTTACACATATATTCTTTTCTAATTAACCTTAATTTTCTCGGTAATTTGTGGTACAAGTTTACAATAGTTTGCATGGTTAAAGCAATACTTATATAATTAAAGAACCTTATACGACCAATTATAATATTTAATAATTTATACTTATAGAGGTGCAATAATGACAACAAAATATAACAAGGTGAAACAAGCAGTTAAGTCAAAGATAATCGATGGTACATATTCACCGCATCAAAAGATCAGCTCGGAAAGTGAAATGATGAGAGAATTTGGCGTAAGCCGTCATACAGTACGACAAGCAATTGGAGATTTAGTGTTAAAAGGATGGTTATATCGTGAGCAAGGCTCGGGTACGTTTTGTGCAGACAGAAGTAACCAAGAAATTAATGAAACTAGATCCGGCCAAAAAAAGATTGCAATTGTTACAACATATATCTCGGACTACATTTTTCCTTCCATTATAAGAGGTGCTGAAGCTCGTCTTAGTGCGGAGGGATATCAAGTTAGTATTTATAGCACAAATAATGATCATGAAAATGAACGGCGTATTTTAGAAAACATCATTTTACAGAAGTTTGATGGTGTTATTGTTGAACCTACAAAAAGTGCTTATTCTAATCCTAATATTAATTATTATTTAAAACTTGAACGTCTAGCTATTCCTTATATAATGATTAATGCATTTTATGATGAATTAGAGCCAATTCACATAGTAGTGGATGATGAAAAAGGGGGGTTCTTACAAACGAATCATTTGATAAAGATGGGACATAAAGAAATTGTAGGTTTTTTTAAAACAGATGATACGCAGGGGACGAAAAGAATGAAGGGTTTTTTACAAGCGCATCGGCAAAATAATATATCAATAAATCCATCTCATATTATCACATACAAAACGGAAGAAAAAAAACGTAAGCCTATTGAGGAAATAAAAAAAATACTAGATAATGAAAATCACTCTATTACAGGCTTAGTTTGTTATAATGATGAACTTGCCATAAAAATACTAGATGTACTAAGAATGGAGAATATCCATATTCCCACAGATTTATCTATTGTAGGCTACGATGATTCATTTTTATCAGTGGTCTCTGAAGTTAAATTAACATCTATTAGCCATCCAAAGAGTAAATTGGGGAAACAAGCCGCAGAGACAATACTTAATTTGATAAATAGTAAAGAGCTGAATAACTTTAGTGAAAATAATATTATTTACTCACCAGAGCTGAAAATTAGACATTCTACAAAGGAAATAAAAGAGTAAAGTCATTCCGTTAATTAATATTTAATATAGAATATCTTAAGAATATAATCCGTCCTATTACAGCTAGAAGTGGAGTAATACTCTACTTTACCCCACTTCATTTTGTTAACAGAAAGTATATAATAGTGGATTTATAAGCCTATATATTCAAACCAGTCAAAATAGGCTTTATTACCGCTTTGATGACCATTCGAACTGGCATACAATCCCATTACTGCTCCTACAAACCCACCGGCTACATCTGTACTTAAAATTCTCCCATCCACATTTTTAATTAAAGTTCGATAGTTTGTGGTGCTCTCACTATAGTAAAAGCTATAGTCTTGACCATGCGCTTCAACTTTTAAATATAATTTTGATGCATCAATTGGTATCTCTTTTAATACTTGTTCTTCTTTATTAGTACATTTGATTAACTTGATTACCTTTGTATTTCCAACTTTTGTATAAATGAAACTGAAATTATACTCATTACTTTGAAGCAATACAATACCTGCTACTTCATTATCATCTGTTGGTGTGAATTCCATTTTCGTAGATGCTACAAAATTAATGTGTTGTTGCCTTCTTCCGACAAAACTAGGAGTTACCAGCTCTGTTATTCTTTCTGGTCTAAGCTTTAAAGTTAGATGCCCTGGACGCTCTGATAAACTATAAAACTCTCCTTTAGGTGTACGAAGAAAACTCCATTTAAAATCGAGCTGATCTTCTTCAAAATTATCACATGATAAAGGAATACTTGGCCTCTCCTCCGGCAAATTAGGCATTGGATAAGTCATTTCTAATTTTCCGGTCCCGAGACTAAAAACGGGCCACCCATTTTCCCAAGTTACCGGCATTAGGTAGGTTTCTCTACCAAGGTTTCGATAGTAGCCACCATAAATACGTGATGCAAGTCCTACAGCCCACCATTCTCCGTTTTGAGTTTCCACTAAATCACAATGGCCAACATTTGCAATTGGATAATTTATACCTAGATGTCTATGAGTTAAAATAGGATTGCCAGGATTTCCAACATATGGTCCTGTAATATTCTCACTTCTAGCTATAGAAACTGCATGGTTATGACCTGTCCCCGCTTCAGATATGAGTAGATAATAATAACCGTTTACCTTATATATATGGGGAGCTTCTGGCCAAATGGCATCTCTTAACGCACCACGCCATAATCCTGTTGGTTCACCTATTAATTGATTTGTTTCTAGATCTAGTTCTTGTACCCATGCTTCCCAATTCCCATCATACTTTTCACCTTCAGGTGCTGGCCTTGTTCCATGATAATAAACTTTCCCGTCATCATCAAAATATAATGATGGATCAATACCTGGTGCATCCAAGTAATATGGATCAGACCAAGGTCCTGATGGGTTTGTAGCAGTTACGTAAAAGTTACCTCCCATGCCAACATTTGTAGTTATCATATAGAAAACGCCTTCATTATAACGAATGGTTGGTGCAAAAATCCCTTGTGACTGTTCTTGTCGATCTAAAGGAAGTTGGGACGGTCGATCTAGAACATGTCCAATTTGATTCCAATTTACTAGATCCTTACTGTGAAAAATAGGCACTCCCGGATAATAGGAAAATGAAGAAGTAACTAAATAATAATCGTCATTCACTCTACAAATAGATGGATCTGGATAAAACCCTGGAAGGATTGGGTTTTTGAATAATTTCATTTAAAAAACTCCTTCTTATATAATATATTTTGTTAATAATTGCCTTGCAATGTATTAATAGATTTAGATTAACATCTTTAATAAATTTCACTCCATTGTTTTTACTTTCTTTTATGCCACATTTCTATGCTACGTAGTTTCATAGGCTTATAATAGCATTATGTTGAAGAAGACGAAATTATGGGTTATGAAATTCGGTCAAGTAGTGAATAATATTAAGAAAAATGAATATATTAAACCCAGATAATAGCACTTAACATTAAGGAATTTATTTCTTAATATCTATGCGCATACAAATTATGAAGAGGTGGAATGTATAATCCTTCATGTACGTCCAACTTAGGCAAGTTAATTTTAATTGATATAAATGGATTTGTCCAATTTTTGTATGAATGAAGATATACCCAAATGTGTAAAGGGTGCTAAATTGAAAGAATAGATATAGTTGAGAAACTAAATGAGAGTGCTGTACTCATAAGTAGTTAAGTTTGCATGGAAAAATCACTTACAAAAATGATAGATATTTTAGCTAGAGGTTGATTAATAATATTATAAAACAGAAATATATTAAGACAAGTAAAAGTAGATTATGAGAAAGACATATGATCCCTGAGCATTATGTGGATTTATATCGAAGGTTCGAACGTATGTAATTATGATGATAATCAAATTAACAAAATTTCTGGCGGGGAAAATATTGATGATTATAGCTGGACAGAAGTTCTCATGAAGCAGGAAATCTAATGGGTTGGATACTTAACAAGATATTAATCGTTCATTCGTCTATAAGAAAAATGTTAAAAGAGCGTAATTTAGATGATTTTCAACTGATTTTTGTTACGTATGAAAGTAAGCTTGAAAATGAGAAAGTGAGTGAAAAAGTAGATAATTTTCGTTCGTATATCTCAAAGCATCGGGATTATATTTCCGACTGGCTGAACGAGTAGATGATCCGCTAAAAGGTGCTAGTAGATTGGGTGCAATGGACTCTAACTAACGGCAGATTAACCTATAATTCAAACCGAGAAAATATTGATACAAACAACAATTCCGTAACCATTTGACCAATACGTGCTAATATATTATAATCATATTTAGTTATGTTTTATGCTCCGGAGGGAGGGGAATTAGAATGTCAAATTCGACTCGTATTCGTAAAAACGAATCATTAGAAAATGCACTTCGCCGTTTCAAGCGTAATGTGTCTAAAAGTGGTACACTTTCAGAATATCGTAAGCGTGCATATTATGAAAAACCAAGCGTACGACGTAAAAAGAAATCAGAAGCTGCGAGGAAACGTAAATTTTAAGCGCACAGCACAATTATAGCTATACACATATTCATAGCGCCTTTATAACTAAGTAAATGATATATTACATGGAAGGTTCTTGTCTATTATTGATAAGGACCTTTTTTAATTATACGATTTTAATAGACTTAGCTTTATGGTGTGTCAACACCTATGTTAAAATACAGTTATCGGCGACTAAAGGTCGGTAAAATCCCCAGTGAATAAAATTTTCTTTTATTCTTAATAAAAGTGAAACCAGTACCATTTTTAAAATGTATTATGTAATATAAAGTAAGGGAGGTGATCATGTTGTTAAGAAAAAAAACATCACACATATTGTTGGCAAGTATAATTTTTACATTTACTTTGTTAAGTGGTACGCTATTAACAAAAGCGGATGATGAAGCTGATGGAGATGATAATGGAGAGGGAAAATTAGTATATGTTATCCCCATTGAAAAAGAAGTGGAACGCGGACTAGAATCCTTCCTTAATCGTTCGACACAAGAGGCCATTGATGCTGGTGCCAATCACATAATTTTTGAAATCAATACACCTGGTGGACGCGTGGATTCGGCAAAAAACATTGGCAATTTATTGGATGATTTAGATGTACCTTCAACCTCTTTTATCCTAAGTGATGCATTATCGGCGGGTTCTTACATAGCATTATTCACAGACGATATTTATATGAAACCTAATGCAACAATGGGCGCGAGTGGGGTCATTAATGAAGATGGAACTGCTGCAGATAAAAAAGCACAATCCGCTTGGCTAGCCGCGATGGAGGCTGCTGCCGAATCGAAATCTGGAAGAGACCCGCTTTATGCATTAGCCATGGCTGATCCAAACATAGATTTGCCTGAATATGGTGCCCCAAAAGGTGAATTTTTAACTTTGTCCCCAAACGAAGCCGTAGAGGTAGATTATGCGCAAGGTATCTTTCAGAATCGTGAAGAAGTCTTACATGAACTTGGCTTAACAAATGCAACAGTTGTAGAAATGGAGACAACGGTTGCTGAGGAAATTGCACGTTTTATTACAAATCCAGTTGTGATTCCGATATTACTGTCTATTGCAAGCCTCGGTTTAATTGTTGAGTTATATTCACCTGGTTTTGGTGTACCGGGATCAATGGGTATTTTGGCTCTTGTCTTATTCTTTTATGGACACATCATTGCTGGCTTAGCTGGCATGGAAGCGGTACTCTTGCTTATTATAGGCATTGGTTTGATTGTTGCCGAATTCTTTGTCACAGGTGGTATTTTAGGCCTGTTAGGTATGGGCGCTATCATTGGGTCACTATTTATGTCTGGTTATGATTTGAGTCACATGTCCTTAAGTATTGCAATTGCGTTTATTGTTGCTGTTGTTGCCGGTGTTGTTTTATATAAGTTCATTGGTATGGAAAAAGGTCTCTTCAGACGGATTATCCTACAAGACCGAACAACAACAGAATTAGGTTATGTCTCAACAGCCAACCGATTAGAATTAATTGGTATGGAGGGTGCCACAGTCACACCACTTCGCCCAGCTGGTACAGCATTATTCGATAATGAAAGGATTGATGTCGTCTCAGAAGGTAGTTTTATAGAGCTGGACAAAAAAGTCAAAGTAATCAAGGTAGAAGGCATGCGTGTTGTTGTAAGAGAAATAAAAAATTAATAGGAGGCATTTAAATGGGTGGTTTCGAAGAAGTATTACCAATTATTATTATTGCAGTTATTCTAATTGCACTGGCTATTTTATTTACATTTGTACCTGTTATGTTATGGATTAGTGCACTAGCAGCAGGGGTGAAAGTAGGACTATTTACACTTGTCGGTATGCGTTTACGACGTGTTATTCCGTCCCGCGTTATTAATCCGCTAATTAAGGCATATAAGGCTGGTTTAGATGTTAAAACGAACCAACTGGAGAGTCACTATCTAGCGGGTGGTAATGTCGACAGAGTGGTTAATGCATTAATTGCAGCACATCGAGCTAATATTGAACTGTCATTTGAAAGAGGGGCAGCGATTGACTTAGCTGGTAGAAATGTTCTAGAAGCTGTACAAATGAGTGTAAATCCAAAAGTCATTGAAACACCATTTATTGCGGGTATTGCAATGGACGGTATTGAAGTTAAAGCCTTAGCAAGAGTGACTGTTCGTGCAAACATTGATCGCCTTGTTGGGGGAGC
>Ga0079226_10001074_pt1 | contig 20707 bp, 22 predicted proteins | sample Poulit2014_FD_76345 | JGI IMG/M metagenome (GOLD analysis project Ga0079226, IMG submission 76345) | Agricultural soil microbial communities from Georgia to study Nitrogen management - Poultry litter 2014 | ecosystem: Environmental > Terrestrial > Soil > Agricultural land | place: USA: Georgia... | reverse complement strand
TTCCAATAAATTTATGGCATTTAATATTATAAATCTCTAGTTCGTAGTACCCTACCAAGTATAATGATATATATATAATAGATTATATTTCTTAATATAATTTTATCTAGTATAAATTATTAAGATGTCTTTAAATTTAGAAATTTTATTCTAAAAAAAGATTAATATTTCAATATAAAAATTATCTCTATTTATAAATTAATAATTTATCTATATAATAAATTTGTTTAAAAAACTTAATAATTTATTAAGATATATTGAAGCTAGAGAATTTAAAATTAATTTCTTTAAAATCATCTATATAGTAGTCCTCACAAATTTCTTCTTTATAAGAATAATTGCCATTAATATTCTCTGTACAGTAAATTCCACCTTTTATATTTAAATTGTCTATTTTACTTTTTTCTTTAGATATATATATTCCAGATATTTCTAATGTATTTAAACTTAGATTTCCCCTGTCAATAAAAAAGCCTTCTAATTTTATATTATCGTCTAAAAAGCCAATATTATTTGTATCTATTATAAGTTTTTTATCTAATATTTTAGAATATTCTATTAAAGTTTCATCAAAATTATCTCCCTCATACTCCTCTAATAAAAGACTATAAATATCTTTTTCTACTTCATATAAATTATTTTCATAATTAAATATATAAACATCTTTTGGTCTATAATAGCCTTCTATTTTATTTAATTTATCTAAATATATTTCTACTTCTTCCTCTGGTCTATTTAATATACTATAATCTGGATTTTTCTCTTCTCTAAGTATTTCAGTATGTCCATATAAAAGTATTTTATTATAATCTACTTTATAAGTTAATATATATTTTTCATCAGGCACTAAGGTATTTACTTTTATATTATAGTCACTATCAAACTCATCTATATGTATTTTAAATTTAGATTTTGCTAAAAATTTACTATCATCTCCACTAAACTTTTCTGAAAATATATTTTCCTCTATTATTTTATTATTTATAGACTCAGCAATTAAAACTCCCTGCAAATACTCATAAGAATTTTCGTTTACTTTGGAATTTGATGAAAAAGAAATTACCAAATAGCCTATTACACTAAATAAAAATAAAGCGATTATTAAAGAATAAACTGTTATATAGCCTTTAGTTTTTTTCATCTTTAATCATCCTTTTTCTTTAACCCAGTATAGACACTTGTTGAAAATTCTTTTTCTATAGAATTTCCAATTTTTATAGAAATATTTATAATATCTCTTTCTCTATCATAAAAACTTCCATCAATGGACTTAACATTTTCACATATATTATTTTGTCCTGAATTTATAAAATTATTTAAATCTTTTAAATTGTCTTTATCGCTCTTTTTTGTTTTTCTAATTAATTTTTCGCCACTAAATTCATAATAAATATACTGCCAATCGTACTTACTCGTCTTATAAGGCTTCATTTTTAATATAAACCCTAAATTATCAGAGTTAATATTAAAATTAACATCTTCTATTGGATAAATTTCCTTACTTCTTCTTATTTCTCTAGAAATATAATCTAAGGCATATCTGCCCTCATAAATATTTTTTTCCATAGAAATTGACCTATTAAATATATCTATCCCACCACCTAAAATAGATATTAAAGTCCCTATAATAATTAGAGAAATTGCCATAGAAATCAATAATTCCATCACTGTAAAACCTCTACTTTTTCGGTAAAAGGACTTTAAGTTCAATTTCTTCATTGATTTCACTTTTCTTCCCCACCTTTATTTTTAACAATAATAATTCTTTATCTTCAAAAAAATAATCATAGTAAAATCTATCGTCTTTTAAAAACTCAAAATCTATTTCTCTATCTTCATAAATACTGCCTTTAATATTTTCCATTACTTTATTGGCGTAATTTAATAATTCAGTATCTGTATAAGTTTTATTTCTTAATCTAACACTATTTCCTAAAGTTGGTAAAGTAAATATAACTATAATAGTTAACAAAGTGAGACCCATCAAAGTTTCTATAAATGTAAACCCTTTAATTTTTTTCATATCTTAAATTCACCTTACCTGTAGCTATTTCTATAGTAATAAAATAGATTTTATCCTTGCCTTTTAATCTAATAGTTCTTGCCAAATCTGGCGCTCCCGTCGGATTAAAATAAAATCTATCATGATGTTTACCATAGTAAAAAAGAAATTTCGTATTTTTTAAATCATAATTTTCATTAAAATTTTTTCCATCAATATAAATTTCATTTTTAAATAGTATAACTTCTGTACTTCTACCAGAATTAACCGCTAAATTTCTCGCATTATTTAAAGATGTAATAATCTTTTCTACCTCAATTCTCTCTTCTTTTTCCTTTAAAAAAGATAAATTTAAAACGGCTATACTTAAAATAAGCCCCATTAAAAATATTACTACTAATAATTCTATTAAAGTAAAAGCTGACTTTTTCATAAAACCTCACTACATCTTCTAAAACTTCTCAATAAAATAAAAACTCATAAATGACAGAGTTATTATGGGGATAAACGGTATTTTTGCCTTAATATCTTTTTTACTAATCAATAATAAACTTGCAATTATTCCACTTATAATTCCTAAAATTATAAAAAACTCTGCAAAGTCATTAATATTAAATTGAATAAACAACGCCAATAAAACATATATATCCCCAAAACCTAATTTTTTTATTGTCTTTTTATTTTCAATAATTTTTAATGTAAAATATAAAATCACTGTAAAAATCATTTTATAAAAATTTAATTTTTCAGTTATAAAGCTATAAAAATTTGCGAGTATTGCCAATATAAAAATCTGTATATTGTAAATATTTAATGTTTTTATATCGATTATCGCCATTACCATAAGTAAAGTCATCTCTAACGAAATTATTAAAGCTACTAATAAATTGTCTATTTTTTGACAATTTATCATATAAATAATTCCATTTATTAATTCAAATATACTGTATTTAATTGAAATTTTCTCTTTACAGTAATTACATTTGCCAAATTGTAATATATAGCTAATTAATGGTATTAAATTAAACCATTTTAAAGTTTTTCCACAATTATCACAATAAGATCTAGGATATATTATAGATTCATCTTTTATTCCTCTACTGATTACAACATTACCAAAAGATGCCATAATACAGCCCAATATAAAAAATATCAAAATCATTCTTCAATTGCTCCAGGACTTACTATTACCTCCCCATTAGGTTTAATAGTAACTGTATAGGATTTTTCTTTTACCCCATCTAAGCCTTTAGGTACTTTTGGAAAGTCTTTTAAATATTCTGAAGCACTTCCATTATCTGTCCAAATTACTACTTCATTTGTCCCCTTATCAGCTAAAAAATTCATCGCTGCACCTTCTAAAACTCTGACATTTGAATTATGTGCGACTACTAAACTCTTCTTTTTTGAATTATTATATTTAGGTATTGCTATAGCTACTAAAAGTGCAAGTATTGTAATAACTACTAATAATTCTATTAAAGTAAAACCTTCTCGTTTTTTTCTATAATTTAAAATATCCATGCCATCTCCTTCTTTAATAAATATTATAATTATTTACAAGTTCAAACATTGGAAGTGCAATAGCTACAACTACACTTCCCACTATTAACGACATTATAATTATCATAAGTGGTTCAAATAATGCTATCATTTCTTTAACTGCATAATCTGTTTCTTTTTCATAATAATTAGATACAATATTTAAATTATCCCCTATATTACCTGACTCATCTCCTATATAAATCATAGCTTTAAATAAATTTGGAAATGCTCCTCTATTATCAAAAGCTACAGATAAATTAATTCCTCTTTTTATCTCTTCTATTATTTTATTTAAATTTTCTTTAAAATAAAGATTTTCCATACCCTTACTGACTATCTCAATACCTTTTATTATCGGTATGCCATTAGAAGTTATTATATATAAACTTCTAGAAATTTTACCAGTAACTATATCTCTCGTATTTTTTCCTATAATAGGCAGTTTGCATTTTATTTTATCTAATACAAATTTATATTTCTCATTTTTCATAAGTATTTTCATAAAAATTATAAATATAAAAATAAATATAATGATAAATACAAAATACTTATTTACAAAATTACTAATAGAAAGCAATAATTTTGTTATCTTTGGAATAGCTATTTTATTTTCCTCAAATAAAGTTAAAAAAGTTGGAAGAATAAATTTAAATAAAAATAATATTACAAAAATCATAGTTATAAATAAAATAAAAGGATAAATTAAAGCTGTCTTTAATTTTCTTTCTATTTCATATTCTTTTTCATAATAATTAGATAAATCTTTAGTTACAGTTGCTAATTTCCCCGTCTCTTCACCAGTAGAAATCATGTACACAAAAAAATCATCAAATTTATTTTCTAAATAAAATGATTCGCTTAAAGTGTTTCCTTTTAGCAAATTACTGTGTATATTATTTAAATAATATTTTAATGATTTCAATTCTTTTTGATTTTTTAATATTACTATGCATTTATCTACAGAAAATCCTGCATCTAATAGAGCAGAAAATTGTCTTAGAAACACAGATAAATCTTTTTTATTTAATCTACCACCTATAGGTTTATTTAGTATTTTAAGCAAACTTTCTTTACTCATTAAACATCACTAAAGGATATTTCCATTATATCTTCAAGGGATACTCTACCTTCTAATACATATCCTAAACCTTTCTCCATAATTGTCTTTATATTATATTTTCCTCCAATTTTTTCTAGTTTTTTTATATCTATATCTTTATTTATATTTAATAGTATCTCTTTATTCATAGGTAAAATCTCCATTATAGCTAATCTTCCTATATATCCATCTATACATTTTTCACAGCCTACGGCTTCATATTTATAATTGATTTTATCTTTATCAAAAAACTGTTCAAATAAATATTTTTCATCGTCTTTAATTTTTACTTTTTGCCTACAATTAGGGCATAATCTTCTTACAAGCCTTTGAGAAATTACACCTTTTACCGATGATTTTATTAAATAATCTTCAACACCCATATCCATAAGCCTTAGAATAGTTGAATAGGCATCATTTGTATGTAGAGTCGTAAATACTTTATGGCCTGTAATAGATGCTCTAATGCCAATGTTTGCAGTATCTATATCTCTCATCTCACCCACCAAAATTATATCTGGATCCTGTCTTAATATAGATCTTAAAGTATTATTAAAATAAATACCTGCTTTTTCATTTATTTGAATTTGATTTATACCTCTTATTTTATATTCTACAGGGTCTTCTATAGTAACAATATTTACATCATCTTTATTTAATTCTTGAATTAAAGCATATAAAGTCGTGGTTTTTCCACATCCTGTAGGACCTGTTACAAGTATCATTCCATTTTCATATTTAAGTAAATTGTCGATTATATTTATATCTTCTTTAGATATGCCTAAATTATTTTTATCGACTTTAAACTTCTCCGAATCTAATATTCTTATTACTGCCTTCTCCCCATCTACCGTTGGAATAGTCGAAATTCTTAAATCTATAAGCCGATTATTATAATAAAAATCTATTCGCCCATCCTGAGGTAATCGTTTTTCTGCTATGTCCATGCCCGACATCAATTTGATTCTAGTGAGTAATATAGAATGATATTTTGCACTTAGTTTATCTACTGTTTTTAATTTTCCATATATTCTATACCTTATTCTAATTTCATCAAGATAAGTTTCTATATGTATATCTGAAGCTTTTAAATTAATGGCTTCCTTTATTAATTCATCTATAAAACTTATAGCATCTATATCATCAACTTTTAAATTCTCCTCAGAATCTTTTTTAAGTTTATCCTTAGATTTAAAATTAATAAACAATTAACCACCTCTTTTTTATCTTAATTTATTAAACTTAATAATAAATATATAGAATTTTTATTATTCTTTACATTTAAGTCTTATCATATTTAATATATTTTTTCAACCCCTTAAAAAATCAAATAAAAAAGGGATGATTTATAACATCCCTCATCTTAAATAATCTTTATTATTTTTTATCTACTTTAATTTTTACTGCAATATTTGGATCAAGTATATCGAAATTCAAAGCTTCAGATAAATAGAATTTAACATTTTCTTCTTCGATATAATCTACATCTACAGTTATATCTTTACCTACATTAGCTTTAATATCGTCTGAGTGCATTGGTACTAATAAAGCACCCTTGATATATTCAGATACTGTTATATTTGTCTTAAGTTGTTTCTCGATAATATTTGATAATGTTCTATCTCCAACTAATTGAGAAGTATACTCAAGCATATCTTTTCCCATAATTAATTTATAAGGTCCTTCTATATAGTTTTTTCTAAGAACTACAGAAGCTTTTTGTATTGCATTTATTACAGAATTTGGACTTCCGTCTGTTTTTATTTCTTCATTTTCAATAGTTTTATTAAATCCTTCAAGATTTAAATTATCTATACCATTAAAGAATAAATTTTCTTCAAATTCTATAAGTTTATAAACTGCATCTTCAAAAGCATCTAAATTAAAAGGTTCTATACCTTGATTTATCATATCTAAATCATCTTTACTCATTTCAAAAGCGATTCTAGCTTCTGCCATCGGTTTTACTTCATATGAGTAAACTTCAGCTTTGTCTTTATTATTTTTTAATTTATATCTTTGACCTACTGTAGCCATATTTTCTGCTTTATTAAAACTTACAAACTTTCTTAAACTTCCTACTGAGTTTAAAACTTTTTCTTTTGATTGTCTCATTTCATTAAATATATTTCCAGAAAGTTGTAATCCTAAATCTTCACCTATTCTCATAAAAAAATTTCCTCCTTTTATAATCATCCAATGATAAATATATTAAAGAAAAATTAAAATATTTTCATTTTCTTATTGTCTATTATTTCTATATCTTATTTATAACCTTAATCATCGTTAATAAACTATCTTATATCATTTTGACACTTATTATCATTTATTTCTTTAATATGTTAATTTTTCTTAATAAAAAAAGAGGTGATAGCCACCTCTTTAATCTATAATGAACTTTTACTTTCTAATAACTCTTTTTTCTTAGTTTTTTCAAATTTAATTTTATTGTATTTAACAGTTATTAGTATCTCATCATCTCTTTTAATATTTCCACTCAAAATTTCTTCTGCCAAACTATTCTCTATCATTGAAGTAATAACTCTTTCAAGTGGTCTTGCTCCGTAAGTCTTATCAAAGCCTTTTTTACTAATAAACTCAACTAATTTTTTATCATATTTTGCTTTAATATCTATATAGCTTAATCTTTCTATCATTTTATCTAACATAATTTTTGAAACCCTGTCTATATCTTTTTGACTTAAATTTTTAAATATTACTATATCATCAACCCTATTTAAAAATTCAGGTTTAAAATTATCTTTTAAAGCATCCATTATGATATCTTTATTTTTCTCATATTCTTCTTTTTCTTTATCTTTATTAGCTGAGAAACCTAAAGTGTTTTTACTTTGCAATAAACTTGCTCCTACATTAGAAGTTAAGATTATTACAGTATTTTTAAAGTCAACTGTCTTTCCTCTAGAATCTGTAAGTCTACCATCATCTAAAACTTGTAGCAGTGCATTAAATACATCTGGATGAGCTTTTTCTATCTCATCAAATAATACTACAGAATACGGATTTCTTCTTACTGCTTCAGTAAGCTGTCCACCTTCATCATGTCCAACATATCCTGGAGGTGAGCCTATAAGTTTTGCAACTGAATGCTTTTCCATATACTCAGACATATCAATTCTTATCATAGTTTCTTCACTGCCAAATAATTCTTTAGATAAAGATTTTGCCAAATATGTCTTACCTACACCTGTAGGTCCTACAAATATAAATGTTCCTATTGGCTTTTCTGGATCTTTCAATCCAACTCTAGCTCTTTTTATAGCTTTAGTTATAGATTCTATTGCATTATCCTGTCCAATTACTATTTTTTTAAGCTTTTTATCCAAGTTTAAATACTTAACACTTTCTTCCTCAGTCATATTGCTAACTGGAACATTCGACCATTCGGACACTATATCTGCAACTTCATTAAAGCCTATTATCATATCATCTGTTTTTTTATTGATGTCTTTCCAATTTTCTTTCTTTTCATCAATTTCTTTTTTTATAGTTTTAATTCTATCTCTTAAATCAGCTGCTTTTTCAAAATTTTGCATATTTACAGCTACATTTTTTTCATCTATAAGTTTTTCTAATTTTTCATTTAATACCTTAAAATCTGGTGGAGATGTGAAATGTTCTATCCTCATTTTTGAGGCTGCTTCATCTATAACATCTATTGCTTTATCTGGTAAAAATCTATCTGCAAGATATCTATCAGTTAATTCGCATGCAGATTCTATAGCACTGTCTGTTATAGTAACATTGTGATGTTCCTCATATCTAGATTTTAAACCTTTTAATATATCAATAGAGTCATCAATTGAAGGTTCATCAACCATTATCGGCTGTAATCTTCTCTCCAATGCACTGTCTTTTTCAACATATTTTCTGTATTCATCTATTGTAGTAGCTCCAATTACTTGAAGATCTCCTCTACCTAGAACAGGTTTTAATATATTGGCAGCGTCTATTGCACCTTCTGCACCACCTGCTCCAACTAAAGTGTGAAATTCATCTATAAATAATATGACTTCGTCTCTTTTGCCCAATTCATTTATAGTCATTTTTATTCTTTCTTCAAAATCGCCTCTAAATTTTGTACCTGCTAGCATACCTGGTAAATCTAGACTTACTATTACCTTATCTAGCATAATGTCGGGTACATTTTTACTTACTATTTTTTTCGCAAGACCTTCTGCTATGGCAGTCTTACCTACTCCTGGTTCTCCTAATAAAATAGGATTATTCTTTGTTCTTCTTAAAAGAATTTGGATAAGTCTTTCCAGTTCTTTATCTCTGCCGATTACTGGATCAATTTTTCCATCTTTGGCTTTTTCATTTAGATTTACTGAATACTTTTCAATATATGATAATTCCTCATCATCATCGTATTCATCAAAATCATCATTTATAAGCTTTCTATTTTCCTCTATTTTTTTCTTTATTTTTTCAATTATTGCAACTTTACTTACACCTGTTTTAGTTAGCATATACGAAGAAAAAGCATCTTCATCATCTAATAGACAATAGAAAATATGCTCCGTCCTAACAAAGGAATGTCCTGTATTTTTAGCGACTTCTCTACTTCTCTCCATAAGTCTTTTAACTCTCGGAGTTAAACCAGTAGGAATTTCTAAAGATTCACCATATCCAAGTCCACTTACTACTACTTCTTTTAAATTTTCGTAATTGGCACCAGCGGATATTAATAATTCGGTCTCTTCACTATTTAATTGCATAAAAGCTAATAATATATGTTCTGTACCTATATAATCATGTTTTAATTTATAACTTTCATTTGTCGAAAGTTTTAATAGGCTCTCAACATTTCCCATGCCTTCTTTATCCATATTATTCCTCCTTTTCAATTTCGAGGTTATCTAATCTATTTCTAATTATTTCTGCTCTAATGATATCTTTATGTTTTATATCTTCATCATTGTCCAGGTAATTGTAGATTATATTATTATTTTGTATAGAAATCATGAAGTTTGTAATTTCTTCTAAAGATAATTTATCATACATCCCTAAAGATACTCCTAGCCTAACATCTGCAAGATAGTCTACAGCTTCTTCATTTTTCATAATTCTTGCATTTTTTAAAATTCCCAAAGCTCTAAATACCCTATCTTCTATCAATTCTGCTTTTATTTCATATATTATACTTCTTATTTCTCTTTCCTTTGCAGCTATTTTATAAACTGCTTTTTCTAGTTTCTCTAATAAGTTCTCTTCACTTATTCCAATAGTTCTAGCGTTAGAAATACAATAAATATCTTCTATACAATTTTCAAATTCTAAATAAAACGGTTCTATATTAATACCTAGTCTTTTATATTCGTCTATATATTCTCTTACATCCCCAATAAGTGTCAATGCTGGTAAATGAACTAATACATTTACCTTTAAGCCAGTTCCTATTTCTTTAATGGTAGTTGTAAGATAGCCATACTTATAATTGAAAGCATAACTTATATTTTCTTCTAATTTATTATCTATCTTTAAAGCAATGTCATATATTTCTTTTAATTTATATCCATCATTTAAAACTTGAATTTTCAAATGATTTTGTTCATTTATCATAATAGTTATATCTTGGTTATCATTAATAAAATATCCAGATTTTTTCTTATTTACTAATAATTGCCTAGTTATTTTATAAGATTCAACTAGTTTTTCTGCTTCAATATCATCTAAGTCTATAGTATCCTTATATATAAAATTAAAATTATCAATATTGTAAATTTTTTCTTTTAATATATCTTTTATAATATTTGCTTCTTCTGAATCCATGACATTTGGAAATTTATAGTTTTGTAAATTTCTCACTAAACTAATTCTTGATCCTAAGACTACATCATAAAAATCATTGTTTTTATTCGACTTTTCTACCATTTAAATCACCTGATGCATTTTTTAAATCCGTCTTTAATTTATTTATCTTATCCCTTAATTCAGAAGCTTTTTCAAATTTTTCTCTATTTATTAGACCTACTAACTCTATTTCAGCTTTAGTAATATAGTCATTTATATCTTTTAATTTTTTATATTCTTTAGGCACTTTACCCTTATGGTTTATACTACATTGCTCATGATAAAGTTTTTCTACTATATCATCCGAGAACTCATCGTAACAATATTCACATCCAAATTCTCCTGATTTTTTTACAATATCATATTTTATATTGCAAAAACTACATTTTTTTCTTTATTTACTGATAGACCTTCTCCACCATTAATAAAATTATTAATAGTATCTTTCTGTTTTTGTATAAGTTTTTTTCGTATGTCCATTTCCATAGAATCAACTACTGCTCTTATAGTTTTTTCTAAATTACCTTTTGCTCTTTTCTTTTGTTCCTCGCTAAAGGTAGACATAAGGTATTTATAATAGCATTCCTTACAAAGATTTGCCATTTTAGGTCCATCATCTGTTTCAATTTCTACTTCAAATAAAGATTCATTATTGCAGTTATCGCAAGTCATATAAACCTCCTTCAACTCTTAAAACATTTCCTAAGATATCATACTTACATTGTTGATGTGATAGATTTATATTTAATATCTTATAGTCTATGATATCTTCTCTGTTATTACTGCTTTCTAATTAAATTATAAAATTTAATAAATAAACTTAATTTATCTAAGAAAAGCTAATAGCATATTTCTTAAAATATCAGCCCTTACAGTATTTCGAGATGACATACTGACATTTTTTAATGCCACATCTTCTAAAGCATGATATATAAGTTGTGCTTCTCTTTCATTTACGATTTCTTCTTCAAACAAAGCCTTGATTAAATTATAAGCCTTATCTTTTGTTATATTGTCCCCTATTGTTTCATTTATTAGCATATCTATTGGCTCATCTTCTTTAAAGGAAAGCTTCATTATCTTTATATAACCGCTTCCTCCTCTTTTACTTTCTATATAGTAACCTTTATAAGGAGTAAATCTTGTGGTTAATACATAGTTTATTTGAGAAGGTGCACAATTAAACTGATTAGCTAATTCATTTCTGCCAATTTCAACTACTCCATCATTTGTTTCTTCAAGTAATTCCAATAAAAACTTTTCTATATTATTACTTAGAGCAGCCATATAATCACTCCTTTTCAATTGACCATCTTTGACTTTTATCGTCTAAAAAAAGGTCATATTTGATTTAATTTATCAAGTAAATTATACCATCTTTGACTTTTAGACTCAACCCATATTTCATTATAATTTCAATATTTTTCCCAAAAATTTTCAAAAAAATTTACTTTCTTAAAATAAAAAAAGCAAGAAAAAAGAACTTAACAAAAGTTAAGTTCTTTTTTCTTACTCAGCGTAATTAACATAAAATAATTTTAAAGGAATTGAATGTAAAAACATTAAATTGTAGGAATAAATTAAGTTATATTATTACCATATGTATTAAATCTTTGCAGCTAAGATTTAAACTAGTAACTTATATACTTTGTTTATATCCTATTAACTACATTATAGCATAGTATTTTTAAAAATGCAAAGAAAAATACATAAATATTAAAAATTATTTTTTTATTAAAAATTTTATAAATTTTCTCAGTTTACATATATATTACTGAAATTATATAAAGAGAAATAATTTCTTTGTTAAATATTAAGTTAAGTTTTTCATTTAAATTGTTTCTCCCCTTGAAATTCTAACATTTCATAATTCTTATAATTTATATATTATTTTTCAATTGCAATCTTCTTTATAGATAAACTATTTAATTATTTCATTATATATTTTAAATATTATTTTAGCACAGTATAATAATAATGTTTTTCAATTGTATTTTTATCCTTTTAGTAAAATAATAATACAAAGCACCCCTATGCTATCTCATTAATATATTAATACAATAAAGTATTACCTATAACTTCCATAAATATAACATTAAAATATATTTTATTCAAATAATTAAAAAACCTTATATTATTTTATAGATAAATTATTCTTTTCAATTATGTATTTATAGTAATTTATATATTTGTCTTATTATTTTCCAAACTTTTTTTGAAATCGTTTTTTATTAATTTATTCATTTTTATTATCAGCTTTTTTTCTAATTATAAGTCATTTTTTTACACTTTATAAACGTATTAGACAAAAGTTTTATGCATAAAAAAGTAATAATTACTCATGTTTTATCAAATAATTTATAAGATTAAAATAGATGTTTATGATATAATCAGTCTAGAAATGAGGTAAATTTATGACTCCTAAAAATATATTACAAAAATATTATGGATATAAAAATTTTAGAGATAACCAAGATATCATAATAGATAAAATAATTTCTGAAAAAGATACTTTATGTGTTATGCCTACAGGTGCTGGAAAATCTATATGCTACCAAATTCCAGCTATTTTATTCGAAGGACTTACTTTAGTAATATCTCCTTTAATTTCTCTTATGAAAGATCAAGTAGATATGCTTAAAGAAAATGGTATCTCTGCAGCTTATATTAATAGCAGTCTTACTGATGAAGAATACTTTAATGTTTTAAATGGGATAAAATCCAATAAATATAAATTAATTTATCTAGCTCCAGAAAGAATTCAGCAAGATGGATTCTTCTCTTTTATAAAAAATATAAATATTTCTATGATAGCCATCGATGAAGCCCATTGTATAAGTCAATGGGGGCATGAATTTCGTCCTAGCTATAGAAATATAATTAATTTAATAAATAATTTAGATAAAAGACCTATAGTTACAGCTTTTACAGCTACTGCTACTCCTGAGGTTAAAGAAGATATAAAATTTCAATTAAATATGTATAACCCCTTTGAAGTAAATACCAGTTTTGATAGAGAAAATATTTATTTTGAAGTTATTGAAACTAAAGATAAAGAAAAATATCTTTTGGAAAATATAAATCCTGAAGAATCCAGCATAATATACTGTGCTACTAGAAAAAAAGTAGAAGAAGTTTTTTCTTTTTTAAATGAAAACAACTTATCTGTAACTAAATATCATGCTGGTTTAAATGATTTTACTAGATTGTCTAATCAAAACGACTTTATTTATGACAGAAAACCTATAATGGTTGCCACAGTAGCCTTTGGTATGGGTATAGATAAATCTAATGTTAGAAAAGTTATTCATTATAATCTTCCAAAAACTATGGAAAATTACTATCAAGAAGCTGGTAGATGTGGTAGAGATGGCGAGAAAGCTAAAGCTATTCTTCTTTATTCAGCAGGAGATGTAGGTATACAGAATTTTTTAATAAAAAATTCTACTAATAGTAAAGACGACTATGATAAATTAGATTATATGATTGATTACGCAACAGGTACAGATTGTCTTAGAAGAAAAATTTTAAATTATTTTCATGAAAATCTAGAAGAAGATTGTGGAAATTGTTCTAATTGTAATAAAGAATTTAAAGAAAAAGATATAACTATTGAAGCTCAAAAAATTTTATCCTGTATAAAGAGAATGGGAGAGATGTCGGGAGCTAATTTAGTTGCAGATGTGCTAAAAGGCAGTAGAAAAAAACAAGTTTTGTCCTTTGAATACGATAAGCTTTCTACTTATGGTATTATGAGAGATTATAAAAGAGATGATATTCTAGATATAATTTCTGAATTGACAAGGCAAAATGCACTTTCTACTACTGGAATGCCTAAGCCAATATTAAAATTAAATAAAAATTCCTATGATATTTTTAAGGGTAAAAAAGTTAGTATGAAATATACAGAGAAAAAAATAAATACTAATATAAATACTTATGACAATTTAAATAAAGAAAATTTAATTTTATTTGATATATTTAAAAATTGGCGTTATGAAAAATCCAAAGAGCAAAATATCCCGCCTTATATAGTGGCAAATGATAAATTACTAATATCATTAACTAAAAAGCTCCCACAGACAAAAAGAGACTTGCTTGAAATAGAAGGTATTGGAGAAAATAAACTCAACCAATATGGCGATGATATTATAAATATTATAAATAATTATCTAGAAAATAAACCTAAAAAAGATAATATAAATTTAACTACGCCTGTAAAAATTACCAATACTAGATTAGAATCTTATAAATTATATCAAGAAGGCCTTAGCTTTAATTCAATCTCTAAGATGAGAAATTTAAGCGAAGTTACTGTGATAAATCATATACTAGATTGCTATAAATACGGATATCCTGTAAAAGAAGAAGATTTTTTAAAAGATAATTGGGAAAAACAAATTCTAGATGCTATAACAAAAGTTGGAGACGAATATTTAAAACCTATAAAAGAAGCTCTTACCGATGAAATAGACTATAATGCAATAAAATATACTTTAATAAAAAATAAAAACTCCTAAGATTTTAGGAGTCTTTTATATTCTTCTTGAGCTTTATCTTCATTATTTATAACTTTATAAAAAGATCTATTATTGCCTATTCTATATGGAATTATCTTTTGTATATCATCTAAATCGAGTTTTTCCATAAATTCTATAAATTCATTTAAATTAAGTTTCGTAAAAAATTCGCAACTATATTCTCCCATAGCTATGCCTTTTCCTCTATTTAAAGAATTATATATATCAAAATCCATATCTTTTAACTGTGACTGAAATATATTATAAAGTTCAGCTTTTTTATCAAAAATATTTTTATCCATTGGCAAATATGAATTAATCAAAAAATTCGGAAGTAAATTACTCACTTCATAAAGATAAATTTCATCTATAAAATCAAAATCTCTAACTACTTTAAAAAGCCTTTCTGTAACCCATCTATGCTCCACATGGGCATCTATTGGCGATACCGTAAATATCTTGTTATATTTATTTTCTAGAATAATTTTTTTAAGCCTATTTTCACAATCTTCTTCATATCCCTTTACTAATCCATTGGGTACAGGAAAAATCTCTAGATTTTTAATTTTTGTAATATCTTTTATCTTTATAGCTTCTTTTTTTCTAATCTCACCTATTTTATCTGAATCAGTATTACTATTATTGCTATCTGTTAGATATATTAAATCAATAAATTCTCCATAATTTAATATATATCCTCCCATTCCTATAGTCTCATCATCAATATGTGGTGCTAAAACTAGTATTCTATCATCGCTATTTGGCTTCTTTAATTTAGATGCAGTAATTTTACTATTTTTATAAAACTTTTTTATTTTATTTATATTATTAAATCTTATAGGCCTATATAAAATTTTTCCTAAAATATCTTTGTATCCCATAAACTACCTCTTTTATAAGTTAACAGAAATTATTTTTCTTTTATTATTTATATCTAAATAAGTCATTTTTCCACATTTATTAAATCCTAGATTGATTGCAAGTTTTATAGAAAGTTTATTTAAGTTATTTACAAAATAATATATTCTCTTTATATCTTTATTAAATAGATATATAAGTATTTCTTTAACCATACTTTTACCTAGCCCTTGTCCTCTAAATTTATCATATATATAAATATCGTAAATATATGCTTCATCTTTTTCTAATTTTTTAGAAAATCCAGTATTGCCCTCATAAATTTTTCCATACATTATCCAGATATATCCATAGATATTAAAATCTTTATCTCTTAATAAAAAACCTTCGACTTCTTTATCATCTAATCTTTTCATAAAGATTTCTTCTTTTCTTTTATCTAAATCTATTTTTTTTACGATGTTTTTTTCGATTCTCTCCATAGAATATTCTGACAAATTACTAAAATTTTCTTTAGAAAAATTATCTTTATTTAATCTAAGAATTAAGGTTTTTCTATAATTTCTATATATTATTTTTTTTAAAGTATAAAATAAGCCCTCTTTTTTTATTGTCTGAAGTATTTTACCCATCTATTTATTCCTCATATCGATAAGTTTTTTTACTAATTTAACTCTTCTAGTCTCCAAATTCCAATCTTCATATTGATAAGTAAGTATAAATTCATCTGTCCATCTAAATTTCCATGGATATCTTCCTGAGCCAAAATCGAATTTATCCGCTATATTATTTTCAATGATATAATTAAATATCTCATAATATATAGTTCCATTAACTCGATAATCTATATAGTCTATATTATAAGCTGTATTCCATGAATATATGGTATCTTTAAATTTATATGTATTTCTATAACAAATAATATTTTCTTCTTTATCCAATAATAAAAATAATAAAGTATTTTCTGAATTTTTTCTTAAATTATCTAAATATTCGTTATTTAAATTATCGTCAAAAAGACTTTTTCTATTTTTTCTATTATCTTCATCTCTCAAAAATTTTTGTTGATTTTTATGAAGCTCTGTTATTTTATTATATATATTATCGTCTATATCTGTAATTATCTTAAAATCATATCCAACTTCTCTAATCAATTTATTTCTATATTTATTAGTCTTACTGGGAAGTTTCATGTCTTTAATACTTTTAAAGTTTTTTAAATTTATATATGGCGTCTCAACTAAATAATTAGTAAGTTCGTTATATCTATCGTCTTTTAATAAATAATGAGCAAGATTAGTATTAGCTGAAATATATGAAAGAACTATTCTGTCCCAGTATTTTTTATTATCATATATGGCATCCATTAAATATTTTATTACCGCATTATTTTTATCTTCATCTACTATAAAATTCAAATAATCTCCCTGTCCTATAAAATGAAGTTCCCTCCATTTTAGAAAGCTTTTTTGCCTTTTCTTTATATAAAGAGGAGCTATTCCTAATATATTGTCTCCTTCAAATACATATATTAAAAAAAGCGAATTATTTTTATCTTTTTTATAGGTATCCCACCAGGTTTTATTAAACTCATATGTACTATATATAGATATTTCTGTGTTTTTCTTTTCTAATTTTTCCCATGAATCTTTTAGCAAATAAAAATCTTTATCTTCTTTAATTATTTTTATTTCCATAAATCCATCACCTCTAATCTATTATATATAATCTAATAAAAAAAGATAGGCATCAACCTATCTCTTTTTTTACAAAATTATCTAAATTCTATCTAATTATAATATAGCAGTTGCTTCGATTTCTATAACTGCATCTTTAGGTAATTTAGCTACTTGAACTAATGCTCTAGCTGGTTTGTGGTCACCGAAGAATTCAGTATAAACATCGTTTATTTTACCGAAGTCGTTCATGTCTTTTACAAAAACACCAACTCTAGCTATGTCTTCTAATTTTCCGCCTGCAGCTTTAACGATTTCAAGTACGTTTGTAAGACTTGCAAGTGTAGCTTTTTCAACATCTGTTTGAAGTTCTCCATCTTTAATTGGAAGTTGTCCTGATACTAAAACCATGTTTCCACCTTTAGTACCTTGTGAGTAAGGTCCAATAGCTGCTGGAGCCTTTTCTGTGTGTAAAAATTCTAATGCCATTTTAAAAATCACTCCTTAAAGTTTAATTATAATTTTGTATTACTAAAATGACCAAAGTCTTTCAAGGTCATAGTAATCTCTTGCATCCGGTGTGAATACATGTACTATTATATCATTTAAGTCAAGTAATATCCAATTACCATCACGATATCCTTCTTTTCCCATTATTTCAATAGACTTTTCTTCACATTCCTTTTCTATCTCATCAGCGATAGCTCTAGTTTGATTTACTGTGTTACCAGTAACAACTACTAAATAATCTGCTATAGCTAGACCTGGATCCATTTTTATCTTAACTATATCTTTTCCTATTTTTTCTTCACAAGCATTTATTATAATATCTAACTTTTCAGTCAACATTTCAGTCAATATATTGCCCCCTCGTATTTATCAGTTGATTTCTTAACTTAATGGTATTTAAAGAAATATATTCGTTTTTATTTATTAAATATTCTAAAGAATTATTTGTAGATAAAAATAAACCTAAATTTAAATCTTCTTTAGCTTTTAACCTTATGTCTTCTACACCTGGATATTTTCTCTCTGGTTCAATCTTATCGGATAATAAAATAATCTTTTCCAATTTAGACATATTTTCTTTTCCTGTAGAATGAAACATTATGGCATTTAATATCTCTTTATCATAAACCCTATATTTTTCTTTTGCAACTACATAACCTATATAGCCATGAAGTAAGTTTTTATTTTTTATATCTTCAGTATTATGATTTTTTAAAAACTCTAACCATTTTTCTTTATATTTATCTATATAAAATTCTTCTCTATCTTTTGCACAATCGTGTAATAATCCTGCAAGATAGGCTTTATCTCTATTTACACTATGGTATTTCGCATATTTTTCAGAAGTTTCTGCAACTCTTAGTGTATGTTCATATCTATGAGGTTTTAAGTTTATTTTTAAATCTTTTTTTATATCCTCTATATCCATTATAAATACAAACCTTCTTTTATTATATAGTTATATACTTCTTGTTTTAAATAATATTTTGGATTTTCACCATTTTTTAATTTCTTCCTAATATTTGTAGCAGAAATTTCTAGATAATGTGAGGGAACTATTTCGACCTTATACCCTTTAGATATCAAGTCGTTAACTTTATTTTCTAAGTCTTTATTACATTGTTCTTGTCTTTTAGCTACAAGAACGGTAACGCAATTTAAAAAATCTTCATATCTATACCATGATTCTATCTCTAGTAACGAATCCTCTCCCATTATAAAATATAATTCTGTCTTAGGATATTTATCTTTTAAATATTGCATAGTCATGGCTGAGTAAGAAGGTTCTTCTCTTCTTACTTCATAGTCATCAATTTCAAAAAATTCATTATCCTCTATACCTATTTTAACCATTTCTAGTCTAATTTCAGCTTTAGTTTTTTCTTTATTTGTTTTATGAGGTGGATTTCCTGTTGGTATAAAGAGTACTTTATCTAGCTTTTTATATTCTACAGCTTCTTGTGCTATCGCTAGATGCCCTATATGTATAGGGTCAAAAGTGCCCCCCATTATACCAATTTTTTTATTTTGGCAATTCAATTTTCTTTTCCTCAGATTCTCTATAAAGAGTTATCTTAGAACCCATAAATTGTACAAATTCAGAATTAGTTGCTTCAACTATCTCATCTATCATTTGTTTTCTATCATCATAATTATTATTTAAAACTTTTATTTTAATAAGTTCTCTTTTATTTAAAACATCATCTAATTGTTTTATTGTATTTTCGCTTATGCCATCTTTTCCAATTATTAATACTGGGTCAAGATTATTTGCTAAACTTTTTAAATATGCTCTTTGTTTTGAATTAATCAAGTATTGCTCCTCCTATGCGTAATAATCGAATTCTAATTCTCCGACTACTACAGTATCTCCATTTTCAATTCCTAATTCCTGTAATTTAGTTATGACACCTTTATCTCTAAGAACCTTTTGGAAATGTTTCAATGCAACATTATCGTCAAAATTAGTACGATAAACTAAATTATCTATAAGTGGTCCTTCTACTATAAAGAATTCATTTTGTCTAAATACTGTATAATCAGGTGTATTATCTTCTTTAAATTCTATATACTCTTCATCATATGTTTCATAGTCTATATGTTTGATATCTTTAACAATATTCCACATAGCAAACTTTAAGTCTTCTATACCTTCTGTAGTGGCTGCAGAAACTGGAATTATAGCTTCTACTTTATCTTGTAGAGCTTCTTTTATTAAACTTAAGCCTACATCTGCGCCATATATATCCATTTTATTTGCTACTACTATTTCTTTTTTATCTACAAGTTTTATATTGTATTTTTCTATTTCTTCTCTTATTTTATAATAGTCTTCAACAGGATCTCTACTTTCGCTTCCTGAGGCATCTAGTACATGAACTAATATTTTTGTTCTCTCTACATGGCGTAAAAAGTCAAATCCAAGTCCAATACCGTCACTTGCTCCTTCTATAAGTCCTGGTATATCAGCTACAACAAAGGATTTTTCTGGTCCTATTTTTACTACGCCTAAATTCGGTTTTAATGTAGTAAAATGATAGTTTGCTATCTTTGGTTTAGCTTCTGATATTATCGATAATATTGAGCTTTTTCCTACATTAGGAAGCCCTATAAATCCTACATCAGCTATCAATTTAAGTTCTAGCTTTATAACTCTTTCTTCACCTAATGTTCCTGGTTC
>Ga0079226_10001073_pt1 | contig 20708 bp, 21 predicted proteins | sample Poulit2014_FD_76345 | JGI IMG/M metagenome (GOLD analysis project Ga0079226, IMG submission 76345) | Agricultural soil microbial communities from Georgia to study Nitrogen management - Poultry litter 2014 | ecosystem: Environmental > Terrestrial > Soil > Agricultural land | place: USA: Georgia... | reverse complement strand
CTGTCTCTCAGTCTTCTTATATCCCCTAAATTAAAAATATCTTCTTCAAATATATCTCCTGTAATGAATAAAAAATCTACTGAATTTTCTTTTCCTCTATTAATAATTCTTTTAAATGTTTCCCACAACTCGACTCTTCGATTTTTCCCCACTGTTCCATGAAAACTTGCACTTTTAAACTGGGAACCTAGATGTAAATCCCCTGTGTGTATAAATTTAATCATGACATTCCTCCTTAGCCTAAGAATTTAAAACCCACAAAATGTGGGTTTTAAATTTTTGCCTTCATCAAAATATCTTTTCCCTTTTCTATTTTACCATTAAATTTATCTAAATCTTTAACTATATCCATATTAGTAATTATTATAGGACTAATTACCTGTTTACTTTGAGCTTTAATATAGTCAATATCAAATTTTAAAAGAATATCACCTTTTTTTACTTTTTGATTCTCTTTTACTAACCTTTCAAAGCCTTCTCCTTTTAAATCTACTGTATCTAAACCTACATGTATTAAAAGTTCTAAACCGCCTTTTGTTCTTAAGCCTATAGCATGGTTTGTTGGAAAAAGACTTACTATTTCTCCATCAAAAGGTGCAGTTACAACTCCTTCTGTTGGTTCAATTCCCAAACCATCACCTACCATTTTTTCAGAAAACACTTTATCTGGTACATCTTCAATATCTATTATTGTTCCAGTCATCGGTGCTATAATCTCTACTGACTTTTCTTTTTTAAAAAAATTAAACATTGCATCTCCTTCTTTCTTGATTTTTTCTAAACTTTGAAATCATCTACAATCATTCTAGTTTTCTTTAGATGCTCTGAAACTAAATTGAAATCCTCCCTTGCTATACCTACAAAAAGCATGTCTATAACAGTTAGTTGGGCTATCCTTGACGATATGGCCCCTAATCTTAAGTTCTTTTCTATATTACCTACAAATAGCCTAATATCAGAGATATTGCTAATAGGATTTTCCCCAAATTTAGTTATAGATATAGTATCGGCTCCTTCTTCTTTTGCTTTACTCATTGATTTTAAGACTTCCAGAGTTCTTCCACTATAAGATATACCAACAGCAATATCATCCTTTGAAATATGGACTGCTGATGCCATCTGGGTATGACCATCTAAATAAAAAATAGCATTCCTATTTATTCTCATTAATTTATACTGAAAATCCATAGCGACTATTCCAGAAGCTCCCATCCCAAATATATAAATATTTTCAGCCTCTTCTAATGCTTTTATTGCCCTTTCCATTTCTTTCCCATCTAATAATTTCTTTGTTTTTTCTATTGATGTTATATTTTCTAAAGCTATTTTATCCATAACTTCTTCAATTGTATCATCTATTGTTACATCTTCATAAACAATATTTTTGTTATTTTCTAAATCCGCTGTATTTTTTATTAATTCCACTTTAAATTCTTGAAATCCATTAAAGCCCATTCTTTGACAAAATCTCACAACACTAGATGGGCTAGTCTCTGAATATTTGGCTAAATCATAAGTGGAAAGATTATATACTTTTTCAGGATATGATAAAACATAATTAGCTATTTTTCTCTCCGAGTTAGTTAACTGATTTTTTACTTCATTAATTTTTACAAATAGACTCATTTCTCTCCTCCAATATTAGTCCTCAAATAAGATAAATTTAAATTTTTCTCCTGGTTTTAATCTATCAATTAATATAGCACCTCTATCCCCATTACCAACTACATTTATTCTAGAGTCAGTTTCTAGGCTTTCTAATAATATTTCTAATTCACCTTCATATCTACTATATCCTTCATTGTCTATTGTAACAGAATATTTCTTTCTTTGTAATCCATTATTTTTTGGACTAATTTTTCCCTTTTTAATTAATCTTGATTCTTGTGAACGTATTGCAAGGGCTCCTGGGTCTTCCCTATTAGTATGAACTTCTTTTAACAAATCTAATTCTATATCACTTAGGTCTTTATTAATCTTTAACGGTATCAATTTAAGATCTTCCTTAATAAGAGATAAATCTTTAAGCTCTTTATCAGAGGCCATGGCATCTCCTATTACTACATAGTCTACCCCTAAATCCAATAAATGCTGAGCACTAACTATAGGAAGAATCCCTCTATGCATTTCCATAGTAGGTAATCCTTCATATACAGGTCCTCTTCTTATGTGATTAGAAGATATAAAAGCCATAGTTTTCACACCATATTGGTTAAAAAGCTTATTTTTTTCTATAAATAATTCTTCTGAAATACCTGTACCTTTCCTAGGATAAAAGTTATGACAAGCATTTATTTTATTTATATCCCCACCATATTTTTTGAAATCCTTAATTTGTTCTTCTGAAAATGTAGTTGCATTTACTGATATACCAAAACCACATTTTTGGGACATTAAGGCAGCTTCCTTAATAGTAAAACCATAATCTAATCTTAAATAATCTATTTTATGTTTTTCTATATCTAATTTATCAAAGTATCCCTTTGATATATCCATAATTGTAGTCATATCTCTCTTAGAACATTCTTCTAAAATAGTTTCAAAATCTTTTTCAAAGTTTTCATCTACTTCTGGTATGTGAGCTGATGAAAATACTGTTTTAATTCCTAATTTAGATGCTCTATCAATATAATCAATAATATCCTCAACTTTATTATCCATTCCAGCATATACAGAAATTCCTAACATTTACATACCCTCCTCTCAAAGTATTATAGGTGCCCCTAAGAGGCACCTATAATTTTATCATATATCTTAATTATTCATCAACAGGATCGTCCCAACCAAGTAATAATGTAGCTATAAATCCTCCTACATAAGCACCAACAATACCTAGTAGGAATTTTCCAGCACCTTGTTCTATTAGTAAAGTCAATGGCAGACCAGAAACACCCATACTTACTGCCCCAACTTTAAAAGGTGCTACAATTGCTCCACCAACAGCTCCACCTATACATGCTCCTATGAAAGGTTTTCCTAATGGTAAAGTAACACCATAGATTAAAGGTTCACCTACCCCTAATATTCCAACAGGTAAAGCACTTGCTGCTGTCTTCTTAAGTCTTTGATTTTTTGTTCTCATATAAACTGCAAAACTAGCTCCTACTTGCCCTGCACCAGCCATTGCAAGAATTGGAAGTAATGTGGTTACTCCATAAGAGTCTATTAAAGATTGATGTATTGGTGATAGTCCTTGATGTAACCCTAACATAACTAACGGTAAGAATGTTCCGCCTAATAATGCTCCTGTTATAGGTCCACCTGTTTCAATTATTTTAGTTACTCCATTACCTATACCATCTGCAATAAGTCCACCTAAAGGTTGTAATACAAGTACTGCAGCAAAACCTCCAATTAATATTGTTAATAACGGGTTTAATATTAGTTCAAGTACATCTGGCAGTACTTTCCTTAATTTTTTCTCTACCCAGGATGCGAACCAAACTACTAGTAATACAGAAATTATTCCTCCACGACCTGGTACTAGTGGTTTTCCAAAAAGCTCTACTCCTTCTAGTACTGGCGATATTGTTATACCACCCATTAAACCACCAATTGCTATTGAACTGCCAAATACTCTAGCTGCAGTCATACCCACCATAATTGCTAAATAGCCAAATACTGCACCTGAAAATGCTGCTAATAATCCTGTAATATTTGGGCTTATATTTATCCTACTTGCAACTGAATCTAGCTGTAAAATATTGTTAATACCCATTATAAGACCTGAACCAATAAATGCTGGAATTAATGGCATAAATATTTGCGCAATTTTATTAAATCCTTCACCAGTTATTTGGTATTGCTCTTTAGCCTGTTTTTTAACTGCTGCTGCGTCGCCATTTTCTACAACGTCTTCAACTTTAATAGATGTTGTAGCCCTAATTTCGTCAGATACTTTATTTGCTGTTCCGGGACCAACAACTACTTGTACTGTAGAACCTGATTCTATTACACCCATAATGCCATCAGTTTCTTCTAGTTCTTTTTTGTTAACAAGAGATGGATCCTTTAATTTGACCCTTAACCTTGTCATACAGTTTTCAAAAGTGATAATGTTTTCCTCTCCACCAATGTTCTTAAGAATTGATTGAGAGATTCTTTTAATTTTATTACTCATGTTTCTCCCCCTTTTCTTTATTATTAAAAAAGCTTAACTTTCTTCAATTGCCCTCCTTAGGTATCCCTGATTTTTTTCTAGTAATACCCTTCCTTCTTCAACGGAAAGTCCTGTTTTAATTAATAGAATAGCTAATTTAACATTATATTCTGTTTTTTCTAAATATTCAGTTGCTATAGTATTTGATACCCCAGTTGCTAGAGAAACTAACTTTTTGGATCTCTCTATTAGTTTTAAGTTTTGGGCTACTACATCAACCATTAAATTTTCATACACTTTGCCGAGCTTAATCATGGAACCTGTTGTTAGCATATTTAGTACCATTTTTTGCGAAGTTCCAGATTTTAGCCTTGTAGAACCAGAAATTACTTCAGGCCCTACTATAGGAGCAATTGATAAGTTAGCTATTTTTGACATTTTTGAATTTGGATTATTAGTTATACTAATAGTATATGCACCTATACTATTGCCATATTCTAAACCTCCAATAGTATATGGAGTTCTTCCACTGGCTGCAATTCCTACGATGACATCTTTGGAACTAAAATCCATATTTTTTAAATCTTCAGAGGCAAGTTCCTTATTGTCTTCAGCTCCTTCTACTGCTTCAAAAATAGCTTTATGACCACCTGCTATAAGACCTTGAACTAAATCTTTGGATACTCCAAAGGTTGGTGGACATTCTGAAGCATCTAATATTCCTAATCGTCCACTAGTTCCTGCACCAATATAAATTAATCTTCCACCTTTAGACAATTTATTTGAAATAATATCAATTGCCTTTGCAATAGCAGGTAATTCTTTTTCAACTGCATAGGCTACTTTCTTATCTTCGGCATTAATGATTTCCACCATTTCAATAGTTGAAACATTATCTATGTTTTTTGTATCTGGATTAATTTCTTCAGTAATAATTTTATTATACTCCATATAGCCATATCACCATTCTTTCTGTCTATACTTTTAATTTTTTTCTGTTCTTGTGTAGAATTATATCATTTTTGAAACAACATTTCAATAGTTTTTAATAAATATGGAACGTTATTTCTTTATAGTATAAAAGACCTATTACAATTGGAATAGGTCTAAGGTGTCCTCTGTTATATAGTAAGTAGCCATTTATCAATATCCTTTCTAAAACCAGTTGTAATTTTTTTCTCCTTACATATGAAAACATATTCTTTTATTATTTTTTTATAATTATAATTAATAGTCCACTCATCTAAAATATATATTCCTTTATTTTCATATAAAATCCTTATAATCTTATATCCAAGAACGTATACATCTAAGCTTGCTATTAATTGGTAGTTAGGTCTTCCATTTTTTATAGATAATAAAACCTTATCTAAATCCCCGAAAGCTTCCTGTGATAATATTAGTTTTCTCCTCGTTAAGGTTTCAATAGGGTCATCTTTGGACAATTTAACTCCATGTTGTATTAAACAAGCTATACCTTCTTCAAATATCCTTCCTAAAGTTTCAAACATTGGTTTTTCGTTATCCATGTTCATTTTTAGGATTAAGTAAAATTTTTTATACCATTCTAATTTCCTACCATGATATAGTTCATGGGCAAGAACTTTTTCAAATTCTTCCATATTTCCAATATATCTTCCCAAATTAACATATACATTTTTCATAAAAATAGTAAATCCACCATCCTGGCCACCAGCAATAATGTAGATTTTTGGGTTAACAACAACCTTTTCAGGTACAATTTTGTACACTCTTTCTAAAGCATTATTAATAATATTATCTTGATTAGTCTTTATATATTCTATATCTTTTTTTAATAGAGGCAAGTTTTTCTTTAGTAGATAAAAATCATAAGGATCTTTATAATTTTCTTTTAATATAACATTTTTCAATTCATTTTTTAAAATCAAGTTGCTAGTATTTCTCCTTAGTTCTCTCTCATGTTTTATAAAAACTTTTGTCTGATGTAGGCTTATATATTTATTAAAAATTCTCTCATTAAAATAGTTTTTATCTAATAACTGAATAAGAAGTTCAACCCCTTCTAAATTCAACCTTAAACTTTACCCCCTTATTCCATAACAATAATCCTTTCCTTTAAAGTATATTGAACATGTGAATAAGGTATGTTAAGTATTTAAGCTTTCGTCCCTTTTAACCATTTTTTAAATTTGTCCATTTGAAGCATGGCTTCCCTATATCCTTGGTCATATAGTTCTTCAAGTTTTGAAATATCTTTCTCCAGTCTATCTACTTCAAGACTTTTTTCAGGTCTGAATATATATACTTTACCATCTTCTTCGAGCTTATCTATTACATCCAGTAGTAAATTATAACGAATATGTCGTACCTTTATGGCCTCTCTTATTTTAGGATAGTTTTTTAATTTACTTTTGGTAATTAATCCTGATTTTTGTTCAGTTTTTCTATATTCTTTATTTCTCGTTAATATTATTACATTATAGAAATTTCCATCTTTAATAGATTTCTCTATAGGAATAGGATCCACAATTCCACCATCATAATATAACTCTTCATTTATCTCCACTGGTTGGGATATAACTGGTAAACTACTAGATGCTCTAAGAACTGCTTCCATATAATGTTCTGGATCAAAGTCACTTTTTTCAAAATATATAGGTTTTCCTGTTTCACAGTGAGTAACACAAGCCTTAAAAGTCGTTTCGGACTTTTGAAAAGTGTCGTAATCAAAAGGTACTATGTCATTTGGTAAAGCACTATATAAAAAGTCCATATTGAAATAACTTTTATTTTTAATTAAATGTTTAAATCCTGAGTATTCTTTATTCTCTACATAGTCAATAAATACTTTTCTATTTCTCTCCCTTTGTCCAGCTACAAAATTTGCTCCATTACTTGCTCCTGCAGAAACCCCTATTACATAAGGAAATCTAATGTTTTCATCCATAAGAACAGCTAGAACACCAGAAGTATATGAGCCTCTCATACCCCCTCCTTCTAGCACTAACCCTACATTTTCAGCTATCATATCCTATACATCTCCTTTACATGCAACTTAATTAAAATTATACCATATTTTAAATTACTTAAAGGGTTAATATTAACAACATACTCCCTTCTAGCTCTAGAAATTTAGACTTTCCATAAAATTTCATTAAATATAGCTTATAATAAAAACGAGTTTCTTTTTCATTAATAAAAAAGAAACTCGTAATATAAGTATAATATTTTAAACTGTAATTTATTCTTTATTAAATTATTTGTTTTTCCCTTAAGCTATAGCTTTTTGTGTTTCTCTTCCAATAGTTTTTTCTCATAAGATTTAAAGAACGGGTAATAAACAGCCAACAAAATGAAAAAATTAATCATTGTTAAAACGGCTGGTCTCCAGTCATTAGTTGCTATCACTGCTTTAATCGGTGAAGGCAATGTCCATGATGCCATAACTAACATCTAATTACATGACTTTTATCTTTACATTATAAAATTCTATTTTGAAAACTTATCGGCTATAGAGGATGCTGCATAAGAATTAGGTTTCGTTTCACACTGAAATCCACAAGCTTTTATCCAACCTACTATTTCTGGAATTAGTTTTGAAGTCTGTCCATTCTCTCCAGCATCTACATGTATACTTATATCATAACTTATTTCTTCTTTTTCAAAAACTTCCGATAATTTTGTAGCTATTTCTAAACTAACACTAGTCTCATGTAATAGCTTTTGAGATATATTATTAATGGCTTTAATACGATTAATATCATAAAAGAATATTCCACCTTTTCCTACTCTATGAACTGCTACAACTACTACCATTTTAGTATATCCAAAGTTTTGACTATCAGTACCTACGGATATATTGTAACTGATTTCAGGTTGTTCAGAAATAAAACTTTTTATAATATTAACCATTTCTTCAAAAGATACCTTACCATATGTCGGGCTATACATTTTTCTCCCTACTTTCTAAATTCTCTTTAATCTGCAAATATACATGGTCAATTGATAGGGTTATTATATGTGAATTTATTCTTTAATATTATTTTGACTGGTACTTATTATAATTAAACTCTTCAAAAATTTAATTATAATAAGCTATATATCTATTTTATCTATGACTACTATACTTGTCAATGATTGGTTTTATCTATATTTACAACTAAAAAATGTTATTTAACAAAACAAACTTTTGCAAACATAGATATATTATTTATTATCTTTCTCTAAGCCCTCATTTACATTTTCTTGTTTATCCGTATTATTTTTCTTAATAAATATATTAGACATTTTAATAAGTTTAAAAATTAATATAATAATTAATATTTCCTTTGTAACACCTATTATAAAGCTAAGAATGCCTAAAAAACTAAATGTCCCAAAGTTATCCATGTCTTCTCCTCCTTAATCACTAATACATTATAAACATTTTAGTTGCTATTACATATTATATATAAAAAGGGGGGTATAGTCTATGGATTATTATAATATAGACAATTCGTACGCGAAAATCCAAGGTGGTCCTATTGCGCCTGATTTATTTGGAACAGTATATTTTTATAATGTACCTGGTGGTACGGAAGTATCAGTTGAAGTATGGGGATTACCTGATTATGAACCTGCTACTAATAGCGAAGCCCCTATTGGTCCCTTTGGCTTCCATATTCATGAAAATGGTTCTTGTGAAATAGGAAATCCTGAAAATCCATTTCAAGCAGCTGGAGGTCATTGGAATCCTACAAATCAACCTCACGGAAATCACGCTGGAGATTTTCCTGTTCTATTTTCAAATAATGGTTATGCTAGAATGAGCTTTTTTACAAATAGGTTTAAACCCAGTGATGTTATAGGAAGATCTGTAATTATTCATCAAAATCCTGATGATTATAGGACACAACCTTCAGGAGATGCGGGAAAGAGAATGGCTTGCGGGGTTATATGTAGGCTTTATTGAATAGGAGGCAATCCATATCTAGTGTGTAGATCACAAAAAGAACCCTCTGAATATGGGTTCTTTTTACTCTACCTATTTTGTCGATTTAACCTTGCTATATCATTCCAATTCTTCTTTGTTTATCTCCTTTAACGAATAAACTTCATTAAGCAATTGAAGATCAAATTTTAATCTAGACTTAATCTTACTCATACTGAAATCTAAAATTCACGTTATTTTCCTCACACCATTTTTGTACAGCTATACATAATTTATCATATTCTTCATATACATAAGGATAAAATGGATCACTACTTTGATTTGTTACTGCATAACCTATCTCATATTTTGATAATTCTCTCCCAGTTCTAATAACCCATTCTCTCCGGTTAGAAGTCAAATTATTTGTAAAACTATAATTTGCTGGTGTCATTGTAATATATCTAATTTCCATTGAAAAAAATCGTTTCCCATCAATTTCAATACTCTGAGGAGTTAAAGTAATTTCTTTTGGTAACCGTCTTTTATAGAGATAGTAATTTCCCAGGCATACACTTCCTGGAAACAATACGAAAGAAATAAAAATAAGTATTCTGGCAGAAAACATATTTTCATTATTATGCATATAAGGATCATATAAAAATAAATACCAAAGTCCTATTAATAAACATAATATTATAGAAAAACCAAGAATAACTTTTAGCCATTGCTTTTTTTCTGCTTTCATTATCTCTTCCTTTGGAATAAAGAATTTAGCATCTTCTGAATATTCTTCTAAATGTTTATCCATAGCCGCTTCCCAAGTAACAACATTATTTTCAAAACGTTTTTCAATATATGCTTTTTGAGCTTTCTCTATTTCATTCATAGCATTACTAAAATCTTCTTTTCTAATACACCAACATACCTGATTAATAGGTCTATGATTTTTTTTAAGAATATTTATTCTCTTAGTGCCAGTGAATTTTTTTTGTATACTATGTTTTTCATTCATTGAATTAAATTGTAAGTATAAAGGATATTCAGCATATACTTTATTTTTTCTTATAAATTGTAAAGTTTCACCTGTAACTTTTATCCTAATGTTACACCAATAAAATGCCCAAAATAAAGAAATAAGAACTATAATTCCAAACAAATACTTATTTAAATTAGTATTTGATATAGTAATATATTTACCTACAATAACCACTAATGCATATGCGAACATACTAAGTAAAAGTATCATTTTAATAAGTTCCAATATCATAAGGGAAACATGGCTATTATAAACTTTATATTCATATGAAGTTAATGAATTTGTTTCGTTTATATTTGTACTAGCTATTTCATCAATAAGCCCTTTCCAACAATTCTGCTTCCTATGTTTTATTAAACTATGTATTCCCATTAAGGACCAAGTACATAAAATGATGATAGCAGATAATATATAATGGGAAACCGGCGATGTTAAATATACTGCTAACCCCCATTCATTTAATGAAATCTTTTCAACTATTATAACCATTACAATCACATAAATTTCTCCAATTAACATAGCCATCATCATAGAGAATAGTGACCAAGAAGCAGAAATTTTCTTTTTAAAATAAAGAATGTAGTTAGTCAATAATAATACTGGTAGAAATATAAATAACCTTTTAATAAATATTGAAAATACTAGGATAATCGTTAACCAAATTATTAATATAAGAATTATATTAATGGCCAATCCTTTTTTCTTTGACATTTATTTGCCTCCCATAGTAATTTTATAAGGTTTTCTAATATGCAATAGAATTAAAGTTCTATTCTATATGAATAATTCCTCTTTTTTATGACAAATAGTTAAAATCTTTGTAGTAAGGTTTATTTGCTTTCTAAATCCTTAATAAATTTACTTGCAGCGGGAGATAAGGATACACTTTTTAAATAGCAAACTCCTAAGACCATATTAAGCTATACAAAAAATGTTTTAACCTGTGATATTCATTCAAGACATAGAACAAAGAAAATATTAAAAGCAAATGGAGGGGAAAAAATTTATAGCCTTGATGATATTTTAATAAGATCTATAGATGGAAGTGGTTATAATGAAGCCTATGGTCTTTTAGGGTCAAATAAAGCTACAGAAGATAAAGTGAAACTTTTCCCCCGGGACTGCCAACCTATTGTTGACAAAATTCAAGCTATGCTAAAAAAAAGAATAGGTAAAACTGTTGAAGTTATGATTTATGGAGATGGTGCCTTTAAAGATCCCATGGGATACATTTGGGAATTAGCTGACCCTGTAGTATCTCCTGCTTATACTAAAGGACTTAGAGGTACACCAAATGAAATTAAATTAAAATACCTTGCTGATAATGACTTTAATCATTTAAAAGGCGAAGAATTTAAAAAAGCAATTTCTAAATACATCAAAAACAAGGAATTAAATCCAGTTAACACAATGGCTGCCCAAGGTACTACTCCTAGAAAATTTACTGACTTAATAGGTTCCCTTTCTGACTTAACTTCTGGAAGTGGAGATAAAGGTACCCCTATTGTATATATACAAGGTTACTTTGATAATTACACTGAATAAGTTTACTCATGTCAATGGATTAAGCTTGCAAGCTTAATCCATTGATTATTTAAGGTGAAGGGTTGAATTTCAATAAGATATCTCTAATATTATAACCAATTTGGATAATCACTCCTTATTACTGTCCATTCTCCCCCACTTCATTTCCTTTCCATCTTCATCATATTTTTTTCTTTTCGCTGTAATTTCTTCAATTTCTATTGAATATACATTAGTCCTTCCCAACCCTGTTTTAATTGCTATGGGGAAATATTCTATTTTTGTAGGAGTATACTTCTCACAAATTAACTTCATTGCCTTAATCTTTTCGTTTTCATCATCTACTAATTTTACATTACCTTTTACAATGGCAGATTCAAACTCTGTGGTAAAAACACTACTAATGAACAACACTGCCTTTGACTCATCTTTTGTCATTTCATTTAGTTCTTCCTTGGTATAATTTTCTGGAATTCTTGTCTGTCCAACAAATACTACACTTACATAAGGGTTATCTTTAAATATTTTAACCTTTTTTCCATCCATTGCTGAATGGAAATATAAAGTGTTTTCATTCCTTACTATAGATAGTGGAATACCATAGGGGTCTCCCTCTTTATCTACCATAGATAAAATACCATGATTAGCCTTATCTATAACCTTAAGACCAAATTCTCTATTCATTTCCCTGTCTTTTCTTCTCATATTCTCACCTTCCTAATTTATTTAAAAAATGAACCCTTGAATAGCTCCAAAGGTTCATTCCTTATTGTATTCCCTATACTATTTTTCTATGGATAGACCCAATAGTTACTTCATGCTCTCCTATAATTTCATGAATTGATTTTTTATCCTCAATTATATATTTTAATAACTTATCACTTTAGCTAATTTCAGCCTCTTCTTCTTCTTTACACATATTACTTATATACAAACAGAAATACGCATGGAACAACTGAAATACTATACTGTAAGTAATGACAATTGCAATATCATATTCGGTTTTAGTAAGTGAATCCTTTATAATTAAAATTAATGCTAAGATTCCTATTAGACCTAAGATCTTAAAGAAATACTTCTTCCCTAGTTTAAATCCTGATTTTATTGAGCCTCCAATTTTTTCATCATTATATACAAGGTACTGGCTTGTTGGAGATAGAAAAATTGCAAATATCATCCAAAGCAAAAACAAAATAACAAACAATATAAACAAGGCAGAATTAACATACATTGCAATTATTCCAATATAAAACACAAAGAATGTTATTGCTCCATACATTAATGCAACCCCCAAAAGCCTAGGAAAATAATGGAGTGCCTCGGGGAAAATATCTTTTTGTTCAATTATTTCTCCCTTTATTATTTTCTTAGTAATAAGTAAAAGATAAGCAGATAAATAGATATTTATTAATATAATGATAATCATTTTAAAATTTAAAATATCTGTTATATCTACATTATATCCTAGTTGTAGTTTTAACATTACATCTGTAGTTATTGAACTGGTAATTACATGAATAATTATTGCCAATATAAAATAGATTATAAATTTACTAAAGTTTTCTTTGTACTTTTTAAATACTTCACCCATCATGGCTATCCCCCCTATCTATATAATATACATCTTACTTTCTCCCCTTCCTTAAGAGTAAAATATTCTGGAAGGTATTTGAAACAAGATTCCCTCCTTTCACTACATTTATTATAAAAAATACAACTATATGATTTACTTCTTAAATCCCATTCTTTTTCTTTCCCAATATCATTATTTACTAGTCTCTTGGAATATGGATGTAATGGTTCTTTACTAAAAATTTTAATGGGACTATCTTCTAATAATATTCCTTTATTAACAATTATTACCCTATCGGCTATTTCATCTACAGCCTCTAAATCATTTGTCATAAACAATATAGATAGACTCAATTCCCTTTTTATTTCTTTTAACAAATTATATATCCCTATTCTTTCCTTTTTATCCAAGCTTTTAGATGTACTATTTATTATTAGAATTTCTGGTCTACAGATAAGTCCTATAGCTAAATGAACTATATAAATAGTTTTTTCATCTAATTGATAAGGATATGACTCATAAACTTTCCCAATATCTTCTACTCCAAGTCTTTCAAGTAATTTTTTAACCCTTTTATCCCTATCTTCCCTTTTTGATTTCTTATGAATAATTAAAGACTCTTTAATTTGATAACCTATTTTTAATCTTGGATTTAATCCACTTATACCTGTATCAGAAATAGCGGATATTTTATTCCCTCTAATTTGCCTTAGTTCTCTTTCATTCATATCCAAAATACTTTTTCCCTTAAAACAAATCTCACCCCTTGTAACTTTTCCTAAGGGCTTATCAATAGTTCCCATTAATGAATATATTAATCCTTGCCTAAAAATATTCTGTTCAGAAATCAAAACTACTACTTCATCTTCATATAGTTTAAATGAAACATCATTTAAAACGTATAATGTTTCATTATCCTTATAGTAATTAGTTTCTAATTTATTCACCTTTAACAAACTTTTTTTCACCGCTAATTCCCCCAAATATATCTACCTTCCCAAGCATAACTGATAGCTATTTCCATTAAAGTTTCAGTCTGTTTTGTTAATTTCCTAAAGTTTATATTATTAATATCATTTTGCTTTTCACCACAATAATTATTTAAATATTCATTTTTACCTATCCCTGAAAAAGTCAAACCAGAAACACGATTTTTAAAGAAAGTATCTGGAACTTCTAACATATCTCCAAAATATTCATATTCCAGGTTAAATCCATTGTCTCTTATTATATTTTTAGCATCCTTTACATACTTATAAAATATAGCATTACCACTAGAAACTGTAGAAGTATTTAAATATAATTTATCACTATCCCCTACTCCTAAATAATTGAAATACATATAAAAACTACTAATATCAACATATTTTTCTCCTATAGATTCATAGGCTCCCACACCATCATATTTACTTCCATCAGTAAATAGAAATATTATTGTTCTTTTAGGCATTTTCTCTAGACTTTCTTCTTTTAATACCCTTGCTAATTCTAAAGTTGCTCCTATACTAGTTCCACTTTCGTATAATCCTTTGTATTCACCATTTTCCATGCTATTTATATAATCATAATTAGTTACAATAACTAAAGGATATCGTTGTTTACTTCCCCTTATATAGCCAGCAATATTTTTGCCTTCTATAACTTTATCATGTTCCGTGTGAAAACTATATTCTTTAGCAAAAGAAAGATTCTCTTCCTCTCCTTTTTCCCCAAAAACAGGCTCTAAGTCCATGGCATCTAATTCTTTCTCTATATAATTTCTTGCTTCTTCTATTCCTTTTGTCCCCATGGCTCTTCCATTATATTCATTCTTTGCCAATTCTTCTACATGATTTACTATATTATCACTATTTACCTTATGAATGGTTTCAATGGACTTGGGTCGTGGAAATACTATAAGTACAACTACAACAAAAATTATGAAGGATTTGATAATAATATTCTTCATATTATACCTAACATTTTTCCATTCGTTAATATAAGTTTTAGGAGATATATAATGACCTATACTTTTCATTCCTTTATAAAAGATAGTATAATCTTTTTCTACTTCATACAATATTCCTTCACCAATTAAATTAAATCCAATTCCACCTAAGGTAAATCCTAGTAGGGGAAATAGGGCCAACCAGTAATCTCCATCCACCATAGCTTCTCTTGCAATATTAAGCATACCAGTCCACTCGGGATAATAATTAGAAATATTACCTACACCACTATTAAATCCGATATTATTAAACTTATCTATACCTACGGTAATCCCTATAATTCCCAATATACAAAGGCTAGTAAGAATTTTCCCTGTCCCTGTAAAGAAATTTGCAAACACCTTAGGAAAAATCTTCTTAAATATATGCTTTCTAGATATATTTGTTTTTTCCTTCTCTTTCTTAGTATTTTCTTCTATTTCATTACTTAGAACCCTTGCTAATTCCCCCCATCCGATTATTGCCAAGACTATAGAAGTTAAAAATATACCTGCTTTTAGGCTTATTTCTTTAAAAACTTCCTGACTAAGCACCACGTATGCCATAATAATCCCTGGTATTATATTAAAAAAGGTAGTAAAAAACTTTATACTCTTTTTACTTACTTTACCCCCAAACCCACTGTAAAAGGCTATAGGCACTGCAATTAATAACCTAAATAATGATGCCAAAACCGCAATTCCAATAGTTACTTTTGTACCAGTGATTATTAAACTATGTACATTTCTCCCTATAGGGTCGGTGCCAAACTTGTCTAATTTATTTGGTGGAAGAGGATGTTTTATTGACATTTTTTCATCGCCTAAATTATAACTAACATTTTCATCTATAGATAAAGGATCTACCCTAATAATACTTTCTTCATAAATCATTACTAAAATCATTATTGATATAATTATTAAGCCTATAATTATTGGCCAATTTATTTTTTTCATCTAATCACCTCATATTCATTTCAATTGCAGTGATTTACTTTTTATTGGATCTATAGTATTTTTTATAACCTTAAATACAGTATTGTAAGTTATAGAGATTAGCCCTATTATAACTGCTATTCCAAATACAGTATTCATATCACTATTAACATAGCTTTCAATTAATTTATGGGTTAATCCAGGATAATAGAAAATATATTCAACAATCACTAAATTTGAAAATATTATAACTATGAAAGAGGAAAACTCCTCCATTACATCTATAATTATGTTCTTTATCAGGTGATTGCTTAAAATCCTAAAGTTTGAAGCCCCCTTCATCTTTGCAGATATTAAATACTGACTATCATAAGTATTTATTATGCTCTCCATGGTTATCCTAGCAATGTGTATAGTTGGAAATATAAGAAGGGATAGTATAGGAACAATATAATCTTTAAAGGACATGTATGTAGTTTTCCCAGGGGCAATAATCTTAAAATTAAAAGCTTTTAAAATTATTAAGTAAATTATAAATATTATAAGGGGTTCTGGTAAGGATTTAAAAATAGTTTTCCATAAAACTCTCCCTGTACTATCTCTAAGTTCGACTTTTTTACCTTCATATATACCTATAAAGAAACCTAATATAATAGAAATAATAGTAGTAAAAAAAGTTAATATTACAGTATTCCCAAAATAAGGCCTAATATCTTGCCATACAGAATTGCCTTTTGAATTCGTACCTAAAGAACCCTTCAATAAATCCTTATAGGTATTACATATAATTTTTCCTATCTCTCCCCAGGTAATATTATATTCTACCTTCCCCTCTTTAAAATCATGGCTAATAGCATAATGAGGTAATTTCATAAATACTATTAGAAAAGTTAATCCCACAAATATTAGTAATATGGAGATAATTATTTTAGATATATTTTTATTCAACTGCCCTCCCCCTTTAATTTTTAAAATTTTCTAAAATTACTGATAATGTTTTTAACTTTTAAATTACATAACCATTATAACATAATAATTAGCAATAGTTTTAACATATCTCATTTTTTCCCTTTACATTTTATAAATATTTATGGTATAGTATAATTACAATATAATATTCATTAGAGAATTTGAGAGCGTACCGAAACCTATGAAAAATTAGGTTTATCAGGTGTGCTCTTTTGCATATATTATAATATAACTAAATATTTGGTTGAGAATAAGAGAACCATATTTAAAGTCTCTAAGAGAGGCTCTAAATATGGTTTTTTGATTTCCAATCAGAAGGGGGAAAAAATATGTATGATGTAACAATTATAGGCGCTGGAATAACTGGCACCTTCATTGCAAGAGAGTTATCAAGATATAATTTAGACATTCTATTATTAGATAAGGAAAACGATGTCTCCAATGGTACCACAAAAGCTAATACAGCCCTTATTCATGCTGGATATGATAATAAACCTGGCACAAAAATGGCTTATTTCAATGTAAAAGGAAACCCTATGTTTGATAAAGTATGTGAGGAATTAGATGTACCTTTTGAAAGAATCGGTTCTTTAGTCCTAGGATTTAATGATGAGGATATGGAAACTATAGAGGAGCTATATGAAAGAGGAATAAAAAATGGCGTTCCCCATATGGAAATTCTAAACAAAGACCAAATTAAGGACATAGAACCAAATATTAATCCTCAAGTAATAGGTGGACTTTACGCAAAAACTGCCGGAATTATTGGTCCTTGGGAATTGGCTATAGCCTTGGCTGAAAATGCTGAAGAAAATGGTACAGAACTACTTTTAAACACTGAGGTTCTAGACATTAAAAAAGAGGATGCTTATTATAAGCTCATAACAAACCAAGGAGATTTCCATTCTAAATATGTTATAAACTGTGCTGGATTATACGCTAACAAGATAAATAATTTAGTCTCAAAGCATAAGATCACTATAACTCCAAAACGTGGTCAATATTACTTACTTGACAAGGATGCAAAAGATATTGTTAATAGTATTCTATTTCAATGCCCTACCAAATTAGGAAAGGGAGTAGTTGTAGCTCCTACTGTACATGAAAATGTAATAATAGGTCCAGATAATGAAGTTTTGGAGAATAAGGATAGTACAAATACTACTGGTGAAAGATTAGAGTATGTAAGACAAACTGCATCTAAAAGCTTAGAAGAAATACCTTTTAATAAATCTATAACTAACTTTGCAGGTATTAGGGCAGATGCTAAAGACTTTATAATAGGCCAAGCTGAAGATGCAAAAGGATTTATAAATGTAGCAGGAATAAAATCACCTGGCCTTTCTTCCGCACCTGCCATTGCAGAATATGTAGTTGAAATAATTAAAGATATTTCCGGGGGCTTAACAGAAAAAGAAAACTTTAATCCTAGAAGAAGAAAAGTTATCAGATTTGTAGAATTAGATGACGACGAAAAAGCAGCTCTTATTGAAAAAGACCCAAGATATGGTCGAATCATATGTCGTTGTGAAAATATTACGGAAGGTGAAATTGTTGATGCTATCCATAGAAAAGCAGGAGCTCGGACTGTAGATGGGGTTAAAAGGAGAGCAAGGCCTGGTTCTGGAAGATGTCAAGGAGGCTTTTGTATGCCTCGGGTTATGGAAATACTAGCTAGAGAATTAGATAATGATATATTGGATGTAGTAAAAGATGGGAAAGATTCGAAAATACTAACTGGCGTAACTAAAGGAGGGAAATAATATGGATTATGAATTAGTAGTTATTGGAGGGGGTCCAGCTGGGTTAGCTGCAGCCATTAGTGCTTATGAAAATGGTATAAAAAATATATTAGTTATTGAAAGAGATAGAGAATTAGGAGGTATTCTTAACCAATGTATCCATAATGGTTTTGGTCTTCATATATTTAAAGAAGAACTTACTGGTCCAGAATATGCAGAAAAATTTATTGATGAACTAAGAAAAGTTGGAATTGAATACAAGCTAGATACTATGGTTTTAAATATAGATGATGAAAAAATAGTTACTGCCATTAACCCTACTGATGGGTTTTTTAAACTAAGTTCTAAAGCTATAATACTTGCTATGGGATGTAGAGAAAGACCTAGAGGTGCCATTGCTATTCCCGGTTCTAGACCAAGTGGAGTATTTACTGCAGGAACAGCCCAACGATTTATAAATATGGAAGGGTACATGGTTGGGAAAAAAATAGTTATACTAGGCTCTGGAGACATTGGCTTAATAATGGCAAGAAGATTCATGCTTGAGGGAGCAGAAGTTGAAGCAGTAGTGGAAATTATGCCTTATCCTAATGGCCTCACAAGAAATATTGTACAATGTTTGGAAGATTTTGATATACCTTTATTATTAAATCATACAATTGTAGATATTCAAGGTAAGGACAGAGTAGAAGGTGTAAAAATAGCCAAAGTAGATGAAAATATGAGACCTATACATGGTACAGAAAAACATATAGACTGTGATACTTTAGTTTTATCAGTAGGATTAATCCCTGAAAATGAACTTTCTAAAAATGCAACAGTAGAAATTGATCCTATAACTAATGGCCCTGTAGTAGATGAATCTCTAGAAACTAGTATTGAAGGAGTCTTTGCCTGCGGTAATGTCCTTCATGTCCATGATTTGGTAGATAATGTTACAAAAGAAAGTAGAAAGGCTGGAAAATATGCTGCAAAATATATAAAAAATCAAAATGAAGAAAATAGTAATATTATAAAAACCACGCCTGGAAAAGGCATTAGATATATAGTGCCCCATAAAATAAAGGATAAAAACATCGGTAAAACCTTCCAATTATCCATGAGAGTTGATGATATTTATGAAAATGTCAATTTAGTTATAAAGGGAGATGGAAAGGTACTAAAACAATATAAAAAGAACAATTTAGTACCTAGTGAAATGGAAGTAATCAATCTTCCATCTACTTTATTAAATAATAATATGTCAAATATCACTATGTCCATAGAAAAATAAACCTAGGAGGTGGAAAATATGAAAACAATTAAAAAAACATGTATCCGTTGTCCAATCGGATGTAGACTTACAATTACAAAGGATGATACTCTTCCCTCTGGCTATTTAGTTGAAGGTAATACATGTAATAGGGGAGAAGAATATGCAATAAAGGAAATGACTAATCCATCTAGAACAGTAACATCAACAGTGAAAATAAAAAATTCAACAATACCAAGATTACCTATCAAAACTAAAGGTGAAATACCAAAGGATAAAATCTTTGAATGTATGGATATTATAAATTCTATAGAAGTTTCTGCCCCTATTAAAAAAGGAGATATTATTCTTAAGAACGTTCTAGATACTAATATTGATATAATTGCTACAAGAAGTGCATAAAAAATTTTGACTTACTAAAACACCTTTCCAGTTATGTTAATTACTACTGGGAGGTGTTTTAAATTCTTTTTAATAGTTTTATTAAAATATTTAGGGTATAAAACAACCCAAAGTGTATAAGTAATAATAAATACTGTCATCCAATAGCTAAAAGGAATATCTGTACTTTTTTCAAAGCAAAGGCACTAATAAAAAATAATAGAAACAAGATACCTTTGTATAAATACATTTTTCTTCATGACTTTAGAATTTTCTACATAATTCAAATTAAACTAATATAATCGTCTTTATTTAATTCATATTTTATTTCCATAT
>Ga0079226_10001072_pt1 | contig 20713 bp, 13 predicted proteins | sample Poulit2014_FD_76345 | JGI IMG/M metagenome (GOLD analysis project Ga0079226, IMG submission 76345) | Agricultural soil microbial communities from Georgia to study Nitrogen management - Poultry litter 2014 | ecosystem: Environmental > Terrestrial > Soil > Agricultural land | place: USA: Georgia... | reverse complement strand
TTCAGGTTTAGATTATTTCCAAACTTACGAATTTAACTCTACAGAATCTGCTGTTATTTTAGGAAAAGACATCGAATCTATTTATAGACATTCTCGAAAAGGAATTTATTATGTTTATGATTTAAATACTAAATCCTTAACGCAAATCAGTGATCATAAAATTTCAGAACCTACTTTTTCTCCAGATGGAAAAAAAATAGCTTTTGCTTATGAAAACAATCTTTTTGTCAAGGATTTAATTTCTAAGAAAACCACACAAATCACCAAAGATGGAGAAAGAAATAAAATCATCAATGGAACTACAGATTGGGTTTATGAAGAAGAATTTGCCTTCACAAAAGCTTTTGAATGGAGTACAGACAGCAAAAAAATCGGGTATTTAAAATTTGATGAATCTGAAGTTCCAGAAATGAGTATGGATTATTATGGAAATTCTCCTCACGAACAGCTTTATCCTGAAGCTTATAAGTTCAAATATCCAAAAGCTGGAGATCCAAACTCAAAAGTAAGCCTTCATTTATATCATTTGGAAAAGGAAAAAACTACTGAAATTAGTTTTACTAAAGATTATGAATATTTGCCAAGAATTAAATGGACAAATCACAAAGATATTTTAAGTGTTCAAGCAATGAATCGTCATCAAAATGATTTGGATTTAATTTTTGTAAATGCAAAAGATAATTCAGCAGAAATCATCTTAAATGAAAAAGATGAAAATTATATAGACATCACTGATGATTTAAGATTTTTAGCAGACAATAGTTTTTTCTGGACCAGTGAAAAAGACAATTGGAATCATATTTATCATTACGATAAAACAGGAAAATTAGTAAATCAAATTACCAAAGGAGATTGGGAAATCACTCAGTTTTATGGTTATGATGAAAAAACAAAAAATCTTTTTTATCAAAGCACAGCAGAAGGAAATACCAACCGTTCGATTTATAAAATAAAAATAAACGGAAAAAAACAGAAAAAACTTTCTTCTGAAATAGGAACAAATCAAGCGGATTTCAGTAAAAGTTTTCAGTATTTCATCAATATTTATAATGCTGTTGATCGTCCGAATTTATACACTGTTCACACCGCTTCAAATGGAAAAGAAATTCGCGTTATTGAAGACAATCAAGCTTTGATTGATAAGCTTAAAGATTTTAATTTATCAAAAAAGGAAGTTTCCACCATTCACATCAACGGAAATGATTTGAATATGTGGATGATTAAACCTACAGATTTTGATCCTGAAAAAGAATATCCACTTTTTCTTTATCAATATTCAGGACCAGGTTCTCAGCAAGTCTCCAATTCTTTTCATTCTGCAAATGATTTTTGGTATCAAATGTTAGCAGATGAAGGATATATTGTAGCTTGTATAGATGGAAGAGGAACCGGTTTTAAAGGAGCTGATTTTAAAAAATCTACTCAACTTGAATTGGGAAAATATGAAGTAGAAGATCAGATTTCTGTAGCAGAAAAATTAGGAAAAGAAAAATATATAGATCAAGATAGAATTGGAATTTGGGGTTGGAGTTATGGTGGTTTTATGTCTTCAAATGCTTTATTGCAAGCACCAGAAGTTTTTAAAATGGCCATTGCTGTTGCTCCTGTAACCAGTTGGAGGTTTTATGACACGGTTTACACCGAAAGATTTATGAAAACTCCACAAGAAAATCCGTCTGGATATGATAACAATTCACCGATTACCCATGTTGATAATTTAGAAGGAAAATTACTTTTAATTCACGGTAGCGGAGATGATAATGTGCATGTTCAAAACACTATGCAAATGGTGGAAGCACTCATTCAAGCTAACAAACAATTTGATTGGTTGATTTATCCTGACAACGACCATGGAATATATGGTGGAAATACGCGTTATCATCTTTATCAAAAAATGACAGATTTTATTTTAGAAAATTTATAAACTCCTTTAAATACTTAAAATTCAATGAATCAAACTATTCAAACAGAAAGAAAGGAAATTTTTGGACATCCAGTAGGATTATTTATTTTATTCTTCACAGAAATGTGGGAGCGTTTTTCCTATTATGGAATGCGCGGAATTTTAACTTTATATATTGCTGCTTCAGCCTCTGCGGCAGATCCAGGTTTAGGCTGGAATAGTAAAGATGCACTTTGGCTGTATGGTTGGTACACCATGTTGGTTTATGTTGCTTCTATTCCTGGAGGATGGGTAGCAGATAAATTTTTAGGACAAAAAAGAACCGTAATGTTAGGAGGTTTTCTCTTGTGTTTAGGACATGGAATTTTAGCTATTCCACAAGATTGGGCTTTCTTTACTGGTTTAGGATTAATTATTTTAGGGGTTGGAGGTTTAAAACCAAATATTTCTACAATGGTAGGAGGTTTATATAAACCAGGAGATTTAAGAAGAGATAGTGGATTTACTATTTTCTACATCGGAATTAACATCGGTGCTTTAATGGCGAGTGTAACTGTTGGTTTAGTTGCTCACTATTACGGATGGCATTATGGATTTGGTTTAGCTGGAATTGGAATGTTATTAGGACAACTTGTTTTCATCAGCGGACAAAAACACCTCAAAGGAGTAGGAGAATTTACAGGTGGAGATAAAGTAAGTCCAGAAGAAAGAGAAGCTGCAAAACGCCCGCTTACAAAAATTGAAAAAGACAGAGTTGTTGTACTCTTGATTTCTTTCTTAATTATTATTGTTTTCTGGGGAGCTTTTGAACAAGCTGGTGGTTTGATGAATTTATATACAGATTTAAAAGTTGACCGACATATAGGATTAAGCTTTTTAGAGGAAATTCCTGCTGCTGTTTTCCAAGGATTAAACTCTGCTTACATTATTATTTTCGGAACTGCTGTAGGTAGTTTCTGGGTTTGGTGGAAAAAACGTGGACGCGAAGCTTCTGCAATTTTCAAAATGGCCATAGGAACTATCATCATGGGATTAGGTTTTATTTTCATGTATTTTGCTTCCATAGAAGCTTCTTCTGAAAGCTTTGGAAAAGCAGCTATGACTTGGATTTTATTAGCTTATTTATTCCACACTATAGGAGAATTATGTGCTTCTCCAGTAGCGCTTTCTTTCATTACTAAATTAGCACCGCTGAAATACGCTTCTATTATGATGGGATTATTCTTTGCTTCTTCAGGATTTGGAAATAAATTAGCAGGAAGTATTGGGGAGATTTCTCAATTAGAACCTTATTCTGCGGAAGTGGTCACCACAAAAGAAAATCTGATTCCTTTTATGGAAAAAGAACCCATCAAGTCTTTAGATGAAAATGGAGAACCTATAGATATTGAAGATTATCCTATCAATCAAGATAAAGCTTTTAACTTAAAAACTATTATCTTTTTAGAAGATGGAAATCTCAGTTTTAAAGAATATGAAACCGGAGAAAATGTTTCTTCTTTTATCGCTTTATCTTCTGAAGATGAAGCTGATCTGAAAAGTGTTTTAGAAGAAGATCAAATCAATGAGCAAAATCCTTATCACTCCAGAATTTTATTTGAAAAAGATGATGACGCAAGAGGAATTCCTGAAAATATTGGAGATGGAAAAGATTATTCTGCTACATTCGTAATTGAAGAATATCAAAACAAACAAGAGAAAAAAACTTTCTTGGGCTTGGTTATTTTCACTGTAGCTTTTGGCTTGTTGTTAATGTTGTTTTTAAAGAAGCTTAAAGCTTTAACTCACGGAGCTGAAGATGCAGAAGAAGATGTTATGGAGCAAGAAAATTTTGAACTTGGTAATACAGATTTAAATGAATAAGCTTTTAAAAAATTAAATCTCAAAAATCGCTGAGAAATGCTCTTGCAAAAATGAATAATTTGTAAGAGCGTTTTTCATTTTTTATCAATCTTATATGCCAAAACAGAAAAAATCATTTTTTAAAACCATTAGTTCTTTACACAAAAACTTTTGGCTTGCCAGTTTTATGGAGCTGATGGAGCGTTGGGCCTGGTATGGAATTTACACGCTTTTCGGAATTTATTTAGTCGGCTCTACAGATGTGGGCGGTTTAGGATTTGATCATATTCAAAAAGGCCGAATTATGGGAAATATTGTCGGAATTTTATATTTCCTTCCCTTAATTTTTGGGGTGATTGCTGATAGAATTGGGTATAAACTTTCTTTGGCAATTTCCTATATTATTATGATTGTGGGCTATTATCTATTAGGAGAAATGACCAGTTATTGGGGAGTATATTCCGCTTTTTTATTGGTGGCAATCGGTGCAGCTTTCTTCAAACCTGTTGCTTCTGCTATTGTGGCAAGAGTTACTGATGAATCAACGGGAACAATTGGATTTGGCATATTTTATATGATGGTAAACATCGGCGGATTTATAGGTCCGGCAATGTCTTCTTCTTTGCGAACAAAATTTGGATGGAAAATCATTTTTATCCAAGCTTCTATTGTCATTGCAATCAATCTTTTGACTTTACTTTTATTTTATCGAGAAGAAGATTTCAAAAAACCTAAAGACAGTATCGGAAAAGCTTTAAAAGAATCTATTCTCAACATTTTTGAAGCTTTAAAAGATGTGAGATTAAGCATTTTATTGATTTTAATGATCGGATTTTGGACCATGTTTAATCAGCTTTTTAATACGCTGCCAAACTTTATTGAAGATTGGGTAGATTCTCATATTATCAGCAATTGGATTAATGAAAACTTACCAAGATTAGGAAGTGTTTTCACACAAAACGGACAAGTAAAACCGGAATGGTTTACCAATATCGATTCTTTTATGATAATACTCTTTCAAGTAATCGTTTCCTTTTTTGTAACAAGAATCGGACAAATAAATTCTGTTATCCGCGGAGCGATTATCGCTACAATTGGAGTTGGATTAACTTTTTATTTTGGAAGTGTATGGTTCACCATTGTAGGAACTATGATTTTTGCTATTGGAGAAATGATGTCCAGCCCAACTGTTTCTTCTTTTATCGCTTTGATTACTCCTAAAGGGAAAGAAGGATTGTATCAAGGAACTTATTTTTTACCGGTGGGCGTCAGTTATTTTGTAACCAGTTTTATTTCCGGAGATTTATACCAAAAATGGTCTGATAAACTCAGTTTACTTCAAAAAGAAATGCAGGTTAGAAACATTGAAATGCCTGAAGTAGTCACCAAAGAAAAATTTATTGAAGTTGGCGCAGAAACTTTACAAATGCCTATTGTTGATTTTGAAAATCAGTTTGATTTAAAAGTAGAAGGAAAAATAGATTGGCTAACAGTTGGAGATAATTTCAAAGAATATGCAACTTCAAAAAACATTGATGTTTCACATATACATTTGCCTTTATCAAAGAATGAATACTTTGCTTTAGCAGAGCAAAAATTAAATATGACGCATTGGGAAATGACAGAAATGCTTTGGAATACTTATCAGCCCAATAAAATTTGGTATGTAATTGTAGGAATCGGAGTTTTCTCTATTATCACTTTAAAAGCTTATCAAAAGCTTGTGATTGGTTCAGATGAATCAAAATTAGCACATAAATAAACAATATAAAGCCGAGTTTTAAACATTTAGCTTTAAAATTCAAAAAAACTTCTTAATTTTCAGCCCTAAATAAAAAATATGACAACAGAAGAAAAAGCCACACAGCAAAAAAACATTTTTGATAGTAAAGTCTTAGGTCATCCGGCCGGACTTTTTGTGTTGTTCTTTACAGAAATGTGGGAACGTTTTTCCTTTTATGGAATGCGCGTTTTATTGATTAACTTTTTAACCATCGCTGCTATTGGAAGCAATCCAGGTTGGGAATGGACCTCAGGAAATGCCGGAGCATTATTTGGTACTTATGCAGGTTTATTATACTTAACGCCAATTTTAGGAGGAGTAATAGCCGATAAAATAACCGGCTATCGCTGGGCGGTGTTAATCGGTTGTATTATTATGACTTTAGGACACGCAGCTATGGCTTTAGAGACTGAGTTTTCTTTATATTTAGGACTGGCGTTGTTGGTGATTGGAACAGGTTTTTTCAAACCAAATATCACCTCTATTATCTCTGAAATGTATGTGTATTTACCAGAGAAAAAAGACTCTGCTTACACGCTTTTCTATATGGGCGTAAACTCCGGAGCTTTCTTCGGAATGATGCTATGCGGATATTTAGCTGAACGTATTGGCTGGTCATGGGGATTCGGATTAGCCGGAATTTTCATGTTATTTGGTACTTTACAATTCTTATTAGCTAAACCACTTTTTGGACATATTGGAGAATCACCTCGAAAATTAAAACGTTTAGGCATCAAAACTGCTGCAGAAATTGAAGAGGAAGAAATTGAAGAAAGACGTTTAGAAGAAGAAAAGAAAACCGGAATTTCCAGTCAAAAAGAAATTACAGAAGCAAAGTTTACGCTTCTTGATAAAATCTTAATTGTTGTCACTTCAATAATAGGTTTACTTTATTTAATAGATGATCCTGTTTCAAAAATAACAGCTTCTAAAGGCAGTGAAATAAATCTTTTACCGAAAGAATTCTTATTAGATCCGGAAACCCTAAGCGGTCCATTGGTGATTTTAATTATTGGTTTAATTTTATTCTTATATTTAGTTATTTCAAGAATTTCTCGCTATTCAAAAATAGTCAGAGACCGAATGATTGCAGTAATTATTTTTGCTTTCTTCACCGTTTTATTCTTTATTCCTTTTGAGCAAGCAGCAACTTCTATGGTAATGTTTGCCAGAGACTTTACAGAACGTGTAATGACAGGTACAGCAGCCACAATATTTAATATTGCCAACTCTTTATTAACCATTATTCCGTTGTTGATTATCACTTGGGTTTTAATCTTGTTGTATAAAAATTCTTTCAAGAAAATTCCGGGAAGTAATATTGTTTTAATTCTTTGTTTTACCGTAATGTGGGGAATGGTTATCTGGATGTTAAACAGAGATTTTTCTACTACTGCTTATGATATTACTTATGATGCAGCAGAAATCCATAAACCTGATTTAGACAAAGAAAAAGCACAAAATTTATTTGATATTCCTATTGTAAATTATAAAGTTGAATATGATACTATTAAAAATAATCAACAAAGCTGGAAACAAGTATTAGCTCCACTTCAGCTTGATTCAAACCAATATAATATCATAACCGATGATTTAGTTGAAGGCGTAGCAGTGCAAGAAAATAAAATTGTTGCCACATTAACTGAAGAGAAAGAAGAAAAACCTTCTTATTTGATTTATGAAGATGATAAACAAAATTATATCACTTTCAGTTTAGTTGATAATCAGCTGGAAACAAACAAAGTAGATATGGCTTTGATTGACAGAGCAATTCAATATGAAGCATTAACAGAAGCCAGAACTTTACAGAAAAACGAAAAGAAAGTTAAGCATACTTTAAGTATTTCAACCAACAATGATTTAGCTATTGGCGATCCTGTTAAAGCACATCAAGAGCTTGGTAAATTTATTTATTTAGAAGAATCTAAAGCAAACAGTTTGGCTAATGATTACAAAAATGTAAATCAAAAATCTCAAATTATACAAGGAGAAGTTAAAGAAGTTAAAGATAATGAAGTAGAAATAACCACTTCTTGGTTTAGTATTTTAAACTCGTTCTTTATCATTGCTTTTGCTTCTATTTTCTCAAAATGGTGGGAGAGTAAATACAATCCTTCTGCAGCGGTTAAGTATGGTTTAGGACTTATAGTTATGGCAATTGGATTTGCAATTTTAGCTTATGGTTCAAGAATTATTCCTGCCGGAGCAGAAGCAGGTGTTGTAAAAGTAGGAATGATATGGCTTATTTTAGCTTATTTATTCCACACTTTAGGAGAGTTGTGTCTCTCACCTGTTGGCTTGTCTTACGTTAGTAAATTAGTTCCCGGAAAAATGATTGCTTTAATGTTTGGAATGTGGTATTTAGCCATCGCCATAGGAAATAAAGTTGCCGCTTCTATGGGAGGAATGATGGATAAAGTGCAAGAAAACCCTGAGTTTAGCCTCTCCGGATTCTTCTGGATATTTGCTATCGTTCCGTTTTTAGCCGGTATTTTAGTTATTTTACTCAATCCATTATTAAAGAAATTAATGCACGGGGTGAGGTAAAATTTCATTACTGCTTTTAAAAATAAAACGAGAATTTATCGGCTGATAAATTCTCGTTTTTTTAATAGTTTAATTTTCTTATTTAATCAATACTATTTGAAGTGAATAGTTGGGCTAAAGCCCAATTTTAAATGTTCTTTTAAATCAGTCGGTTAAAACCGACTGCAAAAATTTTCCTTCCATCTAATTAAAACTTTTATTTTTAAATCTTAAGATTAACAAGCATTCTAATCAGCATCTATTATCATTAAATTTATTCAACAAAGATAAAGTATTTCTTTTCTTTTAAGCTTTATCCTAACTCTTCAACGTTTAAACTTTTTATATTAAATAATTCCCTTTATAAATCTTGGATGGTTTAAATTTTACTATTACCAACGCAAAAATAAACCATAGCCAAATAGAATAAAAAAAAAGCAGTAGAAACCCCTTGTCAACAAACGACTACAATCGATTTCTTGCTGAGTTATATTCATATTCAAAATCGTTCATCTACTTATTTCCAATATATTAATTCCAAATTCTATATTACAATAAAAATTTTAATTAGATTCGATTCTATACTCTAAAGTTTTTTAAACCAAAATATATTTATCAGATAAATATCATAAAAAAAGATTGCATCAGCTGAAATAATCTAAACTTAACCTTTTTCACTTTATCAAAAACCTAAATAGTTGTAAGCTATTCCGTTTTAAAACGATAATGCCCTATAATTTTATAAGCAAACAATATATCTTCTAACACCTGACCTTTACCTATATTATGAATAATAAGCGGTGTTTCGTTTTTTGACATATATTTTGAGACAATACCAATATGTGTCATTCCATTGCCTAAATCCCAACTCACAATATCTCCGGGCTTATAATTTTTTGAATGTGAGGAGATTTGTAAAGCAGCATTATGACGATCAAAATAAGTCATTAAATTAGGAACTCGCCGATGATCGATGTTTTTATCAGGACGACTTAACCCCCAATTATTTGGATATTTGGCAAAGTTTTCTAACATGTCCTCATGAACTAATTTTTGAAGATCAACCCCTACTTTTCTATAAGCTCTTATTACTACATCAGTGCAAACACCTCGGTCTGCAGGCACATCTCCATTAGGATAATCTATTGTGAAGTAAGAAGGATCATAGATTACTTTTTGAGTTGTTAAAACCTCAGCAGAATCAGCCAGTTTTTTATAAAATGATTCTTGAGCAAATGTTAAACCAAAAATCAAAAAAAACATTCCTGTAAATATAAAAATCCTCTTCATTATATTTTTATAATTGGTAAAACCATCAATTTTTCACTTATCTAAGTGCTTATTCAATTTAAATTAACCTTAACTCAAAATCAAGAACTAATTCTACACTATTAAAACAACATCTATTTTCTTTTTTTCTCATGCCGAATTGCCAATCTAACAACCCAATAAACTGCAAAAAGTTGAAGTATTACTCCTACTATTTGTAAAGTTTGAGTAAAGTATAAACTTCCTATTATATTTATCATTTGTTAAGTGTTTTTTATTTAGTTATATAAATATCTTTCATTTCTCCATCATCCCTTTTCAAAACAATATTAAGTATTTTAGAATTTGTTCCTTTAAAAGGCACCCCAAATATTGAAAATTGATGGGTTAATTGAATTTGTATTTTTACTTTTTGCTCATTATTTTGTGAATGTGATGCGTCAACATTAATACCTCCAACAGAAAAGTCTGCTATTGTTAAATTCGAGGTTGTATGATTGAAAACTGCGCTTTTATTCCATCTATCAGATTCTTTTACAAAATCTATCTTTAAATTTTCTGAATGAGGAATTAAACCAGCATAAGAAATGGTAGTATTTATATTCATTTCAGTGTCATTAAAAAAAGATTGATTATAAAGAATTGAAGGATTATTATAAATAGCTCCATAATCTTCTTTATATTCATTAAAACTATCATAAGTTAAATCTCCATCACTATGATCTGAGAATTCTATATCAAAATCAGGATTATCATTTAGAAAATTTATAAATGAAATAGCAAACTCTATACTATCATCATTAAAATCATTTTCTAGTAAATAATTAAATACATCATTTTTTAAATCTTGATCTGAAGGAAAATCCCAAAGTGCTTTTAATTCTACTGGTAAGTCATAATAGAAATCTGGTTTATCTACTGGCGTAGTTGGAATTTCTTTAGGGCTGCCACCTCCTGATCCTCCACTTGAACCTCCTCCACCTTCAGGAAATCCTCCATTACCTGGCAAACCACCATCATCTCCTCCCCAATTCCAGCCTCCTCCATTATCTTCACTACCGCTTTCTGAGCCTCCTGAATCTCCAGAGCTTCCTCCTCCAGAACTTTCTTCACATCCTGTAGTTTCTTCTACATAAGAAATCACTATTTCCTCACCACTTTCTAAGACATAATACTCATGAACAAATCGAAGGCAAGGTATATCTCCTTCATTTGTTGTATATATTAAGTTTCCTTGATTCGTATTTTCCGCCTTAAAACCTAATAAATTAACTTTATCTGTTAAAGGTATATTATTACCTTGATTAAAGCTTTCTCTTTCCTCTTCTGTAAAATCATATTCAAAAATCATCATCACATCCCCTTCAGGATTAGTTACTAAATTTAAAAAACGAGAAGGATTTTCCGGGTCTTTTAATATAAAAGTATAACTTTTTTCCTCTCCTTCATGTTGAATTACAGTAGCTTCTTCAATATCAATTATGAAATTTGTCCCTGTCAAATAATCAAAAGAGGTGTTTTTACCAATATTATTTACTTGAATATTTAATTGTTCTTTAAGTTGATAAGCACTTTCTATTTCTTCAAAGGGTATGGTTTGAAAGCTTAAATTTGTATAATCATTTTCTACATTTCCTCCTTCTTCATACAAATCATCTGTTTGACAACTGAAAAGGAATAACATAAAAATCATTATACTTCCGTATAATAGCCTTTTAGTAGAAAATAAATAATTTACAAACTTATAAGTTTGGAATTTAGGGTTTGGAGTTTGGGGTTTAAAACTGTTCATTTCACATTAAGTTTAAAGATTAATTGCCTAAACTTAACGAAAATTAACGCATTAACCTAATGATAGCATAAAAATATTTTAAACCTATTTTTTCCTTCTTTTTATTCCTCTTCCGCATCAGTATTATATTCTTCAATTTTTTCATCAGCTTTTCTAAATCCGGGTATAAAAAATCATTATAAGGATAACGGTTTACGTGAATTTTTCTGACAGCTTGGTAAATTTTCCTTCTTAATTCTTCAATATTTTCTTCTGCTATAGCAGAAACAAACAACACATCTTCTCCCATTTTATTCATCCAAGTTTGTTTCCAATCTTCTAAAGTATTGTGGTTTTTTGTGCGGGTTGTTATCAAATCATCTTCTGCTATTTTCTCCGGAACATAGACGTCAATTTTACTGAAAATCATTATTGTAGGTTTATCCTTACTGTCAATTTCATCTATCCATCTTTAAATTTCAATAGGTAAAATACCTATATTTTGATTTTCTAATCTTTACTTATTTATTCTATAACAAAAAACATCTGCGTTTCAGTGAACTTTTAATAAATGGAAAATTAAAAAACACAAGAACTTTTGTTCTTCAACATTAATTTCTCTTCAATTATCAAGTTTTCACATCCAACGCATCTCTCAATGCATTTCCGATTAACATAAAAGCCAATACTAAACTCATAATTGCCAATCCGGGAATAATAGCTAAATAAGCTTTTCCTAAAACGATATAACTATAGTGTTCTTTAATCATTGCTCCCCAACTGGGAATTGGAGGTTGCGCGCCTATTCCTAAAAAACTTAATCCGCTTTCCACCAAAATAGCTGATGCAAAATTTGCGGCAGAAATTACAATTACCGGCGCCATTACATTCGGTAAAATATGTTGAGTTATAATTTTTAAATTTTTATATCCTAAAGCTTTTGCGGCTGTTATGTATTGCAATTCTTTTACGCCCATTACTTGTCCGCGCACTACTCTGGCAACTTCTACCCACATGGTTAATCCCACGGCGATAAAAACTTGCCAAAACCCTTTTCCTAAAGCTAAAGTCATTGCGATAACTAATAATAAAGTCGGAATTGACCAAGTTACATTGATCAACCACATGATGAAATTATCTACTTTTCCACCATAAAAACCAGCTAAAGCTCCTAAAGTAATTCCGATGACTAAAGAAATTAAAACTGCTATAAATCCTATGAATAGAGAAATTCTTGTTCCAATTAAAATTCTGCTTAAAAAATCTCTTCCATATTTATCTGTTCCTAAAAGAAAAGTTTTTTTATAAATGAATTGATTTTCTATTTCTTCAATACTTAACTCTGCTGGAAAATTTTCTGAAATAATAAATTCCCTATGAATAGTTTCTAAACCTTCTCGGGTGTATAATTCTACTGCTAATTCCTCTTCTTTAAAAACATAATCTGTAATAGGAATTTCTTCTCCGATTGATTTTTTTCCATAGAAAAGTTGTTTGATTTTAGAGTTTTCTTCTTCTATTTCTTCTGGAATTTTCAGCATTTTCACAGAAAAACCTGGAGACATAGAATGAATAGATAAATGCATTTGATTTGCATTTGCAGATTTATCTGGGGCTAATACGTAAGCGAAAATTGCAATTAAAGCACACAACAGGATAAAATAAAAACTCAAAACGCCCCACAAATTGTTTTTAAATTTATGGAGCGCCAGATGAGTTAATGATTTAGCTGTTTTTGCCAAAATTTATTCTTTGGTTTCTACCATTTTTCTTTGTTGTTTTTCACTCAATTCCAAATCTTCAAGAATTTGAATTGCTTCTTCTAAATAAGCATCTTTCTTCAGGTTTTTATGCCAACGCTCTCTTTTTTCAGCCAAGCTGGTATCTGTTTCAAAACGAGCAATTTCTTCCGGTAAAGATTGATAAGTAAAATCCGTTTCATAATCAGAAATGTTTTTAAAGTATTCTGATTTCTCTTTGTTTTCCTTGATTAATTTATCATAAGCATCAAAAGCTAAAGGAAAAGATTTTTTATCTCTTTGGTTTTTTACCCATTTTGCATTTTCTTGAATTAAATTAAATACTTTACTGGAATCTACTCTTTTTTGACTATTTCCTATAGTTTCTGAAAGATTGGAATATCCTGTCCATTTTTGGTATTTCGCAGGATCAATCTCATCCCAAGGTAAAGGAACTTCTAAATCTCTTTCTCCAACATCAATAAAACTATATCTGTCTGGAATCACCACATCACTGTGCACACCTTTAAGCTGAGTAGATCCACCATTTATTCTATAAAATTTTTGTGAAGTGATTTTTATAGAGCCCATATCTCCTAATTTATCATTTCGCATAAATCTATTCAAATCAATAAACTTTTGAACTGTTCCTTTTCCATAAGTTTGTTCACTTCCTATCACAACAGCTCTTTCATAGTCTTGCATAGCAGCAGCCAAAATTTCTGAAGCCGATGCTGAAAACTCATTGACTAAAATCACTAAAGGTCCATCCCACTCTACTGTTGGATTTTCACTTTTTAAAACTTGCTTTCTTCCATTTCCAAAACGAACTTGAACCACCGGTCCTTTATGCATAAACAATCCGGCAATATCAATTGCTGTGGTTAAAGATCCTCCTCCATTATCTCGCAAATCAATTACCAATCCGTTGATGTTTTGTTTTTTCAGGTTTTCGATTTCTTTTTTCATATCTGAAGCCGCATTACGCTGATCATAATCTTCCATATTGAAATAAAATCCGGGAAGTTTTACCACGCCGTATTTATGATCCTCTTTTTCTGTAATTGCGCTTTTTAAATAGGTTTCCTCCAGCTCTACTTTATCTCTTATCAACTCTATTTCTTTAATAGTCCCATCCACAGTTTTTACTGATAATGTAACTTTTGTGCCTTTAGGACCTCTGATAAGATTTACAGCATCATTGATAGACATTCCGCTGATACTGACTGCTTTTTCTTCGTCTTCTTGTTTTACTTTTTGAATAACATCTCCAACTTTCAAATCTCCTTGAGTCCAAGCAGGTCCGCCAGAAATAAGTTTTGTTACTTTAATGTTTTCAATATCTTTTTGAAGCTGCGCACCAATTCCTTCTAAACTTCCTGACATCGCAATATCAAAACGATCTTTATCCGGCGGCGCATAATACCCTGTGTGAGGATCAAACTGATTGGCAATTGTGCTTAAATAAATAGAAGCCCAATCATCTTTTTTCAAATCTTTGTTGATGTCATAAAACTGATCTAAAGAATGTAAAACACTTTTTCTTGCTTCTTCTTCTAATTCTTCATCAGATTTTGGTTCATATTCTTCAACTTCTTCTCCTTCTTTTTCCTCTTCATCAGATTCTGCTTTTTCTTTTTTTGTTTTTTCTTCTTCTTTTAAATCATAATAAGTAGAAAGTACATTAAATTTCAACTGATTATGCCAAACTTTATAACGCTCTTCTTTTGTTTTAGGAAATTCTAATTTATCAAAATCCATTTCAATTTCTTCTGCTTCTTCAAAATCAAAAGGTTTGTCTAAAATTTCTTTATATACTTCTTCCATCTCTCCTATGCGTTGTTGTATTCTTTCATAAGTGAGCTCAAAGAAATCTACTTTATTATCTTTCATCTGCTGAGGAAGCTCAGCTTTTTGTTCTTCAAATTCCTCAATATCACTTTGTAAGAAAAAACGTTTTCTTGGATCTAAGCTTTTCAAATAAGTTTCATAAACATTATTTGTAAATTCTGAATCCAATTCTTTAGGGGAATAATGATAATTTTCTAACACAAAAGTTACCAACTCTGCCAGCACTTTTTCTTTCTCATTATCTTTTGGATCTATTTTTTTTGTAGTAAAACTGCAAGCCGCCACCGACAACAACAAGACTAACAAAAAAATTATATTATTTCTTTTCATAAATTTATAGCTTCTCATATTACTGCAAATCTTCAATGATGATTTTTTCAATTTAGTTTAATCATCAATTCTCATACCATTGAGGCGTAAATCTACTATTTTTTTTACACCTAAATCCTTAAATAATCATTAATAAGCTGTTTTTTAAAGATTAAAATCAACTTTTCTTAAATCTAAAGGGAATTATTTTTACCTGATAAAATCAGAAACAAAATAACTTAAAGCTTTTCCTTTTTGTGGATTTTCTTCTGCATTTGCCTCACAAATGTGTAGATAATGAATTTTGTGTTTTCCAGCAATTTCAAGGAAATTTCTAATCTGATTTATAGAAAATCCACTGGGCGTCATCGCACTACTTGAAAAATTTTCTATCGCATCACAATCGATTTCCAATCCATAAGTTTGATCTAAAAACTTTGTTTCTTTTTCAAATTCTGCTAATTGATTTGCTTTTCCGCCTTTTATCAAATCTTCATATAAACGAATATTGATTTTTTCATCGTTTTGATATTCTTCAAAAATATATTTTGGCGTGTAATTCTTATGAATTCCAAACATGGAATATTTTTCTAAATATCCATGTTTTTTTGCATAGCTAAATCCATTTCCGCTGTGTCTATAATCTGTTCTTCTCAAATCTGTATGTGCATCAATATTCAAAACATTTATAGGTTGATTTAAAGCTAAAGATGCTCCTTTTATGTTTCCATAAGCGTTGTTATGTCCTCCACCTATGATGATCGGAATTTTTCCTGCTGAAATTATTTTCTGGTTGATAGTAAAAACCATTTCATCTATCAGCTGCACTAATTCTCCTAATTTTTCTTCTACTTTTGTTGCTTCATTTTTTAATCTATTTGCTTCAGAAAGTAATTTTGAACAATCTATTTGTCCTAAAATCAAACAGTTTTCCGGCGTATTATATTCATTGACTTGAATATTTAAAAAAGAAGATAAAAAAGAATCCCAAGCTGTGGTTGCTCCAGGTTTTCCAAAATTAGCTTGAATTCCTATGTCTTCTGGAATTCCAAATATTACATATTTAGCAGAATGATTTTTCAGTTCTTCAAAAGAAGAAATCAAGGTTATTCTTTCTCCAAATTTTGTTTCTCCTAATCTGGTGTTCAAAAAATGTCTTCTGTGTTCTTCTTTAAAAAAAATAAACTTTTTCATAAATAATTTATTTCAGATTTTTATGATAAAACTTCTCCTGCTAAATAAACTTTTTCGATATGATTACTCCCAAAAGAATAGGGTAAAAATCCATAAGAAGGAATTTCTTTTGTCAATAATAAATTAGCTACTTTTCCTTTGGTAATACTTCCATGCGTTTCGCTTAATTCTATGGCATAAGCTGCATTAATTGTTGCTGCATTAATCGCTTCTTCAGGAGTCATATTCATTTTTATACAAGCCAAAGAAACCACTAAATTCATATTTCCGCTTGGTGTGCTTCCCGGATTATAATCTGTTGCCAAAGCCAAAGGTAAACCTTCATCAATCATTTTTCTGGCAGGCGCATAAGGAATACTTAAAAACAAAGAACAAGAAGGCAAGGCAACAGGCATAGTTGCTGTGTTTTTTAAAGCTTGTATATCTTCATCTTTCATCACTTCAAGATGATCTACACTCAAAGCGTTGTGTTCAATTCCGGCTTGAATTCCGCCAATAGCATTAAATTGATTTACATGAATTTTTCCTCTCAATCCATATTTTTTTCCAGCTTTAAGTATTTTATGAGTGTCTTCTATAGTGAAATATCCTTTTTCGCAGAAAATATCTACATAATCTGCTAAGTTTTCTTCTGCAATTTTTGGCAGCATTTCATCGACAACTTTATCTACATAAGCTTCTCTGTCTTCTTTAAATTCTGGCGGTAAAGCATGCAAACCTAAAAAACTGGATTTTATCGTGATCGGATAATTTTCCTTCAATTTTTTAATCACTTTCAGCATTTTCATTTCTGCTGCTGTTGTCAAACCATAACCAGATTTTATTTCTACAGCTCCTGTTCCCAATTGCATAATTTCTTTCAAACGCGTTTCAGTTTGTTTATACAATTCTTCTTCAGAAGTTTCTTGTAGTTTTTTTGCACTGTTTACAATTCCACCACCTCTATTTGCAATTTCTTCATACGTCAATCCGTTGATTCTATCTACAAATTCTTGTTCTCTATTTCCTGCATAAACCAAATGTGTATGAGAATCTACCCAAGAAGGAAGAATCATTTTCCCTGTGCAATCAATTTCTTCATCAACTTCTATATTCGGATAAGTTTTCATCTCTCCAAAATCAGCAATTTTTCCATCTTTTACTAATAACCAAGCATTTTTCAAAGTGGGTAATTCTTTCATTTCCTCTCCTGAAAGTTTTTCAACAGCTGTTGTTCTTACCTGAATTAATTCTTTAATATTTTTAAATAATTTTGTCATCGATTTCTATATTTTTGAAGAAGCCGAAAGTTAAGAAAATTTAAGCAATACCGCTATACACAAAACAATATCCTCTTAAAAATTAACGGATATTTTTATTTTTTCACACCAAAAAATCTCACTACATCCATTTTTCTAAAATGATTTTTTTCTTCGTTTAAATTTGTTGTCAATTTTCAGCTTTATGAAGAGAAATATTTTTCACTTTATGGTTTAAATTAACTTTGAATTCCTTAATTTTCACAAAAAAACATGCGCTGGACGCTAAAGCCAAAACCTAAAGAAGAAAAGATAAAAAACCTTGCTGAAGTTTTAAATATTCCTGAAACCATAGCTTATTTATTGGTTCAAAGAGGAATTGAAAACTACGAAGAAGCAGAATCTTTTTTTAGACCAAATTTAAAAGATTTACACAATCCATTTCTGATGAAAGATATGGATAAAGCTGTGCAAAGAATTGAAAAAGCTATCGCAGCTGATGAAAATATTTTGGTTTATGGAGATTATGATGTAGATGGCACAACCAGCGTGGCTTTGATGGCAGATTTTTTATCAGACTTTTCTAAAAATATTTCCACTTATATTCCTGATAGATATAAAGAAGGATATGGAATTTCCTACGCAGGAATTGATTATGCTGCTGAAAATAACATCAGCTTGATCATCGCTTTAGATTGTGGAATTAAAGCAGTGGAAAAAGTGGAATATGCCAAAGAAAAAAACATTGATTTCATCATTTGTGATCATCATCAACCCGATGAAAAAATTCCTGCTGCAAAAGCAGTTTTAAATCCTAAACGTTCAGATTGTAATTATCCTTATAAAGAACTTTGTGGCTGCGGCGTAGGTTTTAAATTAATTCAAGCTTTTACAGAAAACAGAAAAGATTCTTTTGAAAAACTTATTCCTTATTTAGATTTGGTGGTCACTGCAATTGGAGCAGATATTGTTCCCATAACTGGAGAAAACAGAATTTTAGCTTTTCATGGTTTAAAAGTAATAAATTCTAATCCGAGAATTGGTTTTCAGGCTATTATAAAACAAGTTGAAAAGAAGGAATTAAATATCACAGATGTAGTTTTTATAATTGCTCCAAGAATTAATGCAGCTGGAAGAATGGATCACGCTTTAAAAGCTGTAGAATTATTAAGAGAAAAAAATCCGCTTGAAGCAGAAAAAATTGCAAAAGAAATAGAGTTTTTCAATACAAATAGAAAGTCAGCTGATAAGAAAATCACTAATGAAGCTTTAGCACAAATAGAAAAAAAAGAAGAAGAAAACCATTTTTCAACTGTTGTTTTTCATCCAGAATGGCATAAAGGCGTAATTGGAATTGTTGCTTCAAGACTGATAGAAACTCATTATCGACCTACTTTAGTTTTTACAAAAAGTGGAGATTTTTTAACTGCTTCTGCTCGTTCTGTAAAAGGTTTTAATATTTATCATGCTTTAGAAAACTGTTCAGAATATATTGAACAATTCGGCGGACATAAATATGCAGCAGGATTATCTATTAAAAAATCTAATTATGAAAATTTCAAAGAAAAATTTGAAAAAGTAGTTTCTTCCACAATAGATAAAAAGCTTTTAAAGCCAGAAATATCAATTGATATGAAGTTAGATTTAGAAGAAATCACGCCAAAGTTTTATAGAATTCTCAAACAATTTGCTCCTTTTGGTCCTGGAAATATGCGTCCTGTTTTTTATTCTAAAAATGTAAAATCTTATGGTTTTTCAAAAAGAATTGGAAGAGATAAAAATCATTTAAAATGTAGTATTAAATCAGCAAATTCTAATATTAATTTTCCTGCAATAGGATTTAATCTTGGAAAAAAAATAAATTTAATTCAGCAAAATAATTTTGAAATCGCTTATTCTATCGAGGAAAATACCTGGAAAGAAAAAACTATTGTACAATTAAATTTAAGATATTTACGCTAATTACATTTGTTGATTCACAAAAAGATTACCTTTGCGAACACTTTTATAAACCAAAAATCTTAATTTTTTATTCTTAAAATAAGGTTGAAAACACCATTTTTATGCTTTGGGTTTGGATATTTTTTATCGTATTTATTTGTGCTTGTTTAGCTATTGATTTATTTGTTTTAAACCAAGAAGATCACGTTATTTCTACAAAAGAAGCAGGAAAATGGACTACCTTATGGGTTAGTGTAGCTTTACTTTTCGGAGGAGTAATTTGGTGGCTTTTTGCCCAAGATATTGTTGACAACACCACTAATTTAAGTCCATCTGGAGCTGTTTTAGATTACATCACAGGATATTTAGTAGAACTTTCTCTTAGCGTTGATAATATTTTTGTCATCGCTGTGATTTTTTCTGCTTTTAAAATTCCACCACAATTTCAACACCGGGTTTTATTTTGGGGAATTTTGGGCGCCATGTTTTTCCGTGCAGTTATGATTGTTTTCGGAATTGCTTTAATCCAAAGATTTGATTGGATTATTTATGTTTTTGGAATTTTCCTTGTTTATACAGCTTATACAATGCTGAAAGATGAAGAGGAATCAGATCCTAAAGATTCTTGGATTTATAAGAAAATTTCTAAGGTTTTACCGATTACCAACGAAATTCATGGACATGATTTTACCATCGTAAAAAGCGGTAAAAAATATGCTACTCCCCTTCTTGTAACACTGATTATTGTTGAATTGACAGATATTATGTTTGCTTTAGATAGCATTCCTGCAATTTTAGCAATTACCCAAGATGAATTTATTGCTTTCAGTTCTAATATTATGGCAATTTTAGGGTTGAGATCTATGTTTTTCTTAGTAGTTGGATTGTTAGAAAAATTCCAATTGATCAATTATAGTTTGGCAATAATTCTTGGTTTTGTAGGATTTAAAATGCTATTTTCACACGTGATTGAAATTCCTTCTTGGGTTTCTTTAGTGGTAATTGCAATTGCTTTAGCAGGAGGAGTTTTAGCTTCGATGTGGCAAAACGCTAAAAACAAATCTTAAAAATCTATTTTTTTATAATTCAGATTAACTTTCGCTGTTTTATCGCAATTCCCATTATATTTGTGAAAAATTTATTCAGCTCATGGGGAAATTATTAATTGTGGGAAGTGTGGCTTTTGACGCCATAGAAACAAAATTCGGAAAAACTGGAAAAATCCTTGGTGGCGCAGCTACTTATATAGGTTTAGCAGGAAGTTATTTCAATTTAAAATCAGGAATTGTTTCTGTGATTGGAGAAGATTTTCCACAGGAAAACATTGATATTTTAACAGATAGAAAC
>Ga0079226_10001071_pt1 | contig 20736 bp, 26 predicted proteins | sample Poulit2014_FD_76345 | JGI IMG/M metagenome (GOLD analysis project Ga0079226, IMG submission 76345) | Agricultural soil microbial communities from Georgia to study Nitrogen management - Poultry litter 2014 | ecosystem: Environmental > Terrestrial > Soil > Agricultural land | place: USA: Georgia... | reverse complement strand
TGGGACACGAGGACCTCCGGGATCTGGTAGTGACTCTTCGACAAGCCACACCTCACCCGGAGGTCCTCCTCACGTCAACGAACCACCGCGAGTGTCACCAACGTCCTGGCCGGGTACAGCTAGTCGGGTTTATGTGCCGCTGATGATGCAGATGTCGAAGATCTGAGCGGACGGCGCTCTGACCTGCATAAACACTGCCCTGGGCCGTGCTGGTTACACACTGGTTACACATCTGGTGTCACAGTCCCGGTGCTTCCGGGGGAGGGTTGGGCTGGGGCGGGCGCAGGTGCGTGCTGGAGGGCTCGCGTTGGATAGCGGGGCGCTTGGCAGGAGCAGGGGAGGGGCGCGTTGCTCCCTCCGCATGGGTCTGTCCTTCTCGGCGGGGCCGGCTCAGCACGGAGTCGATCGCCTTCCGGGTCCGTTCGGTCGATGTGGGCATCAGGTGGGTGTAGGTGCGCAGAGTGAAGCCGGGGTCGGCGTGGCCGAGGTACTCGCTCAGTGCCTTGATCGACTCGCCGGCATCGAGCAGTGTGCTGGCGTAGAAGTGGCGGAGGGCATGGGTGCCGTTCTCTCGCGTGACCTCGATGCCCACTCGTTCGAGGGCAGGACGCCAGATGCTGGAGTTGAAGTAGTTCCGGTTGAGCGCGCCTTGCTCGCGAGTGGTGAGCAGAAGGGGAACGGTCCGTTCTGGGCCATCGAGTCGGTCCCAGGGCAGCGTGATCTCACGGGGCGGGAAGCGAGTCATGTGTTCGTTGATCGCGTCCAGCACGGCATCCGGTAGGGGCACGCGTCGAGTCTTCCGGCCCTTGGGCAGGCCGAAGAGGAGCTTGTTGCCGCCGCGGAGCTTGACCTGGCGGAGGACCTCGACCTCTCCCTTCTCGAGGTCGAGGTCATCGGGGGAGAGGCCGAAGATCTCGCCTTGCCGCAGTCCCAGACCCGCACCGAGGTCGGCCACCAGGGCGTAACGGTCGGGGAGCGTGCCTTGGACCCGTGACACCTGTTCGGCCGACCACGGGGTCATCTTTCGCTGTTCGACTTTGGGCTGACGGACCGAGGGGGCCTTGCAGGGGTTCTTCTGGATCAGGTTGTCGTCGACCGCTGCGGTGAGAACGGTGGAGACGTTCGCGAAGATGACCCGCCGATACGTCGGGGCCAGTTCGGATAGGCCCCGGAGCCAGGTCTGGATCGTAGAGGGCTTGATGTCTCTGAGCGCCTTGGAGCCGAGCCTGGGATAGGCGTGCAGCCGCAGGCGTAGTTCCACGGCTTCGCCCGTGACTTCATCGAAGGTCTGGGCGTTCAGCCATGTGGTGGCGTAGTCCTTGAAGCTGATCTTTCCCGCGTCGGGGTCGACGTACTGGCCGCGGAGGATGTCGGCCGAGACGACAGCGGCGAATCGGTTGGCGTCGAGCTTGCGGGTGAAGCTCTTGGCACGCAGGCGTCCGTCGGCTTCACGCCAACGGACGAGGTACCTGAGTTGACGCTCGCCTTCTGGGGTCCGTCGTACCCGGCGCTCAACGGAGGCCATGACCCGTGACGTTGTTCTTACGCAGCCAGGACTGGACGTCGACCGGGTCGTACCGCAGAAAGCGGCCCACCCGATATGCCGCCGGCCCAGTGCCCTTGTGCCGCCACTGATAGAGAGTGCTGACCGGGACGCAGAGGTACTCGGCGACCTCCTCGACGGTCATCAGTCGCCCGCGTACCGGCGCGGAAGCGCGCACGTCGTCGCGGCCCTGCCTCCTACCCATCGTCCTCGCCTCGCAGGAACGCCTTCTCGGCTTCGGCTCGGCGGCGCACGTCGGCGAGGACGTGGGCGACGAAGTCCTTCTCGCGGTGTTCGATGCGCTCTTCGCGCGGCGAGGGTGCGGGCTCTTCGCCGGGCCAGGTGGTCTGGCGGGTCTCGCGGTCCCGGTCGAGCCGGGTGCCGGTGGCGGCGACCCAGTCGCGTAGGCGCTGCTGGGCGGCGTGGAAGTCGGCCATCCATCCGATGGGGGCCGAGGCGTGCTGGCTGGGGTGGTAGGCGGCCAGCCAGTGCAGGTGCAGGGCTGAGAGCTCCCAGACCAGCTCGGGGTGACGGTGCCAGAACGGCGGGACGACGCTGGCGGGCAGGCCGAACGTGACCCTCAACCAGTGGACCCACTCGTTCAGGGTCAGCCACTCGTGCTCGGCGTCCTCTGGGCCCAGCAGGCGCCAGTTGATCGGCGCCGGCACCGCCGCCTCATCCGCGCCGCTTCCCATCGGAGCGAGGTCGTCGAAGTCGCTGTCGCTCGTCGCGTCGAGGTCGTCGTCGGGTTCGTCGTGCTCGGGGGTGAAGTCCAGGTCCGGCTCATCCGGAGTGCGCTCACTCATCACCGTCTCCCTCCTTCGTCTACCAGCCGAGCTGCTGGGGCTCGTGAGCGGCGGCGTGCGCTTGGGCGTTCGGGTGAGCGAACCCCGCGCCCTGGTGAACCTGCTGCACCGGAGCGGCCTGCTGAACCGGGGCCTGCTGGACCGGCGTCGGCTGGACTGGCGCGTGCTGGGCGGCTTCCTGGGCGGGGCCAGCCTGCTGGGCGGCCTGACGTTCGGCTGCGGCGCGGTCGGCGGCCGGGCGGCGGTCGACGGTGTAGGTGGTCACGTTCGGGTCATGAGCGAGGCGCTTGGCCACGAACTGCTCCTCGGCGCGCTCTTGGCCATCGACGGTGCGGGTGTACTCGCGCACGTAGCCCTGGGCGACGAAGTCATCACCCTTGACGAAGCGGTCCGCGGAGCGTTCGGCGCCTTTGCCGAACTGGACCAGGTCGTGAAAGGTCGGCTCGAGCTTGCGGAAGCCCCCGCCATCGAGGGGCTCGTAGTGGTTGATCCCGATACGGGCGTAGAACCTCGCCAGTCCCTCGTCGTTGTACGAGACCCGCGGCTCTGAGGCGATGAACCCGTTGATCGACTCCTGCGTCCTGATCGCCATGACCAGACCTCCTGCCTAACCAGTCGGCCGCGCCTTCTCGCGGCTCATGTGGCAGGCAGGTACGCCGCGCCAGCCACCAGTTAGGACGGGACGGTGGGGCCGTGTTGGAGGAGGGCTTCGAGCTGGCGGCGGTCGGCCTGGAGTTGCTTGGCGTCGGCGCGGGTGGTCCAGCGTCGGAGGTCGGTGATGATCGGTGGCGCGGAGCGCAGCATGACCACCCCGGTGCCAAAGGGCAGGGTGCGCAGGCGATCGGGCGGCAGGATCGACACTCGCCGGATGGAGCGCTGGGAGGAGCGCGAGCCGTGGTCACCGATGGTGGTGGAATCGGTGGTCTCGTCCCGCTCACCGATCAGCGCCGAGACGTCTTGGAGGTCTCGGCTGTTGGAGGCGCCGCCGAGGAGGATCTTGGTGATGGCGGCATCCCAGATCGCGCCAGCCGCGTTGTCGCCCCACTTCTCGCGGGCTTGGGCCAGGGACTGGAGCACGGCCAAGGTGGTGATCCCGGTCCCGCCTCCTTCGGCCATGAGGACCGGCAGGCTGGGCAGGGGGGCGAGGTTGCCGATCTCATCCAGACCGAGGAGCAAGGGCGCATCGAGGCGAGCGCCGGGTGATCGGGCGGCGAGGCGGCGGGCGGTCTCGATGAGGTCTTCGATGAACGCCACCACCAGGGCCGCCGAAGCGCCAGCACCGGCTCCAGTGGCCAGGAGATAGAGGGTCCCGTTCTCGCGCAGGAACTCCTCGGGGTCAAAGGACTCGTTCGGCCCCGGACTGACGGCATCCAGGACGCGGGGGTCGGCCAGTGGGGAGAGCGCGAGGGAGACGCCCTGCCAGATGGAATCCCGGGTGCGGGGGTCGGCCTCGATCATCGACTCCAGCGACTCCGCCCACCCACCAGCAGCCCCCGTGGCGTTGGTCAAGATCGCCACCGCATCGGCCGCCGCGGTGGGGTCCAGGGTCCACCGGAACAGCTCGGCCGGTGGCCGGCCATCGAGGGCAGCGGCGTGCAGGAGGGCTTGCAGAGCGGAGCGGGTCTTGCCCTCCCAGAAACTCCCACCCTCGACGCCGCCGGACCCGAGGCCGGTGGAGGAGGCCAGGCCGGTGGCGCGGATCATCGCCGTCAACGGATTCTCACACCCCCGCACCGGTGACCAGCGCAGCCCGGCCGGCAGGCCCGCGGCGAGGCGCTGGGGGTCGAAGACAGCGACTGGGCCGGTCCGTTCTCGGGCGCGGAGGGTGGCGGTGAGGTTGTCCGGCCTAGTGCTCGTGGTGACGACGGCTCCGGGTGCGTCCAGGATGGCGTTGATGACCACGTGCAGGCCTTTGCCGGACCTTGGCGGGCCGATGAGCAGCATCGAGTCCTCCACCGAGGCCCAGACCTGCCTCCCGCGCGCCGAGCCGAGGAGATACCCGACCTCTTTCGGCGACGGCTTGGTCAGTGAGGGTCGTAGCGTGCTGGCGCGGCGCAGGAGCGCCTTTTCGGAGGCGACCCGGGTGACTTCGCTGCGGGTGGCGGTCCCGGCCAGGCGGTGAGGATCGGCGTCGACCTGGTGGGAGTAGTCGCGCAGCGAGGACCAGCACCACCATCCCACCCAGCCCAGAGCTGCCAACAGCACGGCGACGACGCTCCAGTACAGGTAGCGGTTGAGCCCTTCGGCTTCCAATACCCCGGCCGGGTTGCCGGGGTCGAGGAGGATCAGCAGGCCCGCGGCCAGGCCGGCCTGCGGCTGGGGGCTGCCGGCGAGGAAGGCCGCGATCGTTCCGGCCAGGCGCAAGACCCCGCCCAGGCCGCCGATGATCGCCAGGGCGATCAGGGCTAGGTTCGCGCTGCTCTCACCGATGCCGGTCGGCCGTCCCAGGATCATTCGGGCCGCCCGATCACCGTGGTGCCGGAGATCCGCCCGAAGAGCACCACCTCACCAGAACCCACCTCGAGATCAGCGGTTGTGAGTTCGGCGTGGGCGAGGCCCGCGGGTGTCACATCCGCGGTGCCAGTGACGATGGCGACGGCCACCTCCTCACCCGGGAGGAACCCCTCACCCTCCAGGACCACCCGTCCAGGGCCATCCTCAACAGGCACTGGCACCTGCTCGTCGTCGGGGTCGGGTTCTCGGCGTGGGATGGGGGCGATGATGTCGGTGAACCGCGCCCCGTCGACTTCGCGGACCTCGATACGCACCGGCACCCGCCGACCATCAGAGAGCGCATCAACCAGCTCGGCGAAGTTCGAGCGCCGCCATGACCGGCCCTCCTCGGGCGGATCGAAGGGCTCACCATCGAGCGTGACGGCCAAGGTGCCGTCCTCTGCGGCGGTGATCACCGCCTGTGGGAGCACCACCGGTACCACCGGACCCGACCCGCGGGTGCGGTGCTTCCTGCGGCGCGGGGCGATCATGAGCCCTCCCCGGTCATCCGCGAGGTCGTGTCGAACGCGGCGAGTTCATCGGGGTGGAGTTGGTGCTGGACTACGAAGGAGCGGTCCTTGATGCGCCAGAGCCCCTGGCCTGTGCCCAGGCCGGGCAGGAGCTTCTGCTCGGTCCCGGTCAGGCCGAGCGCGGCGGCGGTGGCGCCGAGCTGATCGGACTCTTGGCGGTAGATGATCCGCGTCTCGGCATTCGCCAGCAGCGAGGAGGCCAGTGCGCGCATGGCTGAGCCCGCGTCCCCGACCGTGTCGAGGTCGCTCAGCTTGTGGAAGACGAGCAGGTTCGCGATCCCGTAATGCCTCGCGAGGCGCCACTGCGCATCCATCCTGCGCAGCAACGACGGATGGCTCATCAGGCGCCAGGCCTCGTCATAGATCACCCACCGCTGCCCGCCGTTCGGGTCCAGGAGGGCGGATTCCATCCACGCGCTTGAGCAGGTCATCAGCGCTGAAATCAGAGTGGAGTTCTCTGCGACGCGGGAGAGGTCCAGGGAGATCATCGGCAACGACGGATCGAACCGGACCGTCGAGGGCCCGTCGAAGAGGCCCTGAAGGTCGCCTGCGACGAGGCGGCGCAGGGCGTGGCCGACGATCCGCCCGTCCTCGGCCAGGCGCCCATCGACATCATCAGCCGCGTTGGGGTTCAGGATCCGCTCGACCACCATCGGCAGGATTGGCACCTCCGCAGAGCGCACCGCATCGGCCAAGGCGGTGTCGATGGCCGTGTGCTCCAACGGCGTCAGCGACCGATCCAGCACCGTGGCGGCCAGTGCTCCGATGAGGTCGCGGCGCCTGGAGGCGACCTGCATCGCCCACTCGGCATCCGAGACCCCGCTGGGTCGGTGGCCTTCATCAAGGGGGTTGAGGCGGTTGTTCAGCCCGTGGCCCAGCACGATCGCCCGCCCACCGACCAGCTCCGCGACACCCGTGTGCTCACCTTTCGGGTCTCCGGGGACGTAGACCCGCCGCCCGAACGCCAACGACCGCGTGTAGAGGCTCTTGGCCAACGAGGACTTGCCGGAGCCGACGATGCCGGCCAGCACCAGGTTCGGGGCAGTGATCAGGCCCCGGGCATAGAGCACCCACGGGTCATAAACGAACGAGCCACCGCTATAGAGGTCCTGGCCCACGAACACCCCATCGCTCCCGAGCCCACCCTCAGCGAGGAACGGGTAGGCACCGGCGAGGGTGGCGGAGGTGTCCTGATGGCGCGGCAACCGCAGACGCCCCGGCGTGCGCAAGGCCGCCGGGCCCGGCTCACCAGCACGCGGCAGATAACGAGTCGAGCGCCGCTCGGCTCGCTCCGCCTCCGCCTTCGCTCTCGCCTCCGCTGCCCGCTCCCGGCGGGCCTGGGCAGCGATCGCGGCGGCGGCCTTGCGGCGCTGCTTGCGCAGACGACGCCGCTCACCGTGGGGCCCGACCAGGACCGAGGTGTGCAGACGCTCCTGTTCCCGGTTCACAGCCCCCACCCCCGCCGCGGCTCGACGGGCCCGGTCGAGCGCCCGAACTCACCCGCACCAGTCACACCCTGCGAGGGACGGGAGAGCCCACTCCGCTTGCCCGGCGTCTGCCCGGCCGGGTCGGGGTGGGTGCGATAGAGCGCCACATGCCCGAAGGAAGGGTTGGTGACCAGCGCGTAGCCGGCCTCATGACTCACCCGATCCAACAGCCCCTCGGGCACCTCGTCATAGACGCGACCGTTGGCGAGCGCGGCGTCGATGGTCTCCTGGCCATAGTCGAACCCCGCCAGCTCCACGACCGCCGCCTCGGGGCCCTCACGCTCCACTAGATCGAGGACCTCATCGGCCTCCTGGCCATCGAGGAACACCACCCCGACCCACACCTCGCCACCGTTGCGGCGGCTCATAGCGACAGCCCTCGCGAGGAAGCCGGCACACCGTTAGAGCGGCGCGGCTGCGAGAACGGATCCCCCGAACCCAGCCGGCCCGCCACCGACTCACCGATGCCGGCCTGCGTGCCCTCGCGCTCCGGAACAGCCGGCTCGGGCCGGCGCCAGGCGATCCTCCCCGAAGCTGCCTTGGCGCGGTCGACGAGCTCCTCGGCGGTCTCGATCCGGGCCGCCGCTTCATGGAGCGCATCGGCCGCCGCGATCACCGCCTCCTGGCCGGCGGCGATGTTCCCGTCGTCGGTGCGCGCCCAACCCTCGTGACGCAGATGGGCATCAGCGATCTGATGCAGCACCTGCGGCAGAGCCCGCAACCCACCGAGCAGCTCACCCAGCACCTGATAGGTATCGGCCGGCTCATCGAAGACCGCACTCGCATGAGCCAACCCCCGCAGAGCCTCGTAAGCCTCCTCGGCATCCGAGAGCGGATCATTGAACGTCGGCATCGTCCACCTCCTGGTCTATTACCAGCAGGTGCACCGCTCACCCAGCGCCAAGCTCCAAGTGCTCCGGATCTGACCGGAATGCCCGGCGGTGATCCGCTGTTCCTCAGCTCATGAACGGCACGCGCGTAACGGTCGAGCACCTCTTCGAACAGCTAGGGGCCGGGGCCTCGCCCGCCGAGGTGGCGGAGCACTTCCATGAGGACGTGGACTGGTTCATCGCCGGCGACACGAGCGTGGTGCCGTGGATCGGACGCAAGACCGGCCGGGCGGGCGTCGCGGAGTTCTACCAGCAGCTGCGTGACCTCACCAGGCCGGTGGAGTTCGTCATCGAACGCACCGTGGTCGAGGGCCCAAACGCTGTCGTGCTCGGGCATCTGGTCACCGAGATCCCGGCCACGGGTAAGCGCATCGAGTCGGAGTTCGCCTTCGACATCCAGGTCCACGACGGCCTGATCAGCCGCTACCACATGTTCGAGGACACTTGGGCAGTGACGAACGCGCTGCGCTGACCGGTGGAGTTCGATCAGCACTCTGCCCGTAGGAGTGCTCCGATGTGGCTTCTCAGTTCAGCGAATGCCAAGCCCACCTCCTTCTCGACCGCCTGCCAAGATGGCCGATGCTGACCTAGGGGCAGGGCGGGAGTGCGTGTTCGGCTGTGCCCGCGAGGGCGATGAGTGCGTCGTGGCTGGCTCCGTCTCTTGCCTGGACGGACATGCCCTGGATGAGTGCGGCCAGTGTGCGGGCGAGCCCCTCGATGTCGGTTTCACCGGGGAGCTCTGCGTGCTCGACGCCGAGCCGGACCCGTTTGCGCAGCATCGCCGGGGCGTGTTCGCGCTCGGCGCGCACTACTGCGGTGGCAACGGTGGCGACGGTGGCATCGGGGCCGGTGGCCAGCAGGCCGGTCGAGATCAGGCATCCACGGCCAGGATCGGTGGTGAACTCGCGGGCGGCTCGTTCGAGGTACTCGCGCACCGCCGCCGCGAAGGGGATGTCCGCGCGGATGCTGAAGCCATGGCGCTCCTGATAGCGGCGCACCGAGAGCTTGAACAGGTGCTCCTTGGAGGAGAACGCCCGGTACAGGGCAGAGGCGGACACGCCTGTCGCCGCTTGCAGCCGCGACAGGCTCGCCCCGTCGTAGCCGTGCTCCCAGAACACCATCAGCGCACGCTCCAGCGCCTCGTTCCGGTCGAAGGACCGAGGCCTGCCGACACCTCAACGACAACGGCCGGGTCCTCGGCATCTCAACCGGGTACGTCCGCATCGCAGCACCCACCCACCTCGCCTACTCCGCGGCCAAGGCCGGCCTCGAGGCCGCTCTGCGAGCCATGGCTCGCAGAGCTGGCCCGGCGAGGAATCACCGTCAACGCGGTGCGTCCCGGAGTGGTCGACACCGACATCAACGCCGACTGGATCGACGAACCCGGCGCACGAGAGAGCGCCGCCGATCTGTCGGTGTTCAACCGACTCGGCACGCCAGAAGACGTCGCCGACATCGTGCGCCACCTCGCCAGCGACCAGAGCCGCTGGATCACCGGACAAGCCATCGACGCCACTGGAGGCGCCCAGCTATAGAGAACCTCGTTCAGCGGACGCTCGGACATTCAGCCGGTGGGGCCGAGGGGAGTCGACTCGTGGGCCTTCTTCCGCCGAGCTTCGCGGTGGTCGTTCCACGCTTCGCGCAGGTACTCCCAGGCGAGGATCAGCACCACGCCGACGTAGGCGAGGACGAACTCCGGGCGGGCGGACTCGATGCCGCCGAGGAAGAGCTCGGCGATCACCATGTAGGCGACGATCGGCACCGGGATCAGGACGAGCAGGCCCCAGGTGAAGAGCCGGGACCGCCAGGTGACCTCCTCGGGCGCTGTAGCGCCGGGCTTCGGCATGCGCTGATGTTAGCCCTCGGGCTCCGGCCGGGAGGCCGGGCGGCCGTCCCCGGGCATGTCGTGGCCCAGGGCGTAGAGGACGAGTTGGACTCGGTCGCGTGAGGCGGTTTTGGCCAGGAGGTTGCCGACAACATCTACCACGTCGAAGGCGGCACCCTGACCTACGAGCAAGGCCACCCAGACATGCTCGCCGCATGAACATCGGGAGACCGCCCCTGAGTTCCTCGCCAGACTCGATTCCGCGAACGGGCACCTCCGCGAACAACGAGTCAGAAGCGTTCAGCCCCCTGCGGCGTGTCCCGACCGGGAGGCCTGGCCACGGCCCCGGGGATCCGGTCCGGGCCGGCGACCGGGTGATGGGGGCATCTGGTGGAGAACCGGGATCGGCCTCCGGGCTCCCCGCACACCTCGCAGACGGTGCGCGACTCGTCGCGGGCGGCGTCGATGCGCTCGAAGGCCTCGCCACGGGCGACGGGGCTGGTGTAGAAGCGCAGCCCACCGGACTTCTGGCCGGCCAAGGTGATCGTGTACTCGCCCAGCAGCGCAGCGAGGTCGCGGTGGAGGCGGTTGACGACGCCGACCCAGCCGGCCGGCAGCGCCCAGACGTGGGACTCCGGCTCGGCCGTGGAGAGACGGATCGAGGGGTCGGCGAGCTCCTGACACGCCTCGGGGTGCTCGTCGGCGAAGAGGCTGCTGCGGCCCTCGGCGAGCAGCACCTCCCGGCGCAGGGCGTGCAGCCTGGCAGCGCGCTCGGAGAGGGTGTGGTCGCGGGACACGGCGACGAGCCTACGATCCGAGGTCGGTCGGGGTGCCCACGAAGCGGTGTCGGCCTAAGGAGAAGGACGAGCAGCACCACGTTCTGTGCACCCGACTGCTCTATGAGTGCATTATTCTGCACGCATGGATGCGGACACGGAGAGTCTGGCGCGTGCGGTCGGCGCGCGGGTGAGGCTGGAGCGGCAGGCTCGGGGATGGACGTTGGACCAGCTCGCCGAGCATGCCGGGGTGAGCCGGCGCATGGTGGTCAACGTCGAGCAGGGGGCGGTGAACCCGAGCGTGGGGACCTTGCTGCGGCTCGGCGATGCGCTTGGGGTGGGGCTTCCGAGCCTCGTGGAGCTACCTGCCCCGAAGGAGGTGAAGCTGACGCGCTGCGGCGAGGGGGCCGTCCTGTGGAGCGGCGAGCAGGGCGGGCGCGGGGTGCTGGTGGCAGGCACGGAAGCGCCTGATGTCGTGGAGCTGTGGGACTGGAGCCTGGCTGGCGGCGACCGTCATGAGAGCGAGCCTCATGCGCCGGGGACACGAGAGCTGCTGCACGTGCTCACCGGGGAGGTCGAGGTCGAGGTCGACGGACAGGCGCACAGGCTCGGGACCGGTGACGCCCTGACGTTCTACGGCGACGTCGCGCACTCCTATGCGAACCTCGGCACCGAGCCCGCGCGATTCTCTCTGACGGTCTATGAGCCGGGGGTCGGGTCCGGACGCATGACAGGCGAGCCCGATGCGTAAGCCCGGGTGCGGTGGCGGCGCGGCGGTGGGCTCGTGATCGCGAAGTACCTGGTGCGCGTCCCTGGGCCGCCGTGGCTGCTGGCGATCGGGGGGATTCTGGCGATCCAGACGACCTCGGCCCTGTCGGTGCCGCTGATCGAGTCGGTCGGCTCGGGCGGTGCAGCGTGGTTGCGGCTGAGCATGGGCGCGCTGCTGATGCTCGTGCTGGCCCCGCCTCCCCTGCGCTCGGTCCGTCGGCGGGACGTCCCGGTGCTGGTCGGCCTCGGTGTGGCGATGGGCCTGACCACCGTGACGTTCCTGGCCGCCATCGAGCGCATCCCGCTCGGCACCGCGGTGGCGATCGAGTTCCTCGGGCCGCTGAGCGTGGCTGCGGTGCGCAGCGGTGACAGGCGCGCAGCGCTCTGGCCGCTGCTCGCACTGGCGGGCGTGGTGCTGGTGACCGAGCCCTGGGTCGGCGAGATCGACCTGGCCGGCGTCGGGTTCGCCCTGCTGGCCGGGGTCGGCTGGGGGACCTACATCGTGCTCCTGCAGCTCGTCGGGGATCGCTTCACCGGAGCCGGGGCGCTGTCCATTCTCCTGCCGGTCGCTGCGTTGAGCGCGGGCATAGTCGGGGTGCCCCAGGCGGTCGGCGGCCTCGACGCGCGCGTACTGCTCACCGCCCTGGGGCTGGCGCTGCTGGCCCCGGTGGTGCAGTTCGTCCTGGAGCTGGTCGCCCTGCGGAAGATGACGGCTACGGCCTTCGGCACCCTCATGGCCCTGGAGCCGGCAGCGGCCCTGGGCCTGGGCCTGGTAATCCTGCTGCAGATGCCCACCCTCGTCCAGTGCGCCGGCATTATCCTCGTGGTCATCGCCGGAGCCGCGGCCCAGCGCAGCGGACGCCGGGACGTCCCGCCAGCCGGCACCGTCCCCTCCGATTCCGCGCGGACCCGCAGTCCCCGTCGGCCCCAGGAGCAGCCATGAACCTCTTCACCGGCCTCAGCGCCTTCCCGCTGACCCCGCTGGCCGACGATGTCCTCGACGAGAGGGCCTTCGCCGGCCTGATCGAACGGCTCGCAGCAGCCGGGGTCGACTCGATCACCGTCCTGGGCTCGACCGGCTCATACGCCTACCTCAGCGCCGAGGAGCGGGCCCGGGCCGCGCGGCTGGCCGTCGCCCACGCCGTGCAGACGCCGGTCTTCGTCGGCGTGGGCGCACTGCGCACCTCCCAGGTGCTGGCCAACGCCGAACGCGCCGAAGCTTCAGGGGCCGCGGGCCTCTTGCTCGCCCCGATGACCTACCAGCCCCTGACCGAGGACGATGTCTTGGGCCTCTTCCGTGCGCTCGTCCAGCACACCGAGTTGCCGGTCATCCTCTACGACAACCCCTCCACGACGGGGTTCACCTTCTCCACCGAGCTCTACGGCCGCATCGCCGCGCTCCCCGGCATCGCCTCGATCAAGATCCCGCCCCCGCCCCTCGACCCGGCCGCCGCGCGCGCCCGGATCGAAGAGGTCCGCGACACCGTGCCCGACCATGTCACCGTCGGTGTCTCCGGCGACCCCGCTGCCGCGACCGGCCTCCTGGCCGGAGCCGACGCCTGGTACTCCGTTATCGCCGGCACCCTGCCCGCCCCGGCGCTGGACATCACCCGCGCGGCACAGCAAGGCCGCATCCATGACGCCCAGGAGCAGTCCCGACGCCTCACCCCGCTGTGGGATCTCTTCGCCCAGCACGGCAGCCTGCGAGTGGTCGCCTCCATCGCCGAGCACCTCGGCTTGGTCCCGCGAGACTGTCTCCCGCTACCAATCCGGCCGCTACCCCGAGCCGAACGTGACCGCATCCTAGAAGTCGTCGAAGAACTCGGGTTCGGATAGGGGCCACGGGGCCGCGGTGACCGACGCCGCACCACCTGGGGCTGGAGCGTCTTCTCACTTCCCGCGGACGCGTACTATCTATGGAGTCGGGATCCGGCTCGAGGGTCCGCGGACGAGGGAGCAGTACCCGCACCACGACAAGACTGCCACGAAGGATGTGGCAGTACGTCATGAGCACCTCCGACTGGTGGGGCCTGCTGAGCATGTTCCTCGGCGGCGCTTTCCCCTGGCTCGAAGCCGTCATCGTCATCCCCGGCGGGATCATCGCTGGCCTGCCCGTGGTCCCCGTCGTCATCGCCGCCGTCACCGGAAACTTGACCACCATCGCCCTGGCGGCCTGGTTCGGTGAACGGATCCGCACCTGGCTGAGCAGGTGGCGAGAGCGCCGTGACGCCCAGCGCCACGACGTCGAGACCCTGGCGCGCAAGGAAGCCAAACGCGCTCGGCGTCAGCACAAGATCGAGCGTGTCATGAGCCGCGGGGGCATGCCCGCACTCGCTCTGCTCGGCCCCCTCATCGGCACCCAGGCCGTGGCCGTCGCCCTGGTCGCCATGGGCATCTCCGCTCCGCGGTCCTTCGCGTGGGTCGGCGCGGGCACCGTGATCTGGGCCGTGATCGCAGCCGCAGCCACCGTGGGCGGCTTCGAAGTCCTCGGCGTCGGCTGACAGGCCGCGACAAGCGCGCCGCCTTCAGTCACCCTTAGAGCCGGGGCGCACACGACCACGTATCGTCAGCTAGAGCAGCGTACGCACGGCGAAGTCCTCGGGGGCGTCGGTGGCGAGTTCGTGACCGGCGGCGGGAACGATCCGCAGTTCGGCGTCGAGAAGCGAGGCTGCGAGGTCTCGGGCGGCGGGGAGGTTGGGACGATCCTTCGCCCCGCACAACACCAGCGCGGTAGCGGTGATCTGGGGCAGGTCCTCACGGAGGTCGACCCGTGCGGCGGCATCGATCAGTGCGAGGAAGCCGGCCTTGTCCAACCCGTCCGGCATCGGCAGGGCCCGGGCCGGGAGGAGGCGCAGGATCGTGCGCTGGAGACGCATCAGTGCCGGGTTGGGCCGGATCTGGCTACCGCTGAGGAGCAGGCCGTCGACCACATCCGGGTGCCGGGCTGCATACCGGGTGGCGATCATCCCACCCAGGGACAGGCCAACCAGCGTCACGGAGGTTGCACCCGCGTCGACGATCCGGTCATGCAGGCCTGCCACGGCGGCGTCGAACCCGAACGGCGACGCCAGATCCGTCGCGGATACGGCGAGAGTCTTCTGCTCTGATAGGCGGGAGACTTGATCGTCCCAGGCCGCGGCGTCCTGTCCAGCGCCGGCGATGAAGACCACGAGATGCGTCACGCCAGCACGGGCGGCCGTCACACGCTCCGGCAGAGCGGTAGTGCTGCGGCGGTGAAGGCTTGGGCCTGCTGGCCGAGGAGGCGGCGGGTCTCACAGGAGGCTTGGATGGCGGCCTGGTCGATGGTTGAGGTTGCGGCTTCGAGCTGGTCGGCGTCCGGGGCGGAGATGGTGATCAGTCCGGTGACGCGGAGGACTCCGTGGCCGGCGGTGAGGTCGGCTTCTTGTTGGAGGACGTCGTCGTACTCGGCGCGCTGGGAGGCGTCTTCGACTTGGCCGATCTTGGCGCGCTGGGCGGCATCGGAGATGTATTCGACCTTCTTCTTGCGGATGTCTCGGGCGGCCTGGTCGGTGCGGCGCGGGGTGTAGATCAGGGAGAAGGTGCGCTGGATGCCGGAGGTCAGCAGCAGGGGTGCGAGGAAGCCGGGGTAGACCAGGGAGCGGGGCCACTCGGAGATCCAGAGGGTGGTGTGGTGGGCGGAGTCGGTGCGGATGTGGTCCCAGGTCTCGGTGACCGCGACGGGCCCGGCGGTGGCCAGGTCGCGGCCGAGTTCGCCGTGCCGTTCGAGCACGGGGCCGACTTCGGGGTCGTAGGCCGAGCGCAGGATGACGGCGAGCTCTCCTGGGGTGAGCCATCCGGTGGGGGTGAGGTCGGCTGCCCTGAGTGCTGCGGTGAGGGTGGTCATTTCCTGGCGCAGCACGGTGGCGGCGCCGCGTAGGCCGCCGCCGGAGGTGCGGATCTGCCGGGCGGCGGCCTTCATGTCCAGGGCGATGGAGATGGTGGTCGCGTGGCGTTCCCCGGCCGGGCCGGCACGCTCGATCAACTCGGCGTAAGTGCTTGCGGCCCACGACCGTCCACCGTTGTCACCGTCGTTGGTGGTGGTGGTGCCGTGGGTGGCCCACCACTCGGCCAGGCCCGTGCCCGAGTCGGGCAGGGTGCGCTCGATGACTTGGACGGTGGCCAGGCGTCCGGAGCGGCAGGCGGTGGCCAGGACCCGTCCCCATGAGGCGACGCGGCGCTGTTGTTCATCGGGGTCGAGCAGGACGAAGGCGCGGTGGGAGATCCCGGTGATCGCGGTGAGGGTGGCGGCGTGGGGGTCGTGGATCATCACCGCCCCGGTCTCCGGATCGAGGTACTCACGTAGCGCGGCGGCATCCCCGGGGAGGGCGAGGGTGCCGGCGGGGCGGGGTTTGATGATCCGGCGCCGGTAGATCAGTTGCCCGCCGGTGGATCGCCATGCCCAGCGCGCGGCGATGGGAACCCATTCGATCAACTTCCGCCCACCCACCGGCACCCAGGTCAAGGCCGCGCAGAGGATCCAGACGGGGGCGGTGTAGGCGAGCAGGATGCCCCCGCCGAGGTAGAGCGCGGCGACCACTGACGCCAGCCCCGCGGCGAGGGTGATCACCTGGGGCAGGGACAGGCCCAGGATGACGCCGCGCTTGGTCAGGCGGGAGAGCTTCACCGCCCGGAGACCCCCATCGTTGTTGTCGTCAGTGTGCTGGTGTCGCCGTGCCATCGCTCAGCCCTCCTTCGATCCGGACTGCTGATCGCCCGCCGCCGGCGGTGTCGGGTTCGGCCTCGCGGGCGGGATCGGCTCCGGGCTCGCCTGCCGCGGCGGCTCCTGCCCGCCCGGAGACGCCGCACCCGTGCTGCCCGAGCCCCCGGTCCCGCCGACGCGGTCAGTGGTTGCGCCTGGAGGTTGGGTGGCTGCCGGTGTCGGGTTGTTGGCCTGATCGGCCGCCTCGGCGTGCCCCTCGGCCTGCCCACCAACCGCGTTCCCGGCTCGAGGCCCAGCAGTCGCCGCCTGGACCCCGACCACGGCCGCCGCCGCGGGCCCTGCCGCCGCAGCCCCAGCGGTGTCTCCACCGCCGGCCGTCGCTCCCGTGCCCGCGCCTGCCCCGGCAGTGCCGGCCGCGGAGCCTGTCGACCCAGCACCCGCACCTGTGCTCGTGCCGGATCCGCTCGCGGAGCCACCGGAACGCCCGGCCCCGCCGCTGCCGGAGTCGCTGGGGCCGTCGAGGACCTTCTTCGGACCCTGGCCACCACCGCTGCCGGTGGGGGCGGGTACGGGGCGGTTGAGGGAGCCTTTGGCTTCTTGTTCGGCGGACATGGCGTGGTACATGTCGAAGCCGACGAAGGACAGGAACTTATACGTCATGTATGGGGCGAAGGCTGCGATGAACAGCAGCACGATCCCGGCGATGGGGTCGGCGATCGAGGCCAGGTCGGCCTCGATGGGTGCGGAGATCTGGGTGATGGCGACCAGGAAGATCACCACGAGCACGAGTTTGGAGAAGATCAGGGCGACCACGAAGGTCGCCCATTTGGAGAACCAGCCCTTCGTGGCATCCCACGAGGCGCCGGCCAGGGCGATGGGGGCGAAGACGACCGCGACGAGCAGCAGCGCGGAGCGGATGATCAGGGAGAACCACACGATCGCGGCTGCGGTGATCATGAGCCCGCCGAGGAAGATGGTCAGGATCGCGCCAACGCCGGGGGCGGTGATGCTGATCGCGAGTAGCCCGGCCGCCAGCAGGGCGATGCGGTCTCCGAGGGATTCCATGGTGTTGCCGCTGGCTTGGACGATCCCGATGGTGAGCTGATCGGTGATCTCCAGCAGCAGCACCACGATCGTGATCACCACAAAGCTCCCCAGCACTGACTTCGCCAGCCCCAGGGCGGCGCGTGAGAGGGCGGTGGGGTCGCGTCGGATCAGGCCGGTGATGAGCTGGAGGCAGAAGAAGGCGAGCATCACGAAGATCGCGATGCCGAAGAGGATGTTGTAGACGCCGAGGTACTCGTCGCTGGTGATGTTGACCATCGTGGTGGAGTCGAAGACCGACCACATGGCCTCGACCAGCCAGCCCGCTGCCGCGCCGATCGCCGAGGCCAGCCAGTCAAAGGGCGCGGAGATCAGGCTCGCCGCGGCCTCGCCCGCGGTGTCGCAGACGGTGGAGATGACGGGGATATCGCAGACACCCATCAGTGGGCCTCCCAATCAGGTGGGGTGGACGGGTGGGTGTTTAGACGGCCTGGCCGACGTCCCAGAAGAAGTTGATCAAGGTCACCGAGGCGCCGCAGATGATCGCCGCCCCGCAGGAGACGAGGACGCCGATCTTTCCCCTGCCCGCCAGGTGGGGGTTGGAGCTGTTGGCGCCGAAGCCCCACACGATCGCCGAGATGATCAACGCGAGCACCGACAAGACCAGGCCGATGGTCATCACCGCACCGACGATGGTGCGCAACTGACCGATACCCGGCAGGCCCGAGTCGTTCGGGCTGATGTCGATCTGCGCCACCACCAGGGCAGAGACTGTCGTGACGGTGTCGGCGGCGAGGGTGAACATGTCCATGGCGGGTGCTCCTTCAACTGGCCAGACGAGTGGTCTCCTCTGGCAGGTGCACACCCGGCCCCGCCTCCGGCACTTAGCCTTTGAGGGTGATGAGCGGATCCACGGGCCTGAGCCAAAACGCCGACGAGGCCCCGGGTACCGCTGGGCCGGCGGCCACGCCGTGGCAGCGCGGGGTGCGCGTGGCTTTCCACGCCATCGCGATCATCGAGGCGATCACCTGGGCTGGGCTGCTGTGGGCGATGTACGCCCGCTACGTCCTCGACGACGACGGGCCCATGGGCTTCTGGGGCATCACCCACGGCAACGCCTTCCTGGCCTTTGTCGTGATCGCCACCGTGGCGGCCCGCACCTTCCGCTGGCAGGCCTGGGAGTGGTTCATCGCCGTCGCGATGGCCGTGCCGCCGTTGATGACCATCCCGCTGGAGATCTGGTACTCCCGCACCGGGCGCCTCGAGCCCCGCCCCCGCTGACTCCTCACTGACCCGGAGGGGGTGTACCAAGGTTTTTGGACAGCTCTCTTTGAGAGAGGATCAAGAGCATGGCATCGGTATCGAGGCGGAAGTTCAGTCCGCAGTTCAAGGCTGAAGCGGTACAGCTGGTCATCCAGTCCGGGCGCCCCATCGTGGAGGTTGCCGGTGAGTTGGCGATCAATCCCGGAACGCTCGGTAATTGGGTTAACAAGTATCGTGCTGAGCACGGCAGCGACGAGAAACCAGAGATGTCACCGGCGGACCACGCCCGGCTGGCCGAGCTGGAGGAAGAAGTGCGTCGGCTGCGGATGGAGAATGAGTTCCTAAAAAAAGCCGCGGCTTATGTGGGTGATCGGTGTCAAGCGGGGGTGTCGTCGAGTCGTTTGAGCAGGGTGTCGTAGACGTCTCGTCGCCGGGTTTGCCCCTTTGCGTCGGCGTCGTCGCGTTGGGCTTGGATGGTGGGTCGGTGCTCGATGGTGGTGAAGAACATCGTGCAGGACTCGCAGATCGTCTCGTAACGGCAGTCGAGCTCGATGGGACGGGCGCAGTAACCGTTGCCGAGCAGCCGTTTGGTGGCCTCGGCGCGCAGGACGCGCATGGCGGGGCCGGCGGCCTCGGCCGGCAGGACGGCGGGCTGGCTGTTGGCGTAGAGCGATTCGACCTTGCGGGTGACGGCGAAGTACTCCTCGGCGACGGTGCGGTCGGCGATGCGGGCGTAGACCATCGTCATCGACAGGTCCCGGTGTCCCAGCAGCGCGGCGATCGCCTCCAGGGACATGCCGCGGTTGATCGCCTGGGTGGCCAGCGTGTGCCGCAGCTGATGGGGATGGACGTGGCCGAGGCCGGCGGCGGTGGCGGTCTTCTGGACGGCCTTGTCGACGCGGGTGGGTGGGATCGGGCGCCCGCGCTCGGTCAGCAGCAGATCGCTGGCCTGCCAGCGCGGCCGGGCGGCGATCCACTCATCGAGCAGGTCCTTGAGCTGGGGGTGCAGCGGAATGTAGCGGTCGGTGTGCAGCTTGCCCACCGGGGTGCGCAGCCAGTAGCCGGTGCCGATCTGCACGACGGCATCGACGGTGAGCCCGAGGAGCTCCCCGCGGCGCATCCCGGTGCGGGCCAGGACGGTGACCATCAGCCGGTCCAGCGGGTCGGGCAGCTGGCGGGCGGCGTTCATGAAGGCGGCGGCCTGAGCGTCGTCGAGGAACTTGGGCAGTGGCTTGTCCAGGCGGGGCCGGTCGGTGGAGTAGACCGGGATGCGGGCCGGGACGTCGTCGTAGCCCCACTCGATGATCCGGGAGAAGAAGGTGTGCAGGTGCCCGATCCGCATGCCCAGGGTCGTCTTCGACAGCAGCTTGCCGCGGTATCCGGGCCGGGTGGCCAGCTCGGTCTTGAAGGTCTCGATGTGCTCGCGGGCGACCTCGGCGACGCAAGTGACCGGCGGGTCGCAGGCCAGCAGGTGGGCGGCGAACTGGCGCAGCGTGGTGTCGAACAGGTGCACCGAGGACGGGCGCAGGCTCAGCGCGCACTGGTCCAGGTAACGCCGCATCGTGGCAACCAGCTGCGGTCCACGGACGGCGAGGTCCTCCCAGGCGACCTCGGGAGCCGGACGCCCGGTCCACCGGCGACGGATGTCTGGGGCGGGGCCCTGGCCGCGGTGAAACATCACTGCATCGAGCCCGAACAACGGCGTGGACAACGACTGTGGCCGGTAGCCGCGCGCGTCGATGACGGCCTCGTGCAGCGCGGTGCGGGCCTGCTGATACTGCGCGGCAGCGAGCTGGTCGGGGGCCGTGCCGGTGATGATGCAGATCTTGGCCAGGTAGGACCACATCCGCCCCGTCTCCGTGGCGCAGAACCCCAGGCTGGCGGCCTGCTGGTCGAACTCGGCAGCCTGGGCGGGGTAGGCGTCGCGGATGTAGATGCCCCAGTGGCATCCGGAGGCGACCACGAAGTCGACGTCGACCGGCAGATGGCAGCGCACGATCGCATGGGCGGCGAACGACATCACCTCGGTGCGCACCGCGCGCCGCGCCGCGATCGATGCCTCAGCCCAGCCCGTCAGGTCGCCGAAGACGGCCATGAACCTGGCCACGCCGATGCGCCGACACTTGCGTGCCGCGGGCGTGGCACCGGCAGCGACGTAGGCGCCGGCAAACTCCTCCAGCGAAGGTGTCGACCTCGACCTCGGCTGCAGATGGCCGGCGAGCGGTTCGCTCAGTGCTTGGCTCATGATCGCTCCTTCGCAGCGGGGTGCTCCTCGTCCTCGTGCAGGGCGTCGAGGATGGCCATGGCCTTGTGGTACTCCCCGGCGAGCCAGTCGTTGGACAGGTGCAGGTAGATGCGGGTGGTCTCGATCGAGGCGTGACCGGCCTGTGCCTGGATCGCTTCCAGCGCCATCCCGGCCTCTCGCAGCCGGGTGAAGCAGGTATGGCGCAGCTCGTGACACGTCGCGTGCGCCAGGCCGGCGCGCTGCCGGGCGCCGTCCAGGATTTGGGGCTCATCCGGATCCAGGGTGTAGGTGGGGTCGGAATCCGCCGGCCTCGAGGAGCGATCGTGCGATGTAGTTGGTGAGGTTGCGGAACCCGAGGGCCGAGCCGCGCAGGTGTTCCAGTCGT
>Ga0079226_10001070_pt1 | contig 20754 bp, 19 predicted proteins | sample Poulit2014_FD_76345 | JGI IMG/M metagenome (GOLD analysis project Ga0079226, IMG submission 76345) | Agricultural soil microbial communities from Georgia to study Nitrogen management - Poultry litter 2014 | ecosystem: Environmental > Terrestrial > Soil > Agricultural land | place: USA: Georgia... | reverse complement strand
CCGTGTAGGAGTGCGACAATTGCGGGAGTAATTTGCACGGCTCAACAACCAAACGATTTCAATCCACGCACCCCGTGTAGGGATGCGACGAGATAGTGCTTTATACTAGCGATGATTTATCGGCGATTTCAATCCACGCACCCCGTGTAGGGATGCGACGGCTTAAATAGCGCCGTAGAGGCGTTTTAATGGCATTTCAATCCACGCACCCCGTGTAGGGATGCGACAATATGCTTTACACTGTTAAAAAACATGTGAATATTTCAATCCACGCACCCCGTGTAGGGATGCGACCACCTATACCATAGACTACCATAGATTACTTACCAGAATTTCAATCCACGCACCCCGTGTAGGGATGCGACCGCTAAGTACTCTGTTACTGACGAGATTGTAAAAATTTCAATCCACGCACCCCGTGTAGGAGTGCGACAATTGCGGGAGTAATTTGCACGGCTCAACAACCAAACGATTTCAATCCACGCACCCCGTGTAGGAGTGCGACTCAAGAATCAGAAGTGATCATTTCGACAGACAATAATTTCAATCCACGCACCCCGTGTAGGGATGCGACAAATAAGTTCGTCATTTTCATATTTCCAACAAGAATTTCAATCCACGCACCCCGTGTAGGGATGCGACGGTCTTGCGATGTACGAAGCTATCGAAAAGCTTTCGATTTCAATCCACGCACCCCGTGTAGGGATGCGACGTATTTTGCTTTTCTTAGTAGTATCGTACATCTTTGATTTCAATCCACGCACCCCGTGTAGGGATGCGACTATTTCTGTCCCTGGATTTGTAAAATAATTTTTTATTTCAATCCACGCACCCCGTGTAGGGATGCGACGAATGTTAAAATGGAATTACTAAAAAATAACATTATTTCAATCCACGCACCCCGTGTAGGGATGCGACTAATGGACAGGTGTATCTGGCTCACCTTCAAAATGTATTTCAATCCACGCACCCCGTGTAGGGATGCGACTGAGTTCGATTTTTCAGAAGGTTTTACACCGACTGAGATTTCAATCCACGCACCCCGTGTAGGGATGCGACTGCGACAGTTAGTGTTTCTGTCAATCTAGAATCAATATATTGATTCTACTACCATTATCAAATCCCATTTTAATACATTTTTGAATGTTTTTAAAGGATTTACCTATAAAAAATGTGCGAACCTCCCAGGGATTTCATGTTCGCTTGGGGTTCGCACACTAGAGTAACTACCTATTTAGGCTATCAATACATCCAGTGATATTTAATATGACCAAGTCTTGCGTCTTTATTTCTGCAACTTTACAACTCTTTTTTATTTGATAAATTGTAGAATAGTAACAGCACTAATTTATTCACTTATTCTAACGACTTTTTGCTTCGATTCTATTTAAAAAACTTCAACTACACCTGTTTATTCATTGAATGATAACAAAATCGAGGTGTACCCATATTAAATTGTAAAAGTGCCACGGCTTTGTACCCTTCTTAATTAATTTCTGATAAATTATTATCAATTCACCTTCTAGAATTCATCCCTACCTAAATTACAAACACTTAATCAATAACAAAGTAGCCAACCTAAAGTTCGAAATCGACTTCCTTTATAACGTACTATTCAACATCCTCAACTAAAATCGTCGCTATTTCTGGGAAGAATGCTAGTATGACAATAAACATGAGCATGATAAAAGCATAAGGGATAACTCCTCTTACAATTTCACTAATTGTATTTTTCTTATCAATTCCCCTTAGCACAAATAAATTTAGACCAACTGGAGGTGAAATTAACGCTAATTCCATGTTAATTACCATAATAATTGCAAACCAAATAGGATCAAAACCAAGCGCTGTAATAATTGGATATAAAATTGGTAATGTAATAACTAAAATCGATACTGTTTCTAAAAACATCCCGAGTATTAGTAAGACAATATTAATCAAAATGAAAATAACCCATTTCGATACATCGAGTGATATTGCATAATTTGTAACCGTTTGTGGAATTTGAACAACTGTTAAAATATAACCTAACAGCATTGCACCAACTATAATAAACAAAATCATAGCATTCGTTTTTACTGTTTCTGTTATTATTTTCTTAAATTTTGCCATGGTTAAATTACGGTACACAAAAATACCAATAAAAAACGCTAATACAACACCTACAGCTGCTGCTTCTGTTGGTGTAAAAACACCAGTATAAATTCCACCGATAATTATGATTGGTAAAATGAGTCCCCAGAACGATTTACGAGTTGCTTCCCATCGTTCACTCCATGTAGCAGGCTCCTCACGAATATGACGCATTTGGAAAGATGAATATGCCATAAAGACTAACATTAAAACAATTCCAGGAATAATCCCTGCGATAAACAACTTACCTACGGATTCACCTGTAACAGTACCGTATAAAATCATCGGGATACTTGGTGGAATTAAAATCCCTAACGTTCCACCTGCTGCAAGTAAACCGAATACATAACGGCGATGATACCCTCTTTTTATCATTTCTGGTAAGGCTACCGTACCAACAGTAATAACGGTTGCCACACTTGATCCTGAGATTGCGGAGAAAACTGTACAAGAAAATACAGTAGCAATAGCTAAACCACCCGGAAACTGCCTAAACCAACGACTTGCCATTTCATACAAATCCGTACCGACTCCAGTTACGACTAATACTTGACTCATCAACACATACATCGGTAAGGCTGTTAATGTAAAATTATCCAACGACTTATAGGAAATGATTGGTATTTGTGCAAATGCGAATGTACCACCGTTAAAAAAGTACATACCTGCGATAGCTAACAAAGCAAGGGCAAAAGCTACTGGTACCCCTATTAGCAATAAGGTACCGAGACCACCTACGAAAAAGACATTCACAAGTGGCCACCTCCCTTATGAATACCACCATCTATAATTTGTAATATAAAGGTAATGATTAATAAAATTCCACCTATCGGTAGTAAAAGTTCTGGAATATACATCGGTATTCTTAGTAACGAGGTTGATGTTGTTCCTAAGGAATATGTTTTCACCACATGGATGAATCCATAAACTGTGAATAAAATACTAAATATTAAACCTAGCGCATTTGATATATAAGCGAAAATCCTTTTCCATGAATCGTTCACTACATTAGTTAATAAGTCTACCGTTATATGGGAATGAGTTCTAACTGCATACGCACCCCCGAGGAAGCAACTCCCAATAACTGCGTAAATTGATAACTCAACCGCAAAGGTAGTTGGCTTACTGAAAAATGATCTTGCAATCACTTCGTAAAAGGTCAATACCGTCATTATGACAATAAACAGACCGGATACGTAAGCGCCTATTCGAATTAAAAAATCGCAACTATTATAGATCTTCTTTAACAATTGGCTACCTCCTATACGTATACGGAAGTTATTCGTTGTCTATAAGTTCAAGTAATTTTTTTCCTAGTTCTCCGGCTACTTTTTCAAATTCCTCCCAGGCTGGCATTGCCTTTTCCTTCCACATAGGAAAATCTTCTTCCGGTACACGATAAACTTCCATCCCTAGATTCTCAAGCTCCTCCGCCGATTCGTGATCTTCCTTTTCAGCTTGTTCACGGATCCACTTTTCGGCTATTTCCGCTTCCTCCATAATTAGTTGTTGGGTATTCTCTGATAAACTGTCCCAGAAATCTTTATTCATTGCGACAATAAACTCTAAGTATGCATAATTATTGATAGTTAAATAATCGGTTACTTCATAATATTTCCTTTGTAACATGGCTGTTGTACCCGATGTTGCACCATCAACTGTATTTCGTTGCAATCCCATATAAACCTCACCACCACCCATAAAAACTGGCGATGCACCATAAGCCTTAATCATAACGGAGGGAATATCACCTATACTTCGAATCTTTAATCCTTTAAAATCATCCGGTGACTTCAATGGATGTTTATTATTCGCAAATTGTACAAAGCCATAGTCCGCAAACATAAGAACCTTTGCACCTTTTTCCTCCATGGCCTCTCTTAATATATCGCCAAGCTCACCATTAAGTGCCTTCCCCGCTGATTCATAGTCTGTAAATGCATAAGGTACATCAAAAATCCCCATCGCTGGAACTATATCTGCCCAAAGTGTGGAGGAATTAACTCCGATTTCAACCCCACCCGACAATAATGAATCGTTCATTTCCGTATCACTCAACAATTGACCTGCTGGGTATACTTGAACATTAACTTTTCCACCTGATTTTTTTGTTACATTTTCTGCAAACTTTTCTACCCCTACAGCTACGTGATGGTCCTGTGGCAAGTTATAGGCCAATCGAATTTCTGTCTCTTCATAATCAGCACTTTCTTTTGATTGATTTACTGCTGATTCACCTGTACTTGTATCCGCCGAATTCGCGGCTTCCTCTCCCCCACACGCCACTAATAATAAAAGTAATCCAAGCAACATAGCACTAAAGAACAATCCATACTTCTTCATGAAAAAGACCTCCCGCACAAAATTATTTTGATATAAAAAACGGAACTGCGCTAAATTAGCTTTATTACGAATTGTTTACTCTGAATATTCCGATATTTAATTTTTCTCCTAATACACCCCCTTCAAATCCAATCTCTATTTAATCGTTCAATTGAGGTTATAAAAATTTTCGTTCAATATGACGAATTCGACCTAACGCCTTATTAGTCGTTAACCTTGTACCGTAATTTGCAGCTTCTATTAACTTTTCCAAATCTATTCCTGTAGAGATTCCCATTCTATTAAATAAATAAACGAAATCTTCTGTCGCTAGATTACCTGTAGCACCAGGGGCAAAGGGGCATCCCCCAATCCCACCGACAGATGTTTCAAATATACGTACTCCCACTTTATAAGCTGAATAAGCATTTGCTAGACCGAAGCCTCGAGTATCATGTAAATGAATAGCAATAGGAATTTCACCAGCTATTTGTAATACTTTTTTCATTAAAAATTCAACTTCACTTGGAATTGCATAGCCAATCGTATCCGCTATCGTGATGCGACTGACACCAAGATTGACAGCATATTGAACACGTTCCAAAACTTTCTCATCCTTAACTTCACCTTCATAAGGACACCCAAAGGCAACAGCAACAGAATAACAAACTTTAATTTCGTCTTCTTTGGCTTGCTCAATCATTTGCTTCAATAATTGATCGTTAGTATCGATAGTCATTCCAATATTTTCTTTATTAAAAGTGTCCGTTGCTGCCGAAACCCAATTCACCTCATCTACGAAACTGTTTCGAGCCCGTTCATAGCCTTTTTCATTTGGTATTAGTGCTGTTTTTATTAAGCCCTTCTCATCTTTAAACTCACGCAACACCTTTTCAGCATCTTGCATTTGAGGTACCTTTTTCGGATGGACGAAGGATGTTAATTCAATATGATCTATACCGGATTTAATTAAGTTTTTAATATGATTTACTTTATCTTTTGTTCTAATAAATTGCGTTTCATTTTGAAAGCCATCTCGTGGACTCACCTCAATTACTTTTATCCTTTGCATATTAAATGATTCCTTTCTCTTTTAATTCATGTAATTGATCCGGTGAAAAACTTAATAATTCTGTGTAGATCTTTTCATTATGTTCGCCAAGCTTAGGACTAAGTTCACCAATCGTGCCTGGTGTTTCTGATAATTTAGGCACGACTCCTGGGACCCGTAGCTTTTTTCCATCTGGTAAGGATACGGACTTAATCATATCTCGTTCTTGATAGTGTCTATCCTCGATAATATCTTTAATTGTATAAATAGGGCCGACCGGTACAGAGGCTTTATCTAAAATTTCTTGTGCCTCTTGCATTGTATGTTGTTTTGTCCATGATTCAATTTGTTCGTCTAAATAATCCGCATTTGCTACTCTTCCTTGATTCGTTTGATATTCCGGATCATTCGCTAAATCTTCCCGACCAATAGCTTTCATTAAACGTTTGAAAATACTATCACTATTTCCTCCAATTACAAGATAATTTCCGTCCTTACAAAGATAAGTATTAGAAGGTGCAATACCTGGCAAAGTACTTCCAGTTCGTTTACGGACCTTTCCAGTTAAATCATATTCCGGAACCATTCCTTCAAGTAAGCTGAAAACAGCTTCATTAAGTGCTACATCGATTTCCTGTCCAGTTTTGTCTTCGCTAGTTTCCCGAACTCGTAATGCCATTAACGTCCCAATGGTGGCATAAAGTCCAGCAATCATATCACCAATAGCAATTCCTACTCGTACCGGTGCCAAGTTAGGGTAACCAGTTAAATAGCGTAAGCCACCAATCGCTTCGGCCACACTACCAAATCCTGGTTTATCTCGATAAGGACCTGTTTGTCCATATCCAGAAATACGAGTAAAAATGATACCCGGATTAATCTCCTTTAGATTCTCATAACCTAGATTCCACTTTTCGAGGGTTCCTGGCTTAAAATTTTCTAAAACAACATCTACTTTTTCTACTAATTTTTTTACAATTTCTTGCCCTTCTTTTTCACGTAAGTTTATTGTTATCGACTTTTTATTTCTTGCTTGAACATACCACCATACAGACGTGTCCCCATGCATGACACGCCAATTTCTCAAAGGGTCACCAGTAGTTGGTTCCTCTACTTTAATAACCTCTGCCCCAAATTCAGCTAATATTTTTCCTGTGAAAGGGGCAGCTACTAAGTTTCCTAACTCTAGTACTTTTACACCTTCCAATGGTCGTCTTTTCATTGAGATAGTCCCTCCATTACGATTAATCAAAAGCTCATTTCATTAGGTTAATCTCGAACAATTACATTGATATACAAATAAACTTACACTAGCAAACCGCCTAGTTATAGCATTTTGAAAGAAAGAAGTTTATTTCTTTTACCGTCCATTTTTTTAACAATGCTACAATTAGAAATAACCGAGTCTTTTCACTTGTCGTTCGACTATAAATTACGCCTAAATTACGTAACTGAATTTCCGCTCCAACCATGCCATAAGTATTATATAAAAGAAAACCAGAAGAAGTGCGTGGTACCATGGCGATAATTATATCTTTTTCAATCGCCTGTTTAATTGTGCTGATTCAATTTGGAGGCAAATCCCATGCCTTCTATCACAACAGCGTTATAACCCTCTGCATTAGCTTCTTTCAGAAATATATCCCCCGCATCAGCATAACTTTTATAACTTATGCAATTAAATGCATCCGTTATTACTTTTTATCATCTTGGGAGCGCTTACAAAAAGTGGTCATAAAAATTTTGTCGGAAAATCTTCAAGCACGAATAATGTTTTCAACATCAAATGCCACAAATTGTGTTTTGCATGATTTAAAATAAGACCCTGCACACTTTGTGTGAATAGGGCAATTTCAATACATAAAGTGATATTATTGTATTAGGTGAATGATGATGACTAGTTTTGGAAAACGTCTACGTTTCCTTAGAATTCAAAATCAATTAACACAAAAAATGTTAGCAGACTACTTAAATGTAAGCCCGAGTACAATCGGCATGTATGAACGCGACGAACGTGAACCATCTTTTAAAACTCTGATTTCTATTGCTGAATATTTCAATGTTTCAATTGATTATTTATTCGCTTATAAATTAGATAAAAAGTATTCACATCCACATTTAACCGATAGTGATTTACATTTACTATCGCTAAAAAGAAACTATCCAGAGTTATTTGACTACATTGAAAATGCATCAGCAGAAGAACTTAAGAAATTACATGAAATCATTAAAATAATTCAATAATCCCCTCCCGTTTATTTTTTATTAAGTTACCGATTTGGTAACCATTAATATAATAAAACATTTTTATTATTTTGTCAAATTCATATGGGGTCAACATAAAGAGGTGTTGCAATGACAAGTATTGGGAAACGTTTAATTAAATTACGAAAAAAACGCAACTTAAAACAAAATGAAGCTGCTGAATTAATCGGCATTTCAAAAGTAAATTTATCGCGCTATGAAAATGAACACCGCAATCCTAGTTCAACTGCATTAAAAAAATTAGCTGATTTTTATGAGGTCACACCCGCCTATCTTCAATATGGCGAGAGAAAAAGCAAGTTCGACTTCCTAGACGACATAACAGACGAAGAAGCTGCGTTATTAAAAAGTTATTTACAAAAAATAAGAAATGAAAAACAATAATTATATGACAAAAGATTTGAAACAAGTTTTATCAAAATTGCAACTAGTTTTCCTTTTTAATTATGCATTGAACAATAAAAGTACATAATTCCTGTAATCTTCGGCTATATAAAAAATGGACTGAGTTCCTTAGTTAATTAGGAACACAGTCCATTCTATTTTTTTGCGTTTATTTTGCTTCAATTCCTCAATCGTCTGAACTTTAATTTATAAGGCCAAGTTCGTAAAAAATGGAATATTACCTATTTGAAATACGTCTTTAGAAAAATTCGTTTAATTACTATCCAAGTTCTTTCTAATTGGTATTTTCGAATGCTTGTAGTTCAATATGTTCAATCCACGCACCCCGTATAGGGATGCGACGTTTTTCTTATATTTATCTTCTTCTTTTTTATATAGATTTCAATCCACGCACCCCGTATAGGGATGCGACCAGAGCCGGCAGTTATTGACACGGGTGGAACGTATATTTCAATCCACGCACCCCGTGTAGGGATGCGACAAATAAAAACATGGTTATATAATAGTATATTGGAGATTTCAATCCACGCACCCCGTGTAGGGATGCGACTGCGACAGTTAGTGTTTCTGTCGTTCCAAAATCAACATATTGATTTCACTGCCATTCTTAAATCCCATTTTAATACATTTTTGAGTGTTTTTAAAGGTTTTACCTATAGAAAATGTGCGAACCTCCCAGGGATTTCATGTTCGCTTGAGGTTCGCGCAAAGTTTTTTTCGTGTCTTTAATTCCCTGCTCGCTTGAGCTTCAACCACAAGGCTAGATTAGTCACAAAAGGTAGCGACATGTTTGAACCGTATCTTTCAAATAGTTCTACCACTTTTCGCTCGAAGTTTTTATAATCCGACTCCTCCTGCAATGGTTTGTGAATCGATTCACCAAAGGGAAAATAAATTAACTTACTACTTTCCCATTTATCTTCCGCTTGTTTCCAACGCTCGACAATTTGCTGGTAAGATAACTTCGTTTGCATAGCGAAAAAAATCTCTGGTTTTCCACCTCGTAATAACTCTCGAGTCAAACCGAGGAATTTAATACTCTCATCCACAATTTCGTTCCTCATTAGACCCAATTCCTCAAGCCCTTCCCTTATAATAACATGTTCTTGAATAGGCCTTCCATCAGCCACGTCATTCGCTGTAACAGCACCGGAAATTGATGTAGCTAACTCTAAGGGCGCATAGCTTACTTCCTTCGATCTGACAGGAATAATTAAATCTCCTTCTGGCGTAAATACTAATACATTTACTCCGATATGGTTGGCTAATAATGACTCTTCAAAGGGTTCTAACTTGCCTTCGGGGTGAACTACTGTTCTAATTGGTTCCCTATTTTTCGGTTTATAATCTACTAGTAGATTTGTATGTAAATAGGTTTCGTAATAAACTGGTTGTGTATGAAAAATATGAGTGTCGTTTTCCTTTTCTAATTTATATAATCTTAAATTTTCATTATTTATGTATTTTACACCTTTAACCATTGTGTTAAAGGCCGGACTTGTCTTACTTCTGAATTGATCTTCTAATTCGAAAACTGACGATTCAAAACGAAATATAAAATACTTTGAATTCAATTGCTCTTCCGTATTATCTAGTACGAGCTTTTGAGGTAACGGCTCAGTTTTATTGTTGAAAGTTAACTTCAATAAGTTATCCTTTTCATTATGATAGTAAGCAATCAGCTCATCTAGTTCTATATTTAAAAATCTATTTATTGGATTTTTCCTCATTTTTTCATATAAAACACCTATCAATTTTGTAGGAATAGGAATTGGTAAAGCAAAACTTGTTATAAAATCTAACGAATCCGAAATCAACGCACGCTTTATATCTTCACTCGACAATTAGTTCACCCCATAATTTTCACTATTTAATAGGTAAATATTATGCTTCATCATTAGATATTAGTTCAGTATATTTTGTGTCCTTTTCACCATAATAATATAATAACATTTTATAACAATTATTAATGAACTTTTGAGGAATGTATATCTCATTCTTATATATCACTCGTAATCATGTGTTAGGAAATGGTATCAAAGTAATTAACTCTATTGTTGTTTCTACTAGCTCATTCAATAATTAATCAAATATCCCTTTATAAAGATTAGATTTATAAAATAAAACACTTGTCATTACTCCTACTTCCATTAGTATCTCTCTTGTATGTAACCTTTATCTAATAACACCTTTTTTTATAACTCTTTTACTTAAATACACTGCCATTAAGATTAATCCTACATTTAAAAAAACGCCTGCAATGCTAAACATAGCAATAGTTGCAACATCACTCTCAAACAATATAAAGCCTAACCATATAGCTAAAACGCGTACTACTAATCCAAAAACTGTATAGTATAAATGAAATTTCTGTGCATTAATTACGGCTAGTGCTCTAGTAGCAGGTCTATTCGAGAAGTTAGTAATCGACCATAAAGCAATCCATCTCGCATACTCACCGGCCACCACCCATTCAGCACCAAAAACAAAAGCAAACAATATAGGACCAACCAATATTACTGTTCCAAAAGGGATTATGGATATTAATAACAATACATTAGTTGTTCTTATAATCATTTTTGAGATATCTAAACCCTTATTAAAAGCCTCTGTTATTTTTGGATAAAATACATCACCTACCGCATTTCCTACCATCTGAGTTGGTAAGCTTAATACTGTTCTTCCGATACTATAAAATCCTACTGTTGCAGGACCAAAAAATACCGTCAACATTAATGTTGGTATTCCGTGAGTTAATCCAGTAATTAAAGACTCAGGAGCTCTAAACATTGGAAAATCTCTATACTTTTTAGCTAGTTTTAATAAACTAATGTTATTATTTTTATTACTTTTCCTAAATAATTTTGATGGACTCTCATATAGCATCATCAACAATGCTCTTATAGCGTAACTTAACGTTGTTAATACAACTAATACAAATGCATGTGGGTAAAAATAGCCAAATCCTACTTTGCTTCCATTAGTTATTACAGATTGATAAAAAGTTGCTTTTGCATTAAGCACAAATTTATTATTTCTAATAAACCACTGATTCATAATTTGCATTATACTTGCGAAAATGATCACTAGAGGAATTAGATATAAATAATTTGCTATTCCATGTAAATTTAATATATTAATAATATGATTTTGAAATAAAATAAGTGTTAACAATGTAATTAATGACATTATCAAAGATACAATAAAAGATAACTTCATTAATCCCTTCGCTTCAACCTCATGTTTAGGTAAAACTATTGCTATTGGGTAAGTCAATGCTGCTATTGGAACAATTATATTTATGATTGCTGAAAATGCGCCTAATACACCAAAAGCCTCCGGGCCATAAAATCGAGTTATTAGCGGTGAGGCTAGCATTGTTATAAGTTGCGCCCCTGCTGTACCAGTTGAAAGAGCTAATACATTTTTCAAAAATGAATTGGTTTTTAGTTTTTCAAATATTTTATTCATAATTTGTATCCTTCAACCTTATTTATTTGATGTAGTTTTATAAAACTGTCCCATATATCTTTATTAAAATACCCTAAAGTTAACAATAAAAATAAATTATTCATACGATAAGCTTCAGTTAATCCACCAATTAAAATAGAGAAAATTCCAATAATGATTAACGTTGTTATTAAATTACCTGTCCTCTTAGCTTTAAAACCTACTATTATAAAAATCAAAATAAATAAAAATAGAGAAATAAGGCCATTATCTAATATTATTTGCAAAATCATATTGTGTGCACGAAACTCTCTATTTGTAAAAGCAACATAAGTATTATTCCCATGACCTATCCACTTTGAAACTTCAATATATTCAAACACTCTTTCCCAAATTACTGTTCTACTAGAAAAAGTCATATCCTTTCCTAGGAAATTTTCAATAAAAAATTGGAAGAAGCTAGAATTATTGATTCGTATGATACTAAACCAAAGGAAGATATAAATAATCGATAATGTAAAAAATGAATACAATTTTCTGTTGATTTTATTAAAAACTATGATAATTGAAATTGTCAAAAATAAAAAAGAAACAACTGCTGTTGCTGACCATGCTAAAAAAATTGTTATTAAGGCTAAAGTATAAGCGATCCAGCTCTTATATGTGATTTTTCTATTGCGATAAAAATCGTAGATAAAAATTAATATAACTCCAGGAATAATATAGTATGCAAATTGATTCTCAATACCTAAAAACCAAGCTTCCCTATATTCACCATCTCTGGGATTATCTAAATAAAGCCCATTAGGAAATAAGATATAACTTAATGTATTCAAAAGTATATATGAATAAAACACAACGTATAATGACTTTAGTAGTGATAAAGTATACTGACTCACTATTAAATTAATTAATAAAACAATTGATAAAATCTTAAGATTATTGTATAAATCAAGAACTCCATCCAGTAGAAAGTAACTAGTATACATATTAAAAGTTAAAAACAAAACAATTAATAATACATAGATGTTAATTTTTTTTTTAAAAAGTGTATAAATTGTCAGAACGATAAATAAAACAATGGTCAACATTTCATTTATTTTAGCAAACACATCGAAGTTACTAAAATAGCTCGGAGGCAATAGAATTAAAATTAATATTAAAATTAGAATACTAGAATATTTTATACGAATCTCTTTGCTCATTTTATATAATACCTCCATGAAACATTACAGTTCGAAATCAGATTTTTCGGGTAGAATCAAATTAAAACAGTGAGTTAACTCACTTTTGACCTTTTCAAAGTTAGTTATATTAACTGTATCATTTAAACAAATTAATTTATATTTCTGATTGATAATAGCATCAATCGCATCCTGATTGTCATCACTTAGCATGAAATTCTTTCTATCATTTATACTTTTTGTCTCAAATTTATCGGTTGCCAATAGCTCTATAATTACTAGCTCATAATATAAATCACAAATAGATAATTTAAACTAGAGGTTATATTTCATACTTCGATTTATCTGGGAGTATTTTTTGAAAACTATCCTTTAGATTTTTTTGTATTTGCTTAAAGTTTTCTTCTCTGAATACTCGATCATTTATACAAATCATCTTATATTTTTGATTCGATATTGCTTCATAAGCTTTTTTATTCACGTCTTTTCCATTTTCAAATGACTTTAAATTAAATCTCTTACCAGTACGAATCCTTCTTGGTGTAAATTCACCTTTAACTATCTGCCAATAAGACATTAAAAAATGATTCACATCACCAGATTGTCGAAATTTATGAGTGCAAGTTTTATCTAACACTTCCTCTTCAATATCCCATAAAGTTTCATAAGTTTCTTTTTTATAAGAGTAAGGAATATGATAAGATTTAAACCCAGTAAATTTAGGCCATGGTAAAAGATAAATAGTCTTTAACACATCTAAACCATATTTAAAGTTGAACCATTTTGTGAAATTGTTCATTAGAACTTCATTTTTATTAAAGTAATAGTTTATGATTGCCGTATTATATATTGGAGCCATGAACATTCTCTCTGAACCAATTATATTATTTCCATCTTGGTCTTTTCCTACAAAGGTATTTAGGTTTAATGAAACAGAGTCACATGGTAGACCTTTTTTGAAAAAGTCCTCTTCTTTTACTTCTCTTGTGAGAAACATATCATCATTAAAATACACGAAATTTTCGGAAAGATTTGGTATCCTATGTAAATTCAAATCAATAGCTCTACTACTAAATGTAGGGAGGTATTTTTCAGGGATAAAATCTTCATGTTTTACAATTTTAAGCTTTGGATGTTCTGTATTTAACCATCTTGGTAAATGTCCAAATGTAACAAAATAAACTTTATTTACCCATGGAGCAAACTTTTCAATACCACGAAATAGATAGTGTAATATATCCCAATCTCTATATCTTGTTTTATTTATATCTGATGCCTTACTAGGAGTATACCTATTCTTTATTTCTTGCCATTTAGGATCATTACCATCAACCCAGGTTATTACAAAATCTATCTTTGTATTCAAGTATAATCACCTACATTTATTATTACATTAGTTAATATGCCCGATTCAATTCATTGCTTTCATAAACTATAAGCTATTTAACCTTAATAGTTATTAATAGGATTCTCAAAAAACACCGTAGTCCATTTCAAACAATTATTAATTATAAATTTGTTAGATTAACTAGTGTCTATAGATAGAAATACATTCTATAAGATCATAATCTTTAACAAAACAAATAGCTTCCAGATACCAATAATATTTTATTTTAGACTTATACATTAGAAAGTTAATTGAAGTTATATTCAATACTACTATTTAGAAACTCTAAAAGAGGTAATTCACACATAATATCTCCTAAAAAGCTGATTTTTACTAGATTCTCTTCCATGTAATCACCTCTCAAAATAAAAATACCTTTATTATTCCTCCATCAACCAGTTTGTTTTTCCAGCAATCGTTTGTTTTAATTGATCTACTTGCTTTATTTTCATAGACGATAATCTTGGATCTACTTGTCCTAATCGTTTTCTAATTTCTTGAATATCGTCATCATTTACTTTTTCATTACTCCTGACATAAATAGTATACACTTTGTCCTTCGTATACCTTATTTGATAAGCCGCTATTTTTTCTGAAAACTTAATTGCATGTGTAATTCCCTCAGAATGAATTGGTGTTCCATCTTCAAGGATTAGAAAATCATTATCCCGACCCTTTATTTCCTTGAAGGAATATACGCTAATTCCATTCTTTTCACATCCACTTATTATGTCACCTAATTCATAACGTATCAGTGGAAATGCTCTATTGTACAGCGTTGTAATTAAGATTCTTCCTTGATTAGATGACTCCCCATATTCATCTACACTCTCAATTAAGTTTCTACGCCAAATAACTTTAAATGTTCCATCTGGATGCGTATGTGCCATAAGATTCGCTTCCATAGAGCCATATTCCATACCTACTGGGCAGCCAAATATACTGGAAATATATTCTATATCTGATTCATTTTCAAACCCTTCTGCAGCACCCATTACAGCTTTTAAATTTAAACGATGAAATTCTGATTTTCGATCTTCATTCACTCTAGCTAATATATTAATTGCTTTACTATAGCCGATAATATAATCTGGCTTAAATTCGATAATCTGTTTGCCAGCTTCTCTTAGTCTTTCTTCGGATAAATCATATGCAGAAAAGCGTTTGAACCCTATTAATGGAAGGCCTATACTGAATTTTATTTGGTTTTTTAACCTTGTCAGACCAGTTCCCAAAGTATGTGAATGTCCCCATAACCTAAACATACGATCGGATCTTTTAATGTTATAAAAGCTTCTCGCATACCATATACTTGATTCATATAGCTTCCCCTGTTCGTTCCAAATTGGAAATTGTAGCGGTGTTCCTGTAGAACCCCCTGTAGAACTCCACTTATCAGCAGGTTTTGATTTGTTAATAAATAATTCTATATTTTCTCTAACATACTCACGGCTAATAATCGGGAATTCTTTAAAGTCATTAATACTTGTTATCTGCTTTGGCACTCTTTTCTCTTCTATAAGCTTTTTATAATATGGGACATTTTCTTGTATTCCTTGCCATATCTGATTAAATGCTTCTAATTGAACCTTCTGAATTTCAGATTTTGAAATGCTACTATAAAAATCTATTTCCTCTTGTAATTTTGGTCGTATATTTCGCTCTCTAATATAAGAGAAAAGATTCATTGTCTTACTCACTCACTATACTTAAATTTTATTTTCTTTTTCATTTAATGCTAAACGATATCGTCGTCTTACTTTGTCTACACCCCAGTGAAATAAAAATGAAGGTGCCCATGGACTACATGCATACTTTCGTTCAGGTTCTTTAAAACTTGAAATAATGCCTTTCTGTTTCAATATAATTTTCATAATATAAATAGAGTATTTCAAAGAATGTATAATATAATCAATATTTTTCTTTCTAAGCTTTTTATTTCTTTTATAAAATATTTCAAACTCTTTAAAGTTAGTGGCAGGCATTATTCGTTTTAAATAAGTTAAATTTAAAAACCGAAGACTACTAGCTACGCCCCCATCTTTTTCAACACCAAAATAATCACGTGGAATACCTTTTTCCTCTACTATTCTTCTAGGAATAGGTCGATCATAATCATTACCTAAAGACCAGGGTTTCATTTCCTCTGAATTTGAAATTGCATGAATATCTTTATGACTTTGAACTGCGAAAAACGGGATTACTACAAGATTGAATCCCGCTCTCAAACGGAATTCTTTTCTAGCAGTGCCTGGAAAAAAATGTCTGAGAATTTTTGTGTTAGGTTTTACATTCTTATCCCAAACCCAATCACCGTGCCCTCCACTTAAAACAAATGTTCCTTCTAATTCATCTTCTACAACAGAAAAGTAAAGTGAAGTGCCCAATTCACCATTTGCTACAAACTCTTCAGTGTTGGTCATATCTAAATAGTTAAGCTCTTCTTTTTCTATGATATTTTCATAACCTAATAATTCAACAATCGGTTTTCCTGAGTCAACTCTATTTTTTTTCGACTCAAATACAACAGCCTTATTACAGCCAATCTCTCTACCTAACGTTGCACACATTGGTGAATCATATCCATTAGACACAAAAACAATTGGGTCATACCTTTTAATCCTTTGGTCTGATGTAAAGTTTCTATTTATTTCTTTTAACTTTTTAATCAGAAATGAATAGTATTCGTTAAAGTTTTTAAAGCTTGGTGGATTATTTTTGGTCTTTCTCTCGATATTCAAATTAGCATCTACTTCTATATTTTCAAAGTAATGCAATTCCATTTCCTTTCCATTTTCTAATGGAATATGTCTCTTATAGTCATATATACCATCAGAAATTGTCAGAATATCATGTTCATAGTGAGCATAACTTAAGTCTAAATCCTCACCTGTTACCTCTAACAAAAAAGATATAGAGTTAGAAAAGAAATAAGTGTCATCTGTTCTTATAGAGTAAATCGCCTCTAATGTATTACACGGAGTTACAAGCGTAACTTTATCATCGCTTACTATACCACCGCTTCCCATAAACACTACCGATTTATCAAAGGTGGGATTGTCAAACTCATCGTCCCATGCACCTTCCACAAAAAAATTTTTACTTTTTTCTACCCAACTACCACATATCAATTCCACCTCGGTTTCATTTTTATTAATTTTTATTAACCATGATAATTTCGGTAATTGTTCTAATCGTGTAATTTTAAACTTCACTTTTTCAACCTACCTTTAAGCATTTCATAAAAAATTAAAATAAACTTTGTTAATGGTGTTTTCTTTTGTGGTTATTTTATGAGTATTCGATCATATTTCAACATTGTTTTGTTTGCCTCATAACTAAATGTCTTATAACAACTATTTTCTTGATTGTGTAAATTATTAACTATATAAGACATATAGTCACATCCCAGTTCGTATGCATGAGGGTAACCTCCACCAAATCTTGGGTTTATTTCAGAAATAAAATATTTACCTCCATACTCAAAACAATCAATGTCTATAGGACCGATAAATTCTGTTTGATTAATAAACTTCCTTATTAAATTTTCAATTTCCTTATTATGTACTGATATCGACTTATCTGTTTCACCGGCACGCATTCGAATTTTTTCCTTAATAAATAAATCGACTAACTCACCGGATATCATATCAATATATACATCGATACCAAATTCCCTATCCTTGTAGAAAGGTTGGATAATTTGATTGGGAAATTTATAAAAAGCCTCTCTTAACTCCGCTTCATTTTCAACTATGTAAAGACCTATACTAGCGCTTCCTCTAGCAGGCTTTACTACTAATGGATACGATAGTTTACCTTTGTTCAATAAGTTTATTACTTCATCTAAATTATTGTATGTCGGTACTGTCGGAATGCCTTTATCCGTTAAATACTCGAAAGTTTTATACTTATCAAAAGAAATATCGACAAATTTATAAGGTGATAATACTAGTTGAATATTTTTTTCATCAAATACATTTTTATGCTTCGCTAATAATTCTAGTTCTGGATCAATTAAAGAAATAATTGCTTGTACATTATACTTTTCACATAATTCTAGTAATATTTGAATATAATTAGGTTCATCAATCCTTGGAACAATTTCATAAGCATCAGCAAAATATAAAGCTGGTGCATTGATATCGCAATCTGTAGCAATGACTTTTCCATCATTTTTTTCTACTGCATTTTTGAAGTATTCTATGATCTTTACTCTTCGGCCTGCGCTAGTGACTAAAATGTTCATCTTATCCCTCTTTAAAACATTCTGCATAGTTAAACAATAACGGTGTTCCGCCAGTATGTATAAATAGTATATCTTGACCAGTTATATTATTTTTCCGAATCATATCTAGCATTCCATAGAAAGCCTTTCCCGTATATACAGGGTCAAACAATATACTTGATCGTTTAGCTACTTTTTTTATCGTTGTTAAAATCTCTGGATATATATCGGCATATCCTTTGCCTACGTACTGGTCGATAAAGTTAACATCTGCATTGAACTTATGCTCTGTTGAGTAATTCTTTAAATAAGTTCGAATACTATCTTGTATAACTTCCGTCCCCCGCTCTTTATGACGAGCAACACTAATACCTATAATATTTTTGTCAGCTTTATTAAGTAAATTACCTACAATTAAACCCGCCTGTGTCGTTCCAGTTCCCGAGGCGTGGAATATCGTATCAAAGTTAACTTGAAAGTCTTTTTCTTGTTGAATAATTTCATCAAAGGCAAGTTTATAAGCATGGGTCCCTAAATCTCCATGGCCTCCACCTTGAATAAAATAAGGTTTATGCCCTTTTTCTTCTAGTTTTTTTAAAGTTTGCTCGATTGTTTCGGGAACTTCATTCGGATCCGTCCAAACAATTTCTGTATCATATAAATCATAAATTAAATAGTTCCCATTAAAATTGACCTTATCTGCTTTAGCTAATATTAATAACACATTGAAGCCTAATTTACGTGCCATCGATACTGTTAATCGACAGTGGTTAGATTGTGCGGAACCATAGGTAATTATATAATCAGCTTCTATTTCTCTTGCTTCTTCTAGGAATAGTTCTAGTTTTCTTACTTTGTTTCCACCTAAGGTTGGCTCTGTTAAATCATCCCGCTTTATATAAATATAGTTGTTGTTAAATCGATCATAATATTGAATAGGTGTTGGATAGTTATTAAATTTGATTTTTGTCATTTTAAAACCTACTTACTATTTCTATATTCTAGGTATTCGTCTTTCAAGATACCCATAATGTAACGGCTTCTCAACTCACCATGAGATAAAATATCCTCTCTCAATAATCCTTCTATTTTGAAGCCTACTTTTTTGTTTAATTCTAGCATTGGTTGATTTTCTTCCCACACATATGCATATACCTTATTTAAATTTAATTCGTCGAAAGCATAGTTTAAGAGCACTTCCCTAATTTCAACACCTAAACCCTTACCTTGATAGTTTAAGTTACCTATTCCCATATAAGATTCAGCTTTACTATTTTTATAATCAATTCCTATTAATCCACCATATCCAATTGGTGTATCAGTTTCTTTATCACAAACAATAAAGTCTTTGCGAGTTGGATTACCTGCAACATTTTGTAACCATTTTCTCGTCCCTATCTCTGATAAGGGATAGTCGAAATTTAAGGTATGTCGAAATTCTGGGTTGTTAATCCATTCAACTTTATATGGAACATCTTTTTCTTCCATTAAACGTAGATAAATTCGTTCGCTTGATAACAATTCAATCATCCTTCACCTATATAATAGACCTTATAAGCATAAAGGCTTCTGCATTTTCAACGCAAATTGTTGAGCCCCTTACCTCAGATAAAGATCTTATTGCTGTTAAAGACCTCGGATGAGGAAAATCATACAATTGTGATTCATAACACTTCATTGCTTCTATCTTCATATCTATTGTTTCTGTTATATCTACAAAAACATTTGGAATAAAAGTGTTATCAACAGATGGTATGTTCCATTCTGTTTCAGATAAGGTTTCATAGGCATAAATAGCTTTTACTTGGGGACTATCTACCGGCCTTAATGCAACCATTGCACTCTCGGCAACCATAGCATGGTCTTTATGCATGTCTCCTTTATGAGGAATATATGCTATATCTGGTCTAACCTTTTGTGTAACATCATGAATAGCTCTATTGAGCTCAATCATCGGCATTGTAGTTAACCCTACCACTGGTAAATCTAAAAAATAAGTCTCTTTAACTCCTAGAATTTTGTGCGCTTTTAAGGCTTCATTCTTAATTACTTTAGCTCGTTCCTCGTTTTTACCAACTGTAACTTCACATACATATACTTCATGACCTTTTGATACATGTTTTGCTATAGTCCCACCAACACCCAAAACTTCATCATCATTATGAGGAGCAAATACTAACACTTTCACCTGTGACACCTCTTTTATTTTGGCTCTACACTAAATAGTGTTGGTGAAAGAAATCACCAGCACTATTTTTATTAAAAAAAATAGAAAACAAGTGATTTCCCTTGTAGAATAAAAGGCGACGAAACCATTATCCAAGGGGGG
>Ga0079226_10001069_pt1 | contig 20776 bp, 17 predicted proteins | sample Poulit2014_FD_76345 | JGI IMG/M metagenome (GOLD analysis project Ga0079226, IMG submission 76345) | Agricultural soil microbial communities from Georgia to study Nitrogen management - Poultry litter 2014 | ecosystem: Environmental > Terrestrial > Soil > Agricultural land | place: USA: Georgia... | reverse complement strand
TTTAGAAGCAAGAGGAACTTAAACTTGTATTATAGATTCATGAATTTTATTCTTTGATTTACAGAAATTAAAAAATAGAATAAAAAAATATAATTGAATACTTTACAAAAAAGAAAGATAATGTTATACTATTATTACATCCCACATGGGGTGGGGTGATTAAAATTTTTAAAAAATATAAAAGTGCATAAACATTTAAGTATAGAAACATAGAAAGGGGATGCAATATGTCTATTAAAAAGAGTAATATAGATGTTTTAGGAATGACTTGTGCCGCTTGTTCAACGAGAGTGGAAAAAGCTCTTCAAAAAAAAGAAGGAATTAAATCAGCGGTGGTTAACCTTGTTGGACAGAAGGTTACAGTTGAATATAACTCTGAAAATATTACTATAAAAGATATAGTAGAAACAATAGATAAAACTGGTTATGAAGTTCCACAGGAAAAGGTAGTTTTATTAATAGAAGGAATGACTTGTTCAGCTTGCTCATCTAGGGTAGAAAAAGCTTTAAATAAAGTAGATGGGGTAGAAAAGGCTAATGTAAACTTAGCTACTAATAAAGCAAATATAAATGTCTATGGTGGAAGTATAGAAGCTGATGAGTTAGTAAAAGTAGTGGAAAACACAGGCTATAATGCAGAAATAGAAATTAAACCTGATATAGATAGAGAAAAAGAGGCTAGGGAGAAAGAAATAAAATCCCTGAAAACATCTTTTATTATATCGGCTATTCTTAGTATACCCCTATTTTCAGCTATGTTTTTCCACATGGCTGGGGTGGAAAATATTCTTACTAATGGGTATTTTCAATTAGCATTAGCTACACCAGTTCAATTTATTATAGGTTATAGATTTTACAAAGGTGCTTTTAATTCTTTAAGAGGTGGAGGGGCCAATATGGATGTATTAGTATCTATGGGTACCTCTGCAGCTTATTTTTACAGTATATATAATCTAATAAAAGGGGTAAATGAATATTATTTTGAAGCTTCAGCAGTAATTATTACATTAATATTACTAGGTAAAACATTTGAAGCAGTAGCTAAGGGAAAAACTTCTGAAGCAATTAAAAATTTAATGGGGTTACAACCTAAGACAGCAAGAGTAATAGTAGATGGAGTAGAAAAAGATATTCCTATAGAGGAAGTTGAAGTTGAAAATATAATAGTAGTTAGACCAGGAGAAAGAGTACCTGTTGATGGAATAATAGTTGAAGGAAATTCAGCTATAGATGAATCTATGATTACTGGTGAAAGTATTCCTGTAGAAAAGAAATCTGGGGATGAAGTAATAGGCGCCACTATAAATAAATTTGGGACCTTTAAATTTAAAGCAACTAAAATAGGTAAAGATACTGCTTTATCTCAAATTATAAAACTTGTAGAAGATGCTCAAGGTTCTAAAGCACCAGTTCAAAGGTTAGCAGATAAAATATCTGGGATCTTTGTACCAGTAGTTGTAATTATAGCAGCTATAACTTTTCTGCTATGGTATTTCATAGGTGGAGATTTTTCAAAAGCTTTAATTAATGCAGTATCGGTATTAGTTATTGCTTGTCCATGTGCTCTTGGATTAGCTACACCCACAGCTATAATGGTAGGTACAGGAAAAGGTGCTGAAAATGGAGTATTAATAAAAAGTGGTGAACATTTGGAAAGAGCTCATGAAATGGATACTATAGTATTAGATAAAACAGGAACTATTACTAAAGGTGAACCAGAGGTCACAGATATTATAGCTTTCGAAGAAAAAGAAGAAGAAGTTCTCAGACTAGCTGCATCTGGAGAACAAACCTCAGAACATCCATTAGGTCAGGCAATAGTAGAAAAAGCAAAAGAAGAAGGTATAGAATTAGTAGAGGGAGAAATGTTTACTGCTATACCTGGAAGAGGTATTAAAACAATAATAGAAGAGAAAGAAATTTATATAGGTAATAGGAGACTTATGTATGAAGTAGGGGTTTCTATAGAAGAAATAGAAGAAGAGCTTTTAGGGTTAGAGGAAGAAGGTAAAACTGCTATGATATTATCTATAGATAGAAAAGTATCTGGAATAATTGGAGTAGCAGATAAGCTAAAAGAAAATTCTAAAGAAGCTATTAAAGAAATGAAAGAAATGGGTCTTGATATATATATGATTACAGGTGATAATGAAAGGACAGCAAAAGCTATAGGAAAAGAAGTAGGTATTACAAATGTATTAGCAGAAGTTCTTCCTGAACATAAAGCAAAGGTAATTGAAGAAATTAAAGAAGAAGGAAAGATGGTAGGCATGGTGGGAGATGGAATTAATGACGCACCAGCATTAGCAGCATCTGACGTAGGTTTTGCTATAGGTACTGGAACAGATGTGGCTATGGAAGCAGCAGATATTACTTTGATGAAAGGAGATTTAAGGGGAATAGTTACAGCAATTAGGTTAAGTCATAGAACTATGAGAACTATAAAACAGAATTTATTCTGGGCCTTCGCATACAATAGTGCAGGAATACCTTTTGCAGCACTAGGATTTTTAAATCCAATGGTAGCAGGAGCAGCTATGGCTTTCTCATCAGTTTCTGTAGTAACTAATTCCTTAAGATTAAAGAGATTTAAATAAAGAAAGGAGAAAATTACATGAAAAAAACTATTACAATTGAAGGAATGTCCTGTGGACATTGTGTAGCAGCTGTTGAAAAAGCTTTAAAGGAATTAGATAATATATCAAAAGTAGATGTAAATTTGGAAAATAAAAAAGCTCAAGTTGAAGGAGTAAATTTAAATGATTCAGTATTAAAAAAAGTTATAGATGAAGCTGGCTATGAAGTAGTAGAAATTAGGTGATTTGAAATGAGTGAGGAAAAGGTCAGAATGAATGAGGAAAGAAAAAAGGCTTTAAACTTATTAAAGACTGCCAGGGGCCAAATAGATGGTATTATTAAGATGATAGAAGATGATAGATATTGTGTGGATATATCTAAACAAATTTTATCTTCTATAGGCTTATTAAAAAAGGCAAATACAAATATGTTAGATCAACATATTAGAAATTGTGTACAAGATGCAGTTCTTCATGGTGAAGGTGAAGAAAAGATAGATGAGGTTATAAATATTATAGATAGATATATGAAATAAAGAATGTGGATAAGTAAATATATAATATTATAAAATGTGGATAAAATAAATAAAATCTCTTCTATGATATATAGAAGAGATTTTATATTATATTTTAAATATTAAGTCATCATTGTTCACATCAACTATTACTTTATCTTTATCTACAATATTACCTTTAATAAGATTTCTACCTAATTTAGTTTCTAAGTTGTTTTGTAAAAATCGCTTTACAGGTCTTGCCCCATACTGTATGGAGTAGGCTCTATTTAATATGAAATCTTTAGCTTCATCTGTAAGATTAATTGTAATTTCTCTATTTTTTAATCTTTCTTCTAACTCCTTTATCTGTAAATCTATTATTTTATATATTTCTTCTTTTTGTAAAGGTTTAAACATTACAATTTCATCTATACGATTTAAAAACTCAGGACGGAAAGTTCTTAGCATCTCTTCTCTTACTTTTTCTTTTGTTGTTTCTCGTATATTTCCATCTTTCTCTATACCTTCAAGTAAATAATTAGACCCTAAATTAGAAGTCATAATTATGACTGTATGTCTAAAATCTACAGTTCTACCTTGGTTGTCAGTAAGTCTTCCATCATCTAAAACTTGAAGTAAAATGTTAAAGACATCGCTATGAGCCTTTTCTATTTCATCAAATAGTATTACAGAATAAGGTCTTCTTCTAACTGCTTCTGTTAATTGGCCTCCTTCATCGTAACCTACATATCCTGGGGGAGCTCCTATAAGTCTTGATACAGAAAATTTCTCCATATATTCACTCATATCAATTCTTATCATATTTCTTTCATCATCAAATAAAGCTTCGGTTAAAGTTTTTGCTAATTCAGTTTTTCCCACTCCAGTGGGACCTAAGAATATGAAAGACCCTACTGGTCTATCCAAAGGTTTAAGACCAGCTCTTGCACGTATTACCGCATCTGAAACGGATTTTACAGCTTCTTTCTGCCCTATAACTCTTTTGTGAAGGGTTTTGTCTAAGTGAAGAAGTTTCTCTCTTTCACTTTCTACAAGCTTTGTAACAGGAATACCAGTCCATTTTGAAACTACCTGTGCTATTTCTTCTTCTGTTACTTCTTCTTTAAGCATTCTATCTTCTTCTTCATTTAATAATTTTGAATCTTCCAGTTGTTTTTTTAAAGAAGGTAATTTTCCATATTTTAGTTCAGACAATTTTTCTAAATCATAATTCCTTTCAGCTTCTTCTATTTCTCTTTTTACTATATCTATATTTTCTTTTATTTCCTTAACACCTTTAATATTTTTCTTTTCTTTTTCCCATTGAGCTTTTTTAATATTAAATGTTTCTTTATAGTCTGCAAGCTCTTTTTTTAGTTTTTCTAATCTTTTAATAGAAGCTTCATCAGTTTCTTTTTTCAATGCTTCTCTCTCAATTTCTAATTGCATTATTTTTCTTCTTATTTCATCTAATTCTACTGGCATACTATCTATTTCAGTCCTGATAATAGCTGATGCTTCATCCATTAGATCTATAGCTTTATCTGGTAAAAATCTATCGCTAATATATTTATCTGATAAAGTAGCACAAGCTATTACAGCACTGTCTGAAATACGAATTCCGTGATGAATTTCGTATTTTTCCTTTATTCCCCTTAGTATAGCAACAGTATTTTCTACATCAGGTTCGGTTACTAACACTTTTTGAAATCGTCTTTCTAGTGCTGTATCTTTTTCAATATATTGTCTATATTCATCTAATGTAGTAGCACCTATGCAATGTAATTCACCTCTTGCTAACATGGGCTTTAATATATTAGAGGCATCCATAGAACCTTCTGTTTTTCCTGCCCCAACTATATTATGGATTTCATCTATGAACATAATAATTTGTCCATCAGATTTTTCAATTTCTTTAAGAACGGCTTTAAGTCTTTCTTCAAATTCTCCTCTATATTTAGCACCTGCAATTAATGCACTCATGTCTAGAGAAAAAATAGTTTTATCCTTTAATCCCTCCGGAACATCACCATTTATTATTCGTTGAGCTAATCCTTCTGCTATAGCAGTTTTTCCTACTCCCGGTTCACCAATGAGAACAGGATTATTTTTTGTTCTTCTAGAAAGTATTCTTATAACATTTCTAATTTCTTCATCTCTCCCTATAACTGGATCAATTTTTCCTTTCCTAGTATCTTCTACTAGATTTTTACCAAATTTTTTTAATGGATTATAGATAGCTTCTGGATTATCATTAGTTATAGTTTGACTACCCCTTATATTATCTAAAGCCTTTAAAAATCTCTTTAAAGTTATATTGTATTTTTTAAATATCTTTTCTGATTTAATGCCTTTCTCTTTAAGTAAAGCAATATATAAATGTTCCACACTTACAAATGTATCGCCAAACTTTTTTGCTTCTTCTTCTGATTTTAAAAGTATTTTTGTATATATCCTATTACTATATAATGAACTGGAACCACTTCCACTTTGTTTGGGAATTTTGTCGATCTCTTTTTCGACATCTTTTCTAATAGATTCTACATTTTCGCCTAAATAATTTATAAGTTTAGGGATTAAACCATTTTCTTGTTGAAGTAAGGCTAAATGGAGATGTATTTCTTCAAGTTGAGGATTTTCATGTAATATAGCTAATTCTTGAGAATTTTGGACAACTTCTTGACTTTTTTGAGTAAATTTATTAAAATTCATTTTTCATCCTCCTTATCTTGAATTATAAGTAGAAATATCGCTTAATTTCTTATATAGTTTTTCCTCATCTTTAGTTAATGTAGGTGGATTAACTATATTTATTTTAATGTATAAGTGTCCTTTATTGCCCTTAATATCTCTATATCCTTTTTTAGGGATTCTAATTTTTTTACCACCTTGTATTTTTTTAGGTATATTTACTTTAACTTTACCTGATAGAGTATCTACTAATACTTTAGTTCCAAAATAGGCCTCCCATGGCAGTAAATCAACCTTAAGGGTTAAGTCTAAACCTTCTAATTGAAAGTTATTATATTGATTAATTTTTACTTCTAAATATATGTTTCCACTTAAACCTACTTTATTGCCATTTATTTTAATCTTTTTACCTGGAAGTATTCCTTTTGGGATCTTAACAGATATAGTTTTAATTTCATGTCCTACATTAAGAGAAACATTTTTAGTAGTTCCATTATAAGCTTCTTTTAATGTGACAAATATTTTACTTTCATAGTTTTGTTTTGGTTTTTCATGGGTAAAATTTTTTTTATTACCAAAAATATTGTCAGATCCAAAATTACTATTACCAAAGAACATATTAAAAAAGTCGCTAAAATCACCAAAACCTTCTTCACTATTATAAGTATAGGTGAAACCTTTTCTAAAATTGTCGAAACCAAAATCAGAAGGATCAAAATGTTGCCCATTAGTAAAGTTTGTTCCTTGACCAAAGGTGTCATAACGACGTCTTTTTTCTTCATCACCGAGAACTTCATAAGCCTCATTTATATCTTTTAATTTTTCTTGAGCTTGTGAATCATTAGGGTTTAAATCTGGGTGGTATTTTTTAGCTAGTTTTCTATATGCATTTTTTATATCTTTTTTAGAGGCATTTTTATCTACTCCTAGAACCTCATAATAATCTTTAAATTTCATATTTTCACCTTCCTTTAGAGGATTGTCAGCCTTGACCTTCTTTGACCTTTACTATGATTATATATTTATTTTGCAAAAAATCAATGAATTATGTTTTCAATGGAAGATGGTCTTATAACTTTCCGGATTTCAATATAGATATTAATAACCAAAAGCCTGCAATAGCAGCGCCTAAATATCCAACTAATCCTATAATGGATATTCCATAAATTTTAATTCCTGTATCTACATTCATAGCAAGAGAAGAGCTGACTACTAATGCTGCTACTATTATAGCAAAGATTAGCCTATTAACCATTTTATTTAATTCATTAATGCTTTTTTCCATATTTTTTACCTGTAGATTTAGTTTAAATCGTCCATCTATAGTTTGATCTATAAGGTCTAATAGTTTTGTGGGAATATCTAAATTAGCTTTAACAATAGTGTGAATATATTTAATTCCCTCTATTAAACTTATATCTGAAAACTTTTGTTCTATTAAATGATTTTGAACATAAGGTAGGGCTACATCCATTATACTTATTTCTTTGTCAAGTTTTATTACAACCCCTTGTATAGTCATTAATCCTTTGAACAAAAGTGTTACATCCTTTGGCATATGTATATTATTATTTTTGCATATTTGAAAAACTTCTTCTATCATTTCTGGCAAATCAAAATTGTAAATAGATTGTTCTACATATTCATCATACATAATTTCTATATCAGAATGAAGTGCGTCTATATCTATAGGGCCTTTTTTTATGCCTATCTTTAAAATTGTCTTAGTCATTTTATTATAGTCTTTTAAGGCTATAGCTTCCATAAATGCGTTGAAATTATCTTTTAGGTTGGGCTCTAAAGTACCCATTAGCCCAAAGTCTAAAAAACTAATTTTGTTGTTTTGAATTATAAGGTTTCCTGGATGGGGGTCAGCATGGAAAAAACCATCTTCAAGTATTTGTTTTATATAGCTATAAATTAGTTTTTTAGCCATATCCTTAAGATCGTATCCTTCAAGTTTCAGTTTTTCTATCTGATCTATTTTTGTTCCTTTAATATAATCCATTACTATTATTTTTTCAGTACAATAATCTTTGTAAACTTTTGGTGAAGTAACAGATTTTACATTTCTATTATTTTCATTAAAAAGAATTATATTTTCCATTTCATTTAAAAAATCCAATTCTCTTTCTACAGCCATATGTAGTTCATCTATTGCTTCTTCTACATCAATAAAGTCTCCAGGAGTGGTGAACTTTATAAAGGGGGCAAGTCGTTTTAGGATATTAATATCTGCTATCATTCTTTCTTTTACAAAAGGCCGTTGAACTTTTATTACTACTTGTTCACCTGTTATTAATTTTGTAAAATAAACTTCAGCTAAGGATGCTGAAGCTATAGGCTCTTTCTTAAAGTCAAGAAATATTTCTTCTAGTTCGACCTCTAGCTCTTCTTCAATGATTTTTTTCATTACATTAAAATCTTCTGGTGTAACATTGTCCTGAAGATTTTCTAGTTCTAGAATATATGGTGTAGAAATTATATCTGGTCTGGTAGAAAGAATTTGTCCCAACTTTATAAAAGTAGGTCCTAGATCTTCCAAGGCTAACCTGAAACTCTTAGGGTCCCCTATTCCATTTTTCAAGCCATACTTTACAGATACGGCAATTATTTCTTTTAATCTTTTTTTCATATAATTAGTCTCCATAGCTAAAAAAATACCTTGATTTAAATCAAGGTATTTTCTACCCTCCTATATTAGTTATTTATTCTAATTCTTTTCTAATACATCTAGCCTAGCTTTAATATCCTTGATATCCATTGTAATATTATCTAGAGTTTGAGGGTTTAGATTTGCTTTTTCTTGTTCACTTTTGTCTAATACTTTTTTTAATTCTTCATTTAATTCTTTACCTTGATTAACAGTAATCTCACCTTTTTGCACTAAAGTTTCTATCATTTCCGATGATTTTTCATAAGTATAAGTTAGACTACCTATTCCGGCTAATATAAGATTTTTTAAATTAACATCCATGATTTTTCCCTCCTATCTTATTCTATGTTAAGATATTTACTAATAAACCTTTGATGTCATTTAATCCTTTTAAAACTCCAACTGGATCTTTTTAAGATTGGCAAAATTCTTTATTAAGTAATCTAATTCTTTATTACCCCACTTTACTAATGAATATACCCTATATTTATCTCTTCTATCCAAGAACTTTTAAGAAAGATAATAATAAAAACTATGGGAATTCCCATAGTTTTATTGTTATGTAGCCATGCACCTAACTTGGACTTTTTACCCTAAGCGTTACCTAAACAGTTAGCTCGAACCAGGCACTCCCACGGCACACGAAAGGGTTCATTTACCGCTGCTTCCTCCCGGATCTGGCGGGGTTCATGAATTTCCGTTGCGCAGGACCCAATTGTCAACACCACTTATTTAGGGCAGACCTTAAAATAAAAAAGCCGAGGCTAGGAATTCAATCCTGCTATAGCGGTTTGCAGGTTACAGGGCACCGCTACCTCCCCATCTAGCACGGCAAAGTTTCTTATGGCGGAGAGAGTGGGATTCGAACCCACGAGACGAGTGTTCGTCTACCCGCTTTCCAGGCGAGCACCTTCAACCAACTCGGTCATCTCTCCAAATAATTTTTCATTGTAGTATATACCTAGGTTACAGTTTTATATTATATACAAATTTAGTTACTATGTCAATGGGAAAATAAATTTAACATAATTTCATTAATTTTCAACCTATGACCATATATTCTAAAAACATTGTAAGTTACTACTTAAGAAGTTTACGATATAAAAAATAAGAAAGTTTTTAAAGAATATTTTTAGTTTTTTATATAGGATATAGAATAATAGATTTAAACTTTACTAAATCTATTATTCTATATATTAATCATTAAATATTAGAGTGTTCATTACTAGTATTTAGTTTAAGCATAAGTCTTAATTATTTCTAGTGCTAGTTTTGCTGAGTTTTCTAAATCTTTTATATGAAGATGTTCTTCTACAGTATGAGGATTTTTTTCACCAATACCTAAATTTACTGCTGTAATTCCATTGGCATTTAATATATTTGTATCGCTACCACCACCAGATTTAGTAGTATAAGGCTTTAGCCCCAAGTTTTCACAGGCTTTTTTAACTTTTTTAACTATATCATGTTCTGCATCTACTTTAAAGGCACCATAAGAATTTTTAACTTCAAATTCAACTTCTCCACCAAATTTTTCTGCAGCATCTTTACAACATGTAACCATATGATCGGTTTGTTTTTCCAATTTATCATCTTGTAAACTTCGTGCTTCGGCTTCTATATTTACCTCTTTAGTAACTATATTAGTTACTTCGCCACCAGATATACAACCAACATTTGCAGTAGTTTCTTTATCAATTCTAAGTAAACGCATATTGCTAATAGCTTCACTTGCTATTTGAATTGCACTAACGCCTTCTTCCGGAGCAACTCCTGCATGAGCTTCTTTTCCTATGAATTTAACGTTTATTTTATTTTGGGCTGGGCCTTCTACAATTATTTCCCCAGGGCTTCCACCACTATCTAGTACAAAACCTAGCTGAGCATTAATTTTACTATAGTCTAGATTTTTAGAGCCATAAAGTCCACCTTCTTCATATATTGTAAAGGCAATCTCTATATCGCCATGGGGGATATTTTCTTCTTTTATAACCTGTAAAGCTTCCATAATTGAGGCTATACCGGCTTTATCATCTCCACCTAAGATGGTAGTACCATCACTATATATTATTCCATCTTTAATTTGTGGCTTTATACCGACTCCTGGTGAAACAGTATCCATATGGGAACTGAACAAAATAGTTTCTCCTTCAGTAGTGCCTTTTAGCTTTCCTATTAAATTTCCAGAATCACTGCCTACCTTTTCACCAGCATCATCCATAATTACTTCTAACCCTATTTCCTCCATTTCATTTTTTAAAAAGTTGGCAAATTCTCTTTCATTCTTTGTAGGGCTGTCTATTTGAACATACTCTAAAAAACGATTTAACAATCTTTCTTTATTTATCATAAAATTCCCCTTTCTATATTTTATAAAAGTAGCTCCTATTATTTATAATTATACTATATATAATAGTTAATCCAATTTATTTATTACTTATGTAAAATATAGCGAATAGATATTATAAAAAACTATCTATCCGCTGTTAATTATATTACTATACTAAAATAGGTTTTATCATTATATTTTAGTATAGTAATTATTTATTTACATATGAATATAAGCTCCAGGACCTAGTGGAAGTTTTAATACATACCAGAGTATCATTAGAACAGTCCAACCTAATAAGAATACCATTGAATAAGGAAGCATTGTAGATATAAGTGTTCCAATTCCACTATCCTCATCATATTTTTTTGCAAATACTACAATCATCGCGAAATAACTCATAAGTGGTGTTATAATATTTGTCGTTGAATCTCCTATTCTATATGCAACTTGTGTTAACTCTGGAGTAAGTCCTAATTTCATCATCATAGGCACAAATATTGGAGCCATAATAGCCCACTTTGCTGATGCAGAGCCTATAAATAGATTTAAGAACGCTGATACCAAAATAAAGGCTATTATAAGTGGCAATCCAGTAAAGCCTATACTTTCTAGTAATTCAGCACCTTTTACTGAAAGAATTGTTCCTAAATTTGTATAAGTGAAATAGCTTACAAATTGTGCAGCAAAGAATACTAATACTAAGAATCCAGCCATACTTTCCATTCCACTAGTCATTCCAGCTGCAATATCATTACTGTTTTTAATTTTCCCTGTTGTTTTACCATAAACGATACCTGGAATTAGGAATAGTAATAATATTAGTGAAAGGAAACCATTATTTAAGAACTCATTTAATGTCATTTTACCTGTAGCTTCATCCAACGTCCTAAACAATGCGTTTTTAGGAAACATTAAAAATGCAAACAAAACTACAATTACTAAAAGTGCAATACCAGCATTTTTAAGAGCTTTATTTTCTAAAGGGGTTATCTCAGCTTTATCTGGCATGTAATCACCAGTATAAGGTCCAAGATTTTTCTCAACTATTTTTTCAGTTACAATAGTACCTAAAATTGTTAATAAAACTGTGGAAGCCATCATAAAGTACCAGTTTGCTGTAGGAGTAATACTATAATCTAATCCAGCACTTTTTAATGCTTCATTAGTAATACCAGCAAGTAATGGATCAGTAGATCCTATAACAAGGTTAGCAGAGAATCCAGCAGATACTCCTGCAAAAGCTGCCGCCAATCCTGCAATAGGATGCCGACCTGCACCTGCAAATACAATAGCCCCTAAAGGTATAACAACAACATAACCAGCATCTGATGCTATGTTAGACATTATACCTGCGAAAACTACGACAGCTGTTAATATTTTAGGATTAACACCTATTAATAATTTTTTTAATGAAGTTTCAATTAGTCCAGACCATTCAGCTAAACCAACTCCTATCATAACAACCAAGACAGTACCTAACGGTGCAAAGCCTATAAAATTATCAACAGCACTATTAAACATGTAACGTAGGCCGTCGGCGTTTAAAAGGGAGACTGCTTTTGTAGTTACTTCTGCTCCTTCTCTAGCGTCAAAATAGGTAACAGGCTCACCAACGGCTGCAACTATTGCAGACACAACAATGACAATCAAACTTAATATTACGAAAATCATAGCTGTATGTGGTAATGCATTACCAATCTTTTCAACGTTCTTTAAAAACCCTTTTGTTTCATTTTTATTCTGGTTTGGAACGTTTTCCCTCGACATTTCTTCTCTCCTCCTCTTTTAATATATGTTATATGAAAGTATAATATATATATTATATACGGAGTAGAGAAGAAATGTCAATTAACTGAAAATATCCAATATTATTATAATTCAGGATAACGTCTAAAACTTTTCAAATCGTGATTAAACAGCTTCTGATTTTTTCATTCTAAAGTTTTGCATGCTATAAGTAGAAATTAAAACTATGATGCCAAAAGCATCTGTCATAAGTCCTGGTTTTAATAGGGAAAGGGCTGCTATAAGCAATAATATTCTTTCGTATGCTTTACAGTTAGTTTTTAAATATCCTTCTACTGCAGACGCTAAACATAGTATACCTATAATAGCAGATAAAATTACAGGTAATGCACTAATAAAAGGAATAAAAGTAATATCTGTTCCACTTACTTCTTTTACTAGTATTAAAGAAGGATCATAAGCAAATATATAAGGTACTATAAAGGCAGCCAACGATAATTTAACAGCTTGTAATCCAGTTTTCATAGCATTGGCTCCAGCAATACCAGCTCCTGCATAGGCAGCTAAAGCAACGGGAGGTGTTATATCTGCAACTACTCCAAAATATAGAATAAAAAGATGGGCAGACATTAAGTTAACATCTAATTTTAACAAAGCTGGTACAGCCATTGTAGCTAGAACAATATATTTTGCCGTTGTAGGTAAACCCATTCCAAGAATAATTGAGGCTATCATTGTAAAGAACAATGTGAAAAGTAGTTTACCCTGTGCCAAAGTAACAATTAATCCCGCTATCCTTAAGCCAAGACCAGTTAAAGTAACAACTCCTACAATTATACCAGAACAAGCACAGGCACAAGCTACACCTACAGAACTTTTTCCCCCTTGTTCTAGGGCAGCCAATAATTGATTTATACTAAAGGAGTCATCCTTTTTAATAATAGATGCAATAGTAGCAACAATTATACTTATTAGTATAGAATAAAGGGCCGATAAAAGAGGGGTATAGCCTTTAATTAAAAAAAATACTATAGAAACCAATGGAATCAATAAGTAACCCTGGCTTTTCATTACATTACTCAGTTTTGGTAACTCTTCTTTCGGGATTCCTTCAAGGCCTAGCTTAGATGCCTCTAGGTGAACCATTATACCGATGGCAAAATAATATAAAATTGCCGGTATTGCAGCTGCAGCCACTATTTTTATATAGGGGATACCTGTAAATTCTGCCATAATAAATGCAGCTGCTCCCATTACTGGAGGCATTAATTGTCCTCCTGTTGATGCTGCAGCTTCTACTGCACCTGCATAATGAGGTTTATATCCAATGTCTTTCATAAGGGGTATGGTGAAAGCCCCAGTTGTAACAGTATTAGCAACAGAGCTACCAGAAATAGAACCCATAAATCCACTAGCAACTACAGCAGTCATAGCAGGGCCACTTTTTAAATGTCCGGTTAAAGAATAGGCAAGGTTGATAAAAAACTCACCGACTCCTGTTTTGTCCAAAAAGGCACCAAATAAAAGAAACATAAATACAAATGTTGCTGATACACCTATAGGTATACCTAAGAGTCCTTCTAGTGTGAAATACATATGTCCAATGATTCTACTCCAAGAATAGCCTCTATGTCCCAATTCTCCTGGGAAATAAGGACCAAATCTAGCATATAGCAAAAATATAATAGCTACTATTGGAAGCTCAGGTCCTACGACCCTTCTAGTGATTTCTAAGGTTAAAAGAATTGCCGTAGCACCAAATAAAATATCCATAGTGGTCATATTTCCACCTTTTAGGGCAATTTCTTCTACAAAAATAAATAAGTATCCAAATATAAGTAGACTTAATCCGATAAAAACATAATCCAATATAGATGGTTTCTTTTTATTTCCTTTTTTAGTTGCTGGAAATAATAAAAATCCTAAGGTAAAGGCAAAAATAATATGTAATGACCTTTGCCTTAAAGAAAGTAAGGTACCTCTTCCTGCCGTATAAAGGTGAAATACAGACATTCCAATAGCAATAATGGTAGCTATTATTCCAATAAGACCAACAAGTTTCCTAGAGCCACTAGATTCTTGGTCATATTCTTCTAACAATTCATCTACATCTTTTACATCTTTCATTGAAAAACCTCCCTTAATAACTGTTTTAAAAAAGATATTTTCTTAACATCAAATTTTACGCTAGTCCTAGGTTCCGAAAAATCCAAAAAGGCTTCATAATGCTTATTAATATAGATCTGGTGCTCTGCTTTAACGGCACCAGTCCTATAAATAAGATTATCCATTTTTTCGTTAATATTGTATATTTTGAAGCCATTTTCCGTTATACTGAAATCATAAGGAGTTGTGGCTGGTAATCCAGCACCATAGGAATGGAAATAAGATTCCTCAAGTATAATATCCCCATTATGGTTAATAGAGTATGTTTCTATAACGGGGACCAATTGAACAGAATGAATGTGCTTTATACTGAACCTATCATATTTCTGAACTTTCCAACTTCTTAAATACTTATCTGTTTCGTAATCAGATGCTTCTAAAATATAAATGGGATAAAGATATATAATTAATAAAATTATAAAAATAATTAAAATTATACCTCTCTTCCCTATAATTTTACTGTTTAATTCCTTTTTCATCATAATACCTTTGTGCACCAGGGTGTAGGTCGATAGGCATACCTTTTAAAGCTGATTCTAGATTTATGTCATTACCTCTACTATGGGTATCGGCAATTTCCTGTTTCTCTTCAAATAAATACTTAGTCAGTTCATAAACTAAATCTTCTTTTAAATCTTCTGGTACAACTAACATTGCCATTACAGCTACAGTATTTATATCTGTTTCTTGATCTTTATAGGTATCTTTCGGTATAGTAGCATCTGTATAATAAGGATATTCTTCGACAAGTTCAGCAATTCTTTCTTCTTCTATAGGAACTACTACAATATCTGCAGTTTGAGAAACCTCTGTAACTGCGGAAGTTGGTACTCCTGCTGTAATGAAAGCTGCATCAATTTGTTTATCCTTTAATTGGTCTGCTGCTTCGTTAAAAGATAAAAAATCCGCCTTTCCTAAGTCATCATAATCCATACCATAAGCTGCTAAAATTTGTCTAGCATTTGCTTCACTACCAGAACCAGGTGCACCAATAGCAACTTTTTTGCCTTTTAAATCTTCAATAGTTTCAATGTTTGAATTCTTAGTAGCAATGACCTGAATCACTTCTGGATAAATCATAGCCATTCCCCTTATGTTCTCTATCTTTTCACGATCATCAAATATCTCGGTAGCGGTATAAGCGTAATAAGCTATATCGTTTTGAACAAAGGCTATTTCCGTTTCACCTTTTGATACTAATTCAATATTCTCAACAGAAGCACCAGTTGATTGGGCATTTGCTGTTACACCTTCTATGTTGTCATTAAAGACCTTTGCCATTGCACCACCCAATGGATAATAGGTTCCAGATGTTCCACCAGTAGCAATGGATATATAGTTTTTCTTTCCTCCAGTACTTGTTTGTTTACCATTTTTAGAGCTGCACCCCACTGTTAAGGATAAAATTAACACTAGGGTCAGTACGCCTATTAGTATTTTTTTAAACATGTTATTTCCTCCTTTTTAATATAAGTTAGTAAAAATTCTCTCTTGTAAATTGATAAGGTGATTTTGGTATAATAAAAGCATTCATTTAGCATAATATTCTGATAAACAAATACTCATAACTTATACTATTCTATATTATTTATAAATATCCTCTTTTTTTTTGAAGAAAGATAAGAAATTATACGCTTATAAAAATGAAAGGGGCATAAATAGTGTAATTAGTATATATATTTGGTATAATATATGTATTATAATAGTGAGGGTGGAAATTATGTATAAAGCACTTTATAGACAATATAGGCCTAAAACTTTTGATGAAGTAATAGGGCAGGAACATATTACAACTACATTAAAAAATCAGATTTTTAATGGAAATATAGGCCATGCCTATTTATTTTCTGGAACTAAGGGAACAGGAAAGACCTCTACAGCTAAAATATTTGCAAGAGCTGTAAATTGTATAGATTTAAAGGATGGTAATCCTTGTAATTCTTGTGAAATCTGTAAGGGCATATTAGACGAAAGTATCATGGATGTAATAGAAATGGATGCAGCAAGTAATAGTAGTGTAGATGATATAAGAGAACTTAGGGATAAGGTACAGTATGCTCCTGCAAAGGCAAAGTATAAGGTATATATTATGGACGAGGTGCATATGCTTTCAAATGATGCATTTAATGCACTTTTAAAGACCTTAGAGGAACCACCAGCACATTTAATATTTATATTGGCAACTACTGAATCGGAAAGGCTTCCCCAAACCATACTATCTAGATGTCAAAGATTTGATTTTAGGAGGATAGGTACTGGTAATATAGTTTCAAGTTTAAAAAATATATGTAAAGATTTAGATATTAAATATGAAGAAAGTGCACTACAATTAATAGCTAGAAATGCTGAAGGAGCTATGAGAGATGCAGTAAGTCTTTTAGATCAATGTATATCTTTTAATAAAGATGAGTTAAGATTAAAAGACTCTTTAGAAATACTAGGTATTGCAAATAAAGATATTATATTTAATATAGTTGATAATTTAAAAGAGAAGGATCTGGAAAAATCTTTATATATTGTAGATGATATTGTACAAAGTGGAATAGATATTAATCAATTTATAAAAGATTTAATACTTCATTTTAGGAATCTTATGATTGCTAAATCCTCTAAGAATCCTTATGACATCATAGATATGGAAGAAGAGGCTATAAAGAAGTATGAAATTCAAGCAGAAAACATGTCTCTGAAATTTATTCTTAAGGCTTTAGACCTGCTAAATGAGGGAGAAAATCAAGCTAAATGGTCGACTCAGCCTAGAATTATACTTGAAATGTCTATTATAAAACTGATAAACTTAGAAGATGAATTATCTTTAGAAGAAAGAGTGAAAAAGCTTGAAGATTTTATAAGCACTGGAAAAACTATGATTCCAGAAAAAACTATGGAAAGACAATTTGGAAGAAGAAATGTTCAAAAAAATATGAAAAAGCCTATAACAAAGGAAAAAGTAGATAAAAAAGAAGAAAAAGTATATATAGGGAAAGAAAGGATAGATTTAGAGAAGGGAAAAACAGCTGAGGATGAATTGATTACAGAAGGTACAGGATTTGAATTTGATAAAGTAGTAGATGAGTGGGAATTAATTTTAAATTATATAAGAAAAGAAAATGTAGTAGTATATGCTCTTCTTAAAGAAGGTAGACCTTTGAGCGTTAGGAATAATTTATTGACTATAGGATATAAAGAAAATTTTGGTGTTCATAAGGAAGCATTAGAAAAGAAACATCAAGATTTTGTAAATAAAGTTATATCTAGATATTTTAATAAAAGTGTTAGAGTAAAATTTACTATGGAAGATGAAGTGAATAATTCCAGTAATGATAATGTTAAAGATAACAAACTAAATGAAGTCGTTGACTTCTTTGGTGAGGATTTTGTAGAAGTAAAAAATGATTAGGAGGTTTAAAAACAATGGCAAGAGGTAAGTTCCCAGGTATGGGAAATATGGGTGGCATGATGAAGCAAATGCAGAAAGCACAAAAGCAAATGGAAAAATTGCAACAAGAATTAGAGGAAAAGGAAGTAGAAGCAAGTGCAGGTGGTGGAGCTGTAACTGTTAAGGCTAATGGAAAGAAAGAAATAGTTTCAATATCCATAGATGAAGATGTTGTAGATCCTGAAGATGTAGAAATGTTGGAAGACTTGGTAATGGCAGCAGTAAATGAAGCATTAAGAGAAGCAGAAGATCTTATGGCTGAAGGAATGAAAAAGTTAACTGGAGGAATGAATATACCAGGTCTTTTCTAGAGGAAGGTTGATATAGATGGAGTATTACTCTTTACCTATAGCTAATTTAATAGAGCAATTTTCTAAGCTTCCCGGTATAGGAAAAAAGACGGCTCAAAGGCTTAGTTTTTACATTCTGGAAATGGAGGATTTTGAAGCAGGAAAATTGGCAAAAGCTATAACCGATGCTAAAGAAAAAGTTAAACAATGTAGCATATGCTGTTATTTAACAGATGAGGATCCTTGTCCAATATGTCGAGATGAAAGTAGAGATAGATCTACTATATGTGTATTAGAAGGGGCAAAAGATGTAGTGGCAATGGAAAAGACTAGAGAATATAAGGGACTCTATCATGTTCTCCACGGAGCAATATCTCCTATGGATAATGTGGGTCCAGATGATATAAAAATAAAAGAATTATTGAAAAGGGTTCAAGAAGGAAATGTAAAAGAAATAATTTTGGCAACTAATCCTACAGTAGAAGGAGAAGCAACAGCAATGTACCTTGCAAAACTTCTTAAACCCATGGGAATTAAAACAACAAGAATTGCCCATGGGATACCTGTAGGTGGAGATTTAGAATACTTCGACGTAGTAACCCTATCAAAAGCAATGGATAATAGGAGAGAAATGTGAGTCAGTAGTGAGTCAGTAGGGATGGTCCTTACTGACTCACTTTTTGACTCACCGGGGACGGTTAGATTCCGAGTCAGTAGGGCCAGTTATTAAAATTATTCTTTTTTAACTAAAAACTTATGAATTAGGAAATATTTCATTGTAGAACAGAACCATTGCTCCTGCTGTAGTTCTTTTAGCCAATGGAAGACCACATTTAGCTATACGGTAAAATCTATCTTTGTTATTAGGAATGTCTTTAAATTTGTTATGAATTTTAATGGTAACTCTAGCATTAAATCTTATATAACTTTTGATAGATTTTAATAAATATGTTCCTTTTTCTACTTTAAAATCATTAGTATATTTATATATTTCTTTAATATTTAATTCATATTGTCGGTGATTGTCTAATAGCCTGATATTAGCATGTTGGGGAATTGTCATATCTTGAATAATATGGAGAGCTGCACCTAAGTAAAATAAAGACTTATTATGTTTTTCCTCTTCCCATAAGATATGGGCTAGAGAATAGTAACTACTTCCTAAATCTAAAGCATTTTTTCTTCCAAATAAACCTCTTTTTTTATTAGGATTGTAAAAATGGTTTGAGCTTTTAAGATTTTGGTCGGCCCATACGGCTCCTTTGTTTATATCTTCAATATATTCACTAAAAAAACTATATTCACTTAAATACTCATCATTTTTAAGAATATTCAAAGCGTCTATATTTATAGACTTATGAACTTCACATTGAGTTCTTATTATTGATTTTTTTATTGGGTTTATTATTTTAAAAAAATTTGTTAGGAATTTATTATAAATTACTTCAAAACTCTCCATTCTAACCACCAGCTTTATTTGTTTTATATAATTCAACTATTTTTAGTAAATTAACTATATATTTAATAGTATTATATTATTATCTGTATTTTAGTTAAAAATAAACGGAAACGGGAAAAATATAAAATTAAATTAGAAGTTTCCAGTAAAAATCGAATAAAAGAATAAATAAAATTCGTGATGGAAAATTATTTCCATCACGAATTTAAAAATTTAAATAATAATAAAATAGAATATACATTTAAAAATATAAATATTAATTTTTCAGCTGAGCTATAAGTTTTGACCGTAATGGGAGATGATATATTATTTTTTAAAGGATAGAATAATTTTATTCCTTTAGGATTAAAAAAATCTGCTGCTAAATGTAATGCATATCCCAGGGTAAAGCCAGTATATATAGGAGGGAATCCATATTTTGATGTTACTATTTTAACTATAGATATAGATATAAGAAAGCCTACTATACTATGGGTAAACCCTCTATGTTCTGAAATTCCTATAAAGAAAGTGACTATACCTAAAAGTCCAAAGGTCTTATTATTTACTACAAAGTATAAATAAAGAAATAACCCACTTAGAAATAAATAAAAGAAAGTTCTGTAAGTATTATTTTTAATTAATAAGAATTTTTGATTTAATTTAGCTTTTGGATGATCTAAATCGGGAACTAGAGATCCAATTGCTGAAGCTAAGATTAGAGCTAATTGATTTTCTATTGGTTGACCTGAGGATACAGTAAGTCCTGCTGCAATTCCTATGGCTATATGTGTTTTTCCTGTCATAATTACTCCTTTCTAGTAGACTTTTATAGTATATTAACTTTTTACGTTATCTTCAAGTTAAATATATTAATTAGTATTAACTTTACTCAAAGTTAATTGATTCATATAGGAAAATGTGCTATATTAGCTTTATGCTAGG